>VAPE01007172.1_pt1 | contig 13535 bp, 9 predicted proteins | sample 3393911 | NCBI WGS metagenome assembly VAPE01 (sample SAMN08290436, study PRJNA428436) | hydrothermal vent metagenome | isolation source: Deep-sea hydrothermal vent chimney | place: Atlantic Ocean: South-mid Altantic Ridge | reverse complement strand
CCTTCGAGCTGTTCTTCAGCCCACTTTTTTATTTGTTTTTCACTAATCATTTTCAATAAAAGAGGGGACATCCGTCCCCTCCAAATCATTCTCGCTTAACCTCTGTTGTCCGACCAGGATTCGAACCTGAACCGGCAGAACCAAAATCTGCAGTGCTGCCATTACACCATCGGACAATCGGGCTGCAAATGTACTATTTTTTTTAATTCTTGCAGTTGTTGGTTGATAATATTTTACCATTTTAAATATGACAAATTTGTTCCTGTTTTTGGGGAGCGGTAGTCTGATCTCTAACTTTAAAATTTCTTAAAATTTCAACGCATGGGTTAAATTTCCTAAATTCGCAGCCTGATTCATTTTCAAAATCTACATCGATGAACAAATTTAAAAAACTGAATAACCGGGTGGGATGGGGTGTTTTTGCTATTGCTGCTTTTGTCTATCTCTCTACCATCGAGCCTACAGCAAGTTGGTGGGATCCTGGTGAGTACATCGCTACCTCTTTCAAATTACAAGTGGGTCATCCTCCCGGAGCGCCACTGTTCCAGATGATGGGCAGGTTTTTTTCGATGTTTTCCTTTGGTAATGTGGCACACGTGGCCATGATGATCAATATTATGTCGGCGCTGGCCAGCGCTTTCACCATATTATTTCTTTTCTGGACAATTACACTGCTGGCCAAAAAACTTTATGTGAAAAAAGCTGGCGATGAACTGACCAAAGGACAAACCTGGGCTATTCTCGGTGCCGGTATGGTTGGCGCTTTGGCTTATACTTTTAGCGATTCGTTTTGGTTCTCTGCAGTGGAATCGGAGGTTTATGCGATGTCTTCCTTTTTTACGGCTATAACATTCTGGGCTATCCTGCGTTGGGAAGAGGTAGCCGACGAACGCAGCGGATTTCGATGGATTTTGTTAATTGCTTATCTTAGTGGTCTCGCTATCGGTGTGCATTTGCTGAACCTGCTGACTATTCCGGCGATTGTTTATGTTTATTATTTTAAAAAATACAAATTTTCCTGGAAAGGATTTATTAGTGCCGGAATGATGGGTATAGGTATTCTTGCTATTGTTATGTATATCATTATTCCTCAGGTGGTTAATTTTGCCGGAAAGGTTGAGCTTTTCTGTGTAAACGATTTGGGTTTGCCCTTCAACGTTGGCACGGTGATCTATTTTCTTGCTTTGATTGGTCTTCTCGCTTACGGGATTTATTATACACAAAGAAATGGGAAAGTGGTTTACAATACCATTCTGCTGGCGCTTACTTTTGTGTTGATTGGCTATTCTTCATTTTTGATGCTTGTGATTCGTTCCAATGCGGATACCCCCATCAACGAAGACGATCCGAAAAATGCTGTGGACTTGCTTGCATATCTCAACCGTGAGCAGTACGGAACGTGGCCGTTGCTTTACGGACAGTATTACAATGCACCCGTAGTCGACCGGGAAAACGGAACCCCGGTTTACAGAAGAGATGACAAAAAAGGAAAATATGTGGTCATTGATGACAAGAAACAAACTATTCCGGTTTATGACCCGCGTTTTGAAACCCTTTTTCCCCGCATGTGGAGTAACCAGAAACCCAGTCATATAAGAATCTATAAAAGCCAGGCTTACGGAGGTACCGGTGGTACTCCCATCAGGGTGGATATAGGTAACGGGAAAACCAAGGTGCTCTATAAACCAAGCTTTACCACAAACCTGAAATTCTTCTTCACCTATCAGTTCGACCATATGTATATCCGCTATTTTATGTGGAATTTTGCGGGACGACAAAATAATATCGAAGGACAGGGGGAAATTAATCATGGAAATTGGATTAGCGGTATTAACTTCATCGATAAGATGCGTTTGGGCGACCAGGCAAATCTGCCTCCCAGCATGAAAAATCCTGCCCGGGCAAGATTGTACTTTTTACCCCTGATACTGGGGCTTCTCGGCTTCTTTTTCCAACTTTCAAAGAGCAAAAAAGATACCTGGGTGGTGGGCATGCTCTTTTTTATGACGGGTATTGCCATCATTATTTATCTTAACCAAACACCTATGCAGCCCCGTGAGCGGGATTACGCTTATGTTGGTTCCTTTTATGCATTTGCCATTTGGATAGGTTTCGGGATGTTGTCGCTGTACGAAAGTGTTAAAAAATATTTCGGAAAGAAAGAGATTGCTGCTGCGCTTGTTACGGTAGCCTGTCTGGTTTTTGTTCCGGCCAATATGGCTAAAGAGGAGTGGCCTTCGCACGACCGTTCGGGAAAATTCTCGGCGCGTGATTTTGCGGTTATGTATCTCGAAAGTTGTCCGCCAAACGCTATTTTGTTTACTAACGGCGACAACGATACTTTTCCGCTTTGGTATGCCCAGGAGGTGGAAGGTATCCGTACGGATGTGCGTGTGGTGAACTATATGCTGGCCGGAGGGGCGTGGTATGTTGACCAAATGTTCAAGCAGGAATATAATTCCGCACCGCTGCCGCTGTCAATTCCTTCGGAGAAATATGATCGTGGCCTTATGAACTATATCCCGGTCTATTCTGCAATTAAAGGGGCTGTTTCTCTAAAGGATGCTGTTGATTTCATTAGGAGTGACAATCCGGGGACTAAAATGTCCCTGCAATCAGGTGATAAGATCGATTATCTTCCGAGCAAAAACCTGATATTGAAAGTGGACTCTGCGTCTGCTGTGAATTCCGGGACGGTATCTCTCAAAAATGCAGGGAAAATTGTCAAAGAGATTCGATGGAAGGTTACCCAGGGTTATCTTTACCGTAGCGATGTGATGTTGCTGGATTTAATTGCCAACAACCACTGGAAAAGACCCATTTGTTTTGCTAATCCCTCCAGTGTAAGCAAGGTGTTTAATGTGGAAAAATATAGTCACATGAGAGGCTTGGTTTATCAGTTTACTCCGGTTCCGGCCATGGACTATATTAAAGGGGTTGGTGGAGTTGATCCCGGAGACTCTTACCGGATTCTCATGAGCAAAAAAGCACGTTGGGGACGATTGAACATGCCGGATGTACATGTGGACCGCGAAAGTTTCAGAAACTCCACCATTGCCAAACAATCTTATATTCGCCTGGCGCAGGCAATGGTTCATCTGCACAAATACGACTCTGCTGTTAATGTACTCGACAAGGGAATTTATTTCTTCCCAAACAGCAAATTCCCTTTTAACTATTACACTATCCAATGGGCTTTGTTGTATTATCAGTCTGGGGCATTTAAAAAAGGAAACAAGGTTGCCACGGAGATTTATAATCGTTACATGGGCGATCTGCGTTACTACAACAGTCTGAACGACCGGTTTGTTCCGTATTACAACAATAATATACGGGAGGCTTTAGCAGCCCTTCAGCAGCTTTCCGGCCTTACCAAAGAATACCATCAGGGTGCTCTGTCGAAGAAAATCAAGAATGGATTTTACGACCAGCTTAAGCTAATGGAGGGAACGATAAAATAGAGGTGGTAAAGAAAAATTCAAAAAGCCCGGGGTTCATCAACTTTCCGGGCTTTTTGTTTGCCCGACCATATCAACATAATGATACCCAGAATAATCAGAGGGATACTGAGTAATTGTCCCATGTCCAGCAACATATGTTGTTCCCACGGTTCCTGAGGCTCTTTGAGAAATTCGATGAGAAAACGAGCCGAAAAAATCAATAACATAAAAAATCCGAAAAGTTTTCCGGGTTTTAGATTTTCAGTATGGCGCCAGTAATACCTGTAGAGGAAAAAGAAAATGAGCAGGTATGCCAGTCCTTCGTAAATTTGAGTAGGATGATGTGCCCCCACCGCGTATTGTGGTTCAAAAGCCCGCTTGAAAACAAAGCCCCAGGGCATGGTGGTTGCTTTTCCGATAATTTCCGAGTTCATGAGGTTCCCCATCCGGATAAAAAAACCTGCTAACGGGACTACGATAGCTACCCGGTCGAGTACCCAAACGTAGGAACGATGTTGTGTTCTTGAGAAGATATATAACCCCAGCAAAATGCCAATAGCTGCTCCGTGACTGGCCAGTCCGCCATGCCATACTTCGAGAATCTGCAAGGGGTGAGCCAGGAAATAGTGTGGTTCGTAAAAGAAAACATGACCCAGTCGTGCACCAACCAAAGTGAACACAAACATATAAGTGAACAACGTGTCCGTTTCTTTTTCACCAATATTTTCTTTTTTGAAAATTTTGAGAATAATCAGATAGCCTGATACAAAAGCCAGTGCAAACAGCAAGCCGTACCAGCGCAAAGAAAAACCGCCGATAAGAGGAATTGATTTTGACAGGGTAAAAATATCGGGACTGACATTCCACACAATGAAGTTTGGTATCATGGCTGTAAATTTGTTTGCAAAAGTATGAAAATAGGAGGGGGTAAACATAAAAAAAGCCGGATGTGTTTCTCCGGCGGATTTTTTTAGGGCTCTTCTTCGTTTTGAACGGGGACAAAAAAGCCGGTTTGCTAAACAAATTCTTTTTCCAATTGGGAAACCCACATTCTTATCCGTTCATCGCTTTTTTCCTGTTGGTTGTTTTCGTCCAAAACTAACCCTACAAATTTCCCGTCCTTGTCAGCAAGGGAGAAGTAATATTTGTAACCAACGGTGGGCCATTCTCCCACTACAACCGATTTGTCGGGCAGGCGGCAATAAAGAGTTCCCAATCCATCTACAAAGCTTTCCGGATACTCCTTTTGATCTCCCAGCCCGAAAAGAGCCACCTTCTTCCCCGAAAAGTCAATATCTTCCAATTCGAAAATCCAACGTTCCCAGTCATCCTGCATTTCGCCGATACCCCAGGCGGAGGTGCCGAAAATCAGGTAATCATACTCTTCCAAAGCCTCTTGGGGAGCCTCTTTCACGTTGTAAAGGTCAACTTTGTGTTTCCCAAAAGCCATTTTTATTTTTTCGGCAATCTTTTCCGTCATGCCGTATGTAGACCCATAAAAAAGTCCGATAGTTTTCATTGTAATTTAGATTTCGTATAAATAACCACGGCAAAAATAGTGTTTTTCTTTTTCGCACGAACGGTTTGGGGGATATCTTTTATGGAATAATGTTTTATTGCGAATACACCACCGCGCCGGTGGATGGCTGTGCCAGCTATGGTTCAACGGGAGTTGTTGGTCAGCTCTTCCAATTTTACGATATGGTTCATAATAGCATACACACTTAGTCCTGATACCGTTTTAATACCGAGTTTTTTGTTGATGTGTTTGCGGTGTGTGTTTACGGTGTGGACACTTAGAAACAGCTTGTCTGCTATTTCCTGATGAGTCAGTCCCAGAACAATCTGCTTTAGGATGGTCAACTCTCGCTGGCTGAGCTCCTTATGGTTTGTTTCTCCGTTTTTCTGAATTCCGATTTTGTTTCGTAGCTTTTTCTCCAACACATATTTGCTATCTTCGTAATAAAATATCTCCGAATAGTTGAAAGAGAGCTGGTTTTCCTCTTCTTTTCGTATCAGGGCAATAAGATTTGTGTTTTGTATAGAATGTATCTTACGAGGTAATGCAGCATTTTCAGGAGAGAGCGAAAAAGGATTTATTATTAGCAAATCGGGATTATATTTTAAAATAACGTTAGTCAAATGAGGTTCATCGCCCGAATAAGATTTTACAAGCATGATGCCCGGAATCTCTTGTATCAGAGCTTCTGTGCCGGCTTGTAGCAGGTAATGCTTCTCGATGATAATCAGGCTTTTAATATCAGCCATTTTAGATTTTTTTATTTTTCAGTATTTTTTCCATGGCTTCGACTTTCGGAATCAAAATCAAATTTTCGATTCGGGCATGTTCATTCATCTCTTTTTCAAGCCTAAACAACTCCCTCAGAATCTGATAGCCAAGTTCGTCTCTCTTTGGTTCGGGGAGGTATTTAATGAGGATGTTTTTCAGGTCGAAGAGTTTTTCTTCCATATTTTCGTGTTCGGATTCATACTCAGAAATAGGATAACCCCTGATTTGACTCCTGAGGGATTCATCCGTACTGCCAGACAAAAACACTTTCTCTAAATAAAGGACATAAGGATATATTTTTTCTTCTTCCCGCTGTATGTGCTTATTGAGTTCCTGTGCGTATCCGGTGAAAAAGTTCCGGACAAGCCTGAAGGTTGTTTCATCCAAAGGATATTCTTCTGCCATTTTATCCATTAACGCCGAGATCCCCGGAATTTTATCTTCAAGAAAATAACGATGTGCCTTTTGCAGGTAATCTATAAGCAGTGCCGCCGGAAAACGCTGAAGCTGCTCTTTCGGGAAATAATGTGCGTCGTGAAAAGCATTTAAAATGGTCAGGAAAAAATCGATGTTGAGATGATGTTTTTGACAGATTTCGGTAATGTTGTCGTTACCAAAACCGAGATGGATACCAAAACGGTTTATGATGGGAACCAGCGTGTGGTCGTGATGAATCACATCGGCCAGTTTCATATCCTCGTGAATGAGCATAGTGAGCGTTTTGAAAATTATCAGACAAAGATAACCATTCGGTAAATATCAGGTAATAGTACTTTAAACTTCTATTATTTATTTGTCTTTTCCGGTTTATCCGGACTATTTGATTTTTTCCAGCAAGGCGGCGATACGCTCTTTTAGGATTTTATAATCATTGGAAAGGTGCAGCCCGCTGTATTTTCGGGATTCCTCCAGTGTTTTTTTGAGAGAGAATTCCTTTTGACTACACGAGTAATAAAGCCCCTGCTTTTTCAGCTTTTTTGCCAGATACTCCTGCTCGGGTTGCCCGGGAGTAGGAATAAAAACTGCTTTTTCTCCCAGACTTGCCAAGTCCATAATACTGCTATATCCCGACCGGCAGATTACCGTTTTTGCTGATTGGATAAGCGATAGCATCTCTTCATCCCCGGCGTGGGAGCGCAAGTTCACATTTCCCAGATCTTTTCTTTCCGTTTCACCCGGATTCCCGGAAAGGATTACGGCTTTTAATTCCGAGTTAGTCAGCTGGTTTAAAAGTAACTCTTCGAAAATGGTTCGCTGGGGTTCGGGCCCGGAAAGCAGACACAGCACATCTAAGCCTTTCACGTTTTGCTTATTGGTTTCTGCTTTTACTCCTTCAAAACGGCTCAGCGGTCCGATAAAAAAGCTGTTCTTAAGCGGCATTTTCCGTACATGAGAGAGCTTTCCGGAGAGGTTAGGTTCGTTTTTAAAATCGGGAATCCACAACTCGTTATGTCTGATAATGAAGCTGTTAATCATTTTTTTAATCATCGGGCGTCCGGAAGAAAGAATACCCTGTAACAGAATGTTAAGCTGGTGTGTCATGAAAATGGTGGGCACTTTTTCTGACCAAAGTTCGTAACGGTTGTCGGAGATGACAGCATCAATATTTTGCTCTTCGACAATTTTTTCCAGCAACGTATGTGCTTTTGCAGCGGCTTTCAACATTTGTGGAAAATCTGTGGCTACTTTGAAGGGCAGAGAACCCTTTTTTTGATACTCCGGTTCGAATCCGGGAATTCTTATCCACTCACAATCCGGAAATTGTCGCCGGAGAAACTGCAGCGGCTTGTTGTCGGCGCCCAGCACGGGTTCGGCTCCCGCCTGCTGCAACAGCCGTATGATAGGCGTTACGCGTGTGGCATGACCCAACCCCCAGTCCATTGGGCAAAGCAATATTCTTTTTCCTGCTGACATTTATTGTACAAAAGTAGGTAAATCGGGTTGAAATAGAAAAATTAATAGGGTGTTTTGGGCCGGGTTACCAGTAGGAGAACAGGTTTTTTTCCGGCATATTTTCCGTACTTTTGGTTTTCAGTTTGAAGTAATAAAGAGATGATAAAGTATTGTATTAACAAACGCTTGTTGTGGCTGATGATTTTGGTGTTTTCTGTTTCCGGCATGCTTCAGGCGCAAAACAAGCCGGGATCGGTTGAGCTTCCCGGTAAATACCAAAATTATACACTTTTGCCCAATGGGTGGAGACTGACTCCGGCCGGTAAACAAGTTCCCATAGGTGAATTACCGCTAAACATGGTGGTGACCAAAAATCAGCGTTATGCCATTACTTCTAACAGCGGTATGGGCGTTAACTCGCTGTCGGTGGTTGACTTAAAAACACTGAAAGAAGTGCAGCGGTACGTTGTAAGCAATACCTGGGTGGGGCTGGCTTTTGGCCCGGAAGGCAAACGGTTGTACGTTTCGGGCGGGAATAATAATGTTGTGTATGTTTTCAATTTTATAAAAGGAAAACTTACGCCGGCAGACACACTCGTGATTGGAATGAAATTTCCGGAAGGAGATATTTCGCTCACCGGACTGGCTTTTAACAAAAAGAAAAACCAACTGCTGGCGGTTTCGCAGAAAAGCAACTTACTTTATGTGGTTGACCTGAAAAGCAAAAAGGTGATAAAGAAAGTACAAATGCCGGGTAAATGTTATGATATTAAAATCAATCATGCCCAAAGTTATGCTTATGTTTCCATTTGGGGGAAAGCCATGGTGGTCGAAATTGGCCTGAATAATTATGCCATTACCCATCGTTATAAAACCGGAGATCATCCCAACGACATGGTTATTAGCCGCGACGACAGCCGGCTTTTTGTTACCAACGCCAATAACAACAGTGCTACAGTTATCGATTTGATAAAAAAAGAGGTCAGTGAGACGATTCATACGGCGCTGCTTCCAGGTTTGCCTTATGGCAGCACCCCCGATGCGCTGGCCCTGTCGCCGGATGGTGATAAACTGCTCATTGCCAATGCCGATAACAACTATCTTGCAGTCTTTGATGTGGAGAAACCCGGCCATGCCAGAAACCTTGGTTTTATTCCTGTCGGGTGGTATCCTACAGCTTTGCAGTATCTAAAATCAGGAAAAATACTGGTTGCCAACGGCAAAGGAATTGCTTCGCGCGCTAACCCCGATGGTCCCAATCCTGAAAAAAGAAGACCGAGAAACTGGCGTGAAAATTATACGGGAACCATGTTTAAAGGAACACTTTCGGTAATCAGTTTCCCACAGGATAAAGTTTTGGCCGAAATGAGCCGAAAAGTTTATGATAACACCCCTTTTATCAAAAAGGTGAAAGAGGAAAGCAACCAGTCCGTTATTCTCAAAAGGCCTGATGGCAAAGGAAGCTCTCAGATAAAACACATTTTTTATATTATTCGTGAAAACCGGACCTATGACGAGGTTTTAGGCGATGTGGCCGAAGGGAACGGTGATTCTGCGCTTTGTTTGTTTGGCAGGAACATTACGCCCAATGCGCATAAGCTGGCAGAAACATACACGCTTTATGATAATTTTTATACCGATGCGGAAGTTAGCGCTGATGGCCACAATTGGTCCACAGCCGCTTATTCCACCGATTATGTAGAAAAACTGTGGCCGGTGAATTATGGTCACAGAGGCGCCACTTACGATTTTGAGGGAGGTGTTCCTGCTGCTGCACCCTCTTCCGGATATATCTGGAACGATGTGCTTTCGCACGGAAAAACTTTCCGCAACTATGGTGAATTCATGGCTTTTACACATTCGTTGAAAGGACCTTTCCACCCCCGCGATTCCATTTTGGTTCCATACACCTGCAAGGCTTATCCGGGTTTTAATCTTTCTTTTCCCGACGTGGAACGTGCTAAAATCTGGGCACATGATTTTGACAGCATAGTGGCCATAGGAAAAGTTCCTCAGTTTAATCTGATACGTTTGCCCAACGACCATTGCCGCGGTACACGTCCCGGAAGTCTCACCCCTGTTGCGTATGTGGCTCGCAACGATTATGCGCTCGGTTTGATAGTGGATAAGATTTCACACAGCAACATCTGGAAAAGCAGCATTTTGTTTGTGTTGGAAGATGATGCGCAAAACGGCCCTGACCATGTGGATGCTCACCGGTCGGTATTGCTCGTCATCGGCCCTTATGTGAAACGACATTTTGTAGATCATACCATGTACTCCACTTCCGGTGTGTTGAAAACCATGGAGCTGATTCTTGGTCTTCCGCCCATGACACAGTACGATCTTGCTGCCCATGCCGTTCTGCATTCCATTACCGACACGGCTTATTTGAAAAGTTATAATGCCATACTCCCCAAAGTGGATATGAACAAGCTGAACACACGGTATTCGTATGGCGCCAAATTATCGGAAAAATTAAACTTTTCTCATGCTGATGCCATTCCCGACGGGGAGTATAACAAAATTATCTGGAAAGCTGTAAAAGGGGCCAATTCTGTTGTTCCTGCTCCTGTTCACAGTGCTTTTGTAAATGAAAAAGCCATGCCGGACGACGATGACGAATAGGTGCCGTACTTATTTGCAAAGATTTTCTGATACATATTTATCGTCATAATTTAGCAGACAAGATGGCGTAGTGCACTAATAATAAACCCGTACGAAAGGCTTTCCGTACGGGTTTGCGCAACTTTATTAAAGGAATAGGAATTCAGAAAAAGATCAGGTTATTAAATTGCTAAAATAAAAACCATAGCTGGAGGTAAATAGAATTGTTGTCTGAAGCCTTTCTGCCGGAGCCGTCATAATTTGTTTTGGCACCATTGAATTTACTGTAGGCCACATATTGCAGAGAAATTTTTGTATTTGCCCAGGGTAAATAGTCGAATTGAGCGAGAACCCCGTTGCTGTTTGGTGTTCCTGCTCTGCTTCCTTCCATGTCTGCAGGAGCATACAGCACATTGTCAGCTGTCCCGGTTGTGTTAAAATAACCCAAGGTGAAGTTCACGCCTGCTTTCAAAAACACACTTCCATCACATTTAAAAGTATTTAATTTGTTGGAAAGGTTTTGGCTGTCGCCAGCTTTGTATGTAGCATTAAGCGTCTGTTTTTCAGCAATGTAAGTGGTGTGCAAAGTAAACTGCCCCTTTGAAAACATATATTCATATTGTAAATCAAATGCGAAATCGGTATATTTATCAGCCAAACCGGAAACCCCCATGGGAAACATATTTGCAGACATTCCATAAGTACCCGCTTCGAGATAAGTTTTAGTCCATTGATGCTGAAGAGCAAATCTCCAATAAGGAGCAATTCCTTTTATGACGCCACCTGTCGATGCATCCGGGGGGAGTGCTGCTCCGAGTTGGGCGGTACTGTAACCTGTAAATTCAAAGTAAAAAAGATTATTCAGAAGCCCATAGCCTCCCAATCCGGCTACCATCCCGCCGAGGTTTTCAATGATGGGCCCTGCACCGGGTGTGGGAGCTACTCCCGAGGCGGTATAGGGATATCCCCAAGCGGCGGTTGTGTTCCAAACATCCTGAACAGTTGGATTATTGTTCAGCGTAAGCCCATAGGTGAAAGGTATTTTTCCGTTGCTGTGATTTGAATAGCGAATATCAGTATTATCCATACCAATAGTACCGGATTCATCATCCAGCGTAATTTGAATAAATGCTCCTATGTGAGGTGTAATTTGCCCACCATAAAACAGACTCATTTGTTGAGGAAACTCAACGTTGTTGTTTTGCGTTCCCGGAATGGTTTTGTTGACATGTGTAATTCCGGTTTGAAACATGGCAGAAATAGGAGAAATACTAAGCAGGTTAAGAACAGCACTTTTCTTTCCGTCCTTTTTTACTTTTGTTTGGTTAATGGTTTTTATGCCTGTAAGCGTATACCCATTGAGTTTAAATTGTCTCCCGAAAGAAGTAAGCTCTGGAAATACCGTGTGGCAGGCAGAACACGATAAACCTGTTTGTCGTGCAAAACTCGGAACAGCCATGGCCGTTCCCGAACTGGATACTAAGAAAAGAAAGAAGACGACCCCTCCCACAAGTGAAAGTCCGTTTTTCTTAAGAAAAGATGCTTTTTTAACTTTCTTTTCTTCACATGATAATTTTCTTTTCATAACTTTAAGAATTTGTTAATAATTAATTACGATGATTCTTTTTGCAATTAACTTTTCAATAACTGACTGCTGTAACCTTTAATAAGAGATAACTTCAAAAGAAGAAGTTGTAAAATTATCTTCATCCGGACAGGTGTGATGTGACTTATGTCACATAAGAGATGTGTTACCACAGATTTCTCAGGGCAAAAACCTGTTCCATAGGTTAATATCCTTTAATACAGATCGCTTTTAAATAAGAATTCAAAATGCGATATAAACAACTTCATTTAATAAATGGGAGATTCTGCGAAGAGCAGCAGTTTTCCTTTTTGGTTTTTTAGTTATCATTGCAGTTCAATCGGAAACAATGAAACGTTTAATGCTATTTGCGGCTATCTTAGGAGGTGTTGTTTTGGGTTCGTGTAACAAAACCAACATTAATCCTAACGACCCGCGGGCGATTATCCAAATTGACATCGACCCCAACTCCACTTTTTTTCAGGGATTAAATACTGTGGGAGGTTGGATTTATGTCGCCAATGGCGATCATGGTGCCTATATCGGGCCGGGTTCGCGGGGCGTAATTATTTATCGCGAAAGCCAGAGTACTTTCAAAGCATACGACCGCCTGCCGCCCAACGATCCCAATAAATGTTGCACCGGAAGCCAGTGTACGCAACTTATTGTAGGAAAATATTATCCGTTTGCAAAAGACGAGTGTGCCGGGAATACCTATCAGTTATTGGATGGTTCGCTGATACAGGGAAACGGCCGCTATCCTTTGATTGAATATCATGCGGTTTATGATGGAAATCTGTTGCATGTTTTCAATTGATGATCCGGGGAAAAGTCATGAATTCCGGTCGTTATTTTTATCCGGCAACAAAATTTTCCGGAGTTATCCACATTTGGAATAGCCGCAGGCACTGCATGTGAGGCAGCCATCCTGATAAACCAGTGCTTCTTCGCTACATTCGGGGCAGACTTTGCCAGTCGCTTTTTCACCATCCTGCAGATAACGCTTCAGCGCTCTCACCACCCCGTTTTTACAGGTGTTAATATTGTCTTCTTCCACGTTGAGGTTTCCCACCAGGGTAACAACGTAAGCCAATGGCATACCATGACGGAGAAGGCCGGAAATAAGCCGGGCATAGTTCCAGTATGTTTTATCAAATGAGCGTGACAGTCCTTCAATGGTAATTTTGTACCCCTGTTTATCTTCAAACTGGAAATCGTAACGTGAATGTTCGCCCTTTTTCTTATGTTTGATTACCCAGCCTTTTTCTATTGCCGGCGGCAAATAGAAGTCATCCGCTTTTCCGGTAAAAATTTCATATGGCCGGCCATCGAGTTTTCCCACTACGGCAATCCATTTTTCATAATTATTCTGAAAGCGAAGGATGTTGGCTTCCAAAACTTTGGGTCTATGAGGCGCGCTGGTCTCTTTAAATGCATTTTCTTCTTTCTTGTCATTACTCACCAGTACCCCGGCACGGGAACCTTCACGGTAGATAGTCATTCCCTTGCATCCACTCTCCCAGGCGGTCATGTAAATGTCGCTGACCATCTCTTCGGGAATATTTTCGGGAATATTAACAGTAACGCTAATGGAATGGTCCACCCATTTCTGGATTCTTCCCTGCATTTTCACTTTGCTTACCCAATTGATATCGGCTGAGGTAGCTTTATAATATGGTGATTTTTTAATGATTTCCTGCAACTGCTCTTCCGGAAGGTT
>VAPE01028724.1_pt1 | contig 13592 bp, 11 predicted proteins | sample 3393911 | NCBI WGS metagenome assembly VAPE01 (sample SAMN08290436, study PRJNA428436) | hydrothermal vent metagenome | isolation source: Deep-sea hydrothermal vent chimney | place: Atlantic Ocean: South-mid Altantic Ridge | reverse complement strand
CTCATTCTTTTGCCCGCTAACTTCGTTAAAAAGCCTCGCCGTAGCTTTGCTATGCCTGCATTTTTTGCCTTGTTATCGAACAAAATAACTTCGCCTAATTCAGAGAACTTATTTCGTAACAAACCCTTAACATTTGTATCTTCCTTTAACTCAAATTTAGAATAAATTGGTTTTCTGCCCCGGTGAAACAATAATTTGGTTCCTTGAGCCAGAACTCTCTGCCCGGTATCGCCACATAAAAAAATAATAAACGCACCTGATGCTACATTTTTTTGCCCAAAAGTATGAATTGTATAACCCATATTGGACATAGTCAATAGTTGCCGGACTATTGCCAGTGTCGAAACTGTACAACCACCATTTGAATTTATATATATTGAAATGCTCTTATCTCTTTTGTCCTCTTTTATATTTTGCCAAAAAAACTGAAATGCATCAAAAGTTTCTATTGAAATACTGCCTGATATATAAAAATTATGCATGGATATTTATTTTATCTTCAAAGTATGGGTTAAAATATCTCTTTCCGAGAGTAGTAATCAAAAAGTCTGTTTTCCAAGCACAAATGTAGGGATTTATCTCTTTGGAATACAGAGGATGTGGTTTTTTTGCGGGGAATGCGGCTGGTAGCCGGTAATGGGCATCCTCAGGTTTCAGCCTGATGACGATAGTTGGCAGAAACCATTCAAATTAGTTACGACATTTGTACGTGCCTGCGTTTGAGAAAAAAGTAAGTCTGGCAAAAGGATTTATCTAAGGGATTGTTATGAGATAATCTATCCGTTTCATTTAACTATGGGTGTGGCATAATGATGAACCGGTTCATTATAATGAGTTTAAGCCACAAACCGGATTTTGATAAGAAATTTAATTTTTTTGGTAGTTTATTTTTTTTCAAAAAAAATTAATACATTTACATCGTTATTAGTGAGCTAATTTAGCTAATGATAAAGAGATACTGAAATTATATTTTTAAGACTCACTACTGCCCGGGAAATAATGCAATTAGACGGACTAAAAAAGGCTTTTTGTAACTTGGTGATTTAATGGCATTGATGAATGTGCAACCCTTAAAAGATAAAAACGCTATAATACACATAGAAGCTGTTTAAAGTTAAATGGGATTTTCGAGAGGAACAGGTTGGCTCTAATGGCGAAGCCCGGTTTTTATTTCATAGCCATGGCTATAAAATAAAAAATAGCTGAAGTCCAATGAAGTCAAGATGTTTCTCGTAGTTTCACGATTTAACTTTAAACAACTTCATAAACTTTAAAAAATGAAAACACCATGACAAAGTATCTTTACGGGGCAAATGTAAAAGCTGTACAGAAATTTATCTTTCAAACCAATAAGCTAAAAGAAATTATTGGTGCCAGTGAGTTGGTTGAGCAGATTTGCACATCCATGTTTGAAGAACAAGTAGGAAAAACACATTACATTTCTGCTAATTGTATAATTGCAGCAGCCGGGATAATTAAATACATTTTTGAAGATGAAACGGAATGTCAGAGTTTGGTTCGGGTATTCCCAAAGAGTGTATTTAATGCGGCACCGGGAATAGTATTCAGTCAGGCAGTTGTTCAAATGGCTGGTGGCCAGCCAACCGGAGAAGAGTTAAAAGAGCTGGAACAACGTCTGAAAACCCAGCGCAACAAAGCGGTTTCCCCTTTGGAAACCGGGTTGAGGATTACGGAACGTTCCCGTCGAACCGGTTTACCTGGTGTTGTTTTTGAAAGTGAGGAAGCACTCGATCAAGCCACCAAACTAAAGAAAAAGGCCAATAAGGAAGGAAAAGAATCGTTGGGTAAGAAACTGTATCCGGAAGGCGTTCGATACTTGTTTCCCTCAGACATCAAAGAAATTGCAAGTAAGAAGAACTACCTTGCTATTATTCATGCTGATGGGAATAATCTTGGTAAAGCTATTCGTAACCTAAATGAGGATCAGGCAGGCCTGAATAATCATGAAAAATCTTCAACCGAACGAAACAGGGACTTTTCCCTTGCCATAGAAGCTGCTACTTTGGCTGCTGCAAAAACGGCTATTACAAGCACATTCAAAGAAATTATTGTCAAATCCGAGGACAGTGACGGGCAAACAGTTACCTTACCCATGCGCCCGGTTCTCCTTGGGGGCGATGACTTTACCGTAATCTGTAATGCAGAGTATGCATTGGAACTCACAACCGTTTTTTTAACTGAATTCGAGAAGGAATCAGCCTTGGCATTTCAATCCAAAGACCTGAACTTGCCGGCACTCACTGCCTGTGCCGGAATTGCTTATATTAAAACGAATTACCCCTTCCATTACGGGGCTAAACTGGCAGAAGATTTATGTGGCTTTTCGAAAAATGTGGCCAAACAGGAACAACCGGATCAAGTGCCTGCCTGCCTGACTTTCCATCGTGTACAATCTTCATTTGTCGGGGAATATTCAGATTTAATCGAGCGTGAACTTGCCGCACCGGCTACAGGACTTTCCTTTTGCGGAGGCCCCTATTTCATTTCTCAAAATCCGACTATCGAAGAGTTAATGGCACAGGTTAAATGGTTAAGGAATAAAGATACTCCGGGTTCGAAACTGCGCGAATGGATTTCGACCTGCCACCTCAGCAAATCTATAGCTATTGAAGATTTGGAACGCATTATTGAAGTATTGGAAGGCAAAAAGAAACAAAACATTATTGCCGGTTTGGGTTTGGAGAGTCTTTTGAAAAATATAAAAGAAAGGAAAGAAGAAGAAACAATCAAAACCACGCTTTATGATGCAATAACGATTCATTCATTAAACTCCAAAATATAGTAATATGACAGACATCAATTATACAATCACCTTTTTTTCAGACTGGAATTGCGGTAGCGGACTGTCAGCCGGACCGGAAAGCGATTCTTTGGTTAAGAAAAACAGAGACGGACTGCCTTACGTTCCGGGCAAAACCATTAAAGGCTTGCTTAAAGATGCAGCACGGGAACTTTTTGAAGAAGATACCGGTTTTATCGAATCCTGTTTTGGTAATAAAGCTGAAACGAGAAATGAAAGTGCTGATTATGAATTTTTTTATTCTAATTCGGAGTTTACTTCCGGTTTAACCACATATTTTAAATCCAATCCGATGGAAAAAGACAAGCTGTTTCGGACTGTACCCTCTACCAGTATTGATGAAAATACAGGGGTGGCAAAAAATAAATCTCTACGGACAATGGAGGTTGCGATTCCATTAACCTTAACCGGATTTATTTCCAACATTCCTGATGGTTATGAAGAAAAGATGAAAGACTGTTTGAAAATGATTAAACGATTGGGGACTAAGCGTAACCGGGGATTGGGCAGATGCCGGTTTGATGTGTTCAATCAAAAAAAAGGAGATTAATCATGAAACGAATAGATTTTAAATGCACTTTGCTGACCGATATTGTGATGAGTGCCCAAACAGCAACAGAAGGCGGGCATCAATCCCTGAATTTCATTCCCGGCTCAAACTTCCTGGGAATTCTGGCTTCTTCAGTTTATAAAAAAGATGCAGCAATTAGCTATACCCTGTTTCATAGCGGCAAAGTCAGGTTTGGCGATGCCCATATTGTAAGCGGGGGGATTCGCTCATTCCAAATTCCTTTTTCGTGGTACTTTCCCAAAGGGGGAAAGCTGACTGAAGGAAACAATTATATGCTCAATTTTATGAGCAGGAAAAATTTTGACGAAAAAATTAACAGGGGCATCCTGTTAAAACAAGCGCGTGATGGCTATTTTACCGAAAAAGGTGGCTATGTTTCCTTTGTGAAAATATTTTCGCAAAAAACGGCCTGCGATTCCGTGAAACGGCGTTCGGCTGAAAATGAAATGTTTGGCTACGAAGCTTTGCAGAAAGGAAGTGAATGGCAGTTTTGCATTGATGTTGACGATGACACCCCAAACCATGATGAGATTGTTGAGGAATTGAAAATGCTGACCGGAAAAAAACGATTGGGACGGAGCAAAACCGCTGAATTCGGAAGCGTTGAAATTGAGCTAATGCATAATGGAAATGAGAATATCCAACCGGGAAATATCACTCCCCGGGAAATAACGTTAGAGAACAGATCTATTCGGGACGGTGTAATATTATACGAAGATAACCCTGCTCAATTAGTCTTTTTGTATGCCGAATCGCGTCTGTCGTTCAGGGATAAAGAAACCGGCCAACCCACTTTTACACCGACTGCCGGGCAATTGGGCTTACCCGAAAATACGGTTATCCTTTGGGACCGTTCACAAATACGTACCGGGATTTATGCACCATGGAATTATAAACGCGGTTGCCGCGATGAAGACCGGGTTTTTATTGAAAAAGGCTCGGTGTTTGTGGTTGATGTGAGTAATGTAAAGACTTCTTTTACAGACGAAAGAATTAACAATGGCGTTGGATTATACCGGACAGACGGGTTTGGCAAACTGCTGATTAACCCCGGTTTTTTGAATTTTGACCCTGAAACCGGTAAGCCGGTTTTACAATTAAATATTCCGGATAAACTCTCAGAAAACGAAGATACGGAAATACTTCTTCCTCAGGATTCGGATTTAATCAAATGGATTGAGCAGCAAAACGATTTTGGTGAAGTACTGAGACAGGTTGATGCTTTCATAAACTCTCCGTACAACCTTAAACTTTTCACCAAAGTTACCCGCAGCCAATGGGGAAACCTGCGTAGCTATGCCCTTAGTGCTGACGATAAGCCTGATTTGTTAACAAAATTGTTTAAAGCTCCGGAAGAAGGCTTTACAGGAGGTTTCTTAACACATGGCGTAGCTTTAAAACAATGGAAAGATGGTAAAGGTTTGCTAAAAAACACAATTGAAAGGGCAGACGAAAGAACATGTTTATTGTTTGTTGAAAAACTGGCAGCCCGTATGCAAAAAAAGGAGGTGCAAAATGAAATACAGTAACAGATATATCGCCCGTATTGTGATTGAAGCCGAAACGCCGATTGCCGTTGGAGGTGGCAATAAAGACCTTGCCCTTGACCGGCCGGTGGCTAAAGAAGCAAATGGCATACCCTTCATTCCAGGAACATCCCTCGCCGGCGTGTTGCGCCATGCAATTTATGACCATGCCGGGGAGCGGGAAGAAACAGGCCGCTTAATTAAAATACTTGACGACATTTTTGGCTATCAGAATGATAAAAATCAGGAAAACAGTCTTGGATCCCGTCTTTCCGTATCTTCAGCCCATTTAACAGGAAAAAGGGGGAAAGTATTTGATGGCTTGTGCCTGATACCGGAAAAGGATGTAAACTACGAATTTATAGACCGGTACAAAGAACTGCCCGTTCGTCAACATGTCCGCATGTCGCACAGAGGGGCTGCCGATACGGTAAACAAGGGAAAATTCGATGAGGAAGTGCTTTACAAAGGAAGTCGTTTCATTTTTGAGATAGAAATGAAAGGAACGGGTGAAAACAAAAATGAAGATGACAAAATTTGGAACCGGCTGCTTAACATTTTCAACCATCCTGATTTTCGTATCGGTGGCGGTTCATCGAGAGGCTTCGGACAGATTAAGGTTAAAGAAATCAAAAGTCTGATATTGGATTTAACCGATTCCAAACAACGTACAACCTATCTTGAGCATTCATCCTGCCTCGATACCGAATTTCCCGGAGAGTTGTTCCAAAAGGACGAAAAACAATCAAGTAATTATATCTCTTATCGGTTAATCCTGAAACCCGAAGATTTCTATTTGTTTAGTTCGGGATTAAAGAGCGATATTGCCGATATGAACCCGGTAACAGAGCCGGTTGTCGGGTGGAATGATAAAGATGAACCCTGTTTTTCAGAAGAAATGGTATTGGTTCCGGCTTCGTCTGTAAAAGGGGCGGTTTCACATCGCGTGGCTTATCATTACAACAAGCTGGCCCATAACTTTGCGGACAAACTAACCGACCCGCAAGACCATGTCGGCGAGGAAAATATAGCGGTAAAAACGCTGTTTGGTCTGGCTTCCGATTATTCCAATCAGAAACCGGGCAGGAAAGGTGCTGTTCTTTCTTCCGATATTTACCGGAAGACGGTTCATTACAAGAAACTTGACCATGTGGCTATTGACAGGTTTACCGGGGGAGCCATCGATGGTGCCCTTTTTAATGAAAACGTGGTATATGAAGAAAATGAATTTATCCTTGAATTTCATGTTAACCCTGATGTTGTGGCAAACCGGAAAGCTGATAATAACAAACCTGAAGAAAAAGACTTTATCCTGAAAGCTTTTGAAAAAACCCTTATGGACATCTGTAGCGGAAGCCTGCCCCTTGGTGGCGGCACAATGCGTGGAAACGGAATATTCAACGGAACTCTTAAATTAAACAAAAATGGCAAATATGAAACACTATATCCAAACTAACAACCTGAATAACTACCGGGATATAAACTTTACCGGATATTTCCGGATGTCGGACAGCGATACCCCTTCTCAGGTAAAAGGTAACTTCACCCTCCCCGAAACCGGTAAAAATCCGTTTGTTATCGAAGCCGGCCTGTATGCTGACGATGGTTCCGTCAGCATATCCATAGAACACATTGATGGAAAATATCTGATCGGCATTGTGAACTGGCAGGAAATGGATGCGTCCGTTGTTTTGGAAACACAAACCTACCTGACCCACGGATTAGAAAAGATACGGGATGCAAAATTTGTGCGGGCATGGATTCCTGTACCTGATCCCCAATGTGCCGGCATGGAAGTATTGCAACCTGCCTGGCGTGCATTTGTCGGCTTTGACACCATGCCTGTGGAAATCAAGAAATTATTAACAACCATAAAAGATTAAACCCATGCGATATATAAAAGCGCCTTTCAATTTTGTTCCGGTAAGCGATCAGGTTTACTTTCCTTATTGGGCCGATCAAATTAGCCATGACATTCCGTTCTCGGATGGTTTAAGCGGACACTTGGAAATTGAGCTAAAGGCTGAGACACCGATATTTATAAGGGACAGCCACGATGAAGCCCGCTTTTGTCATATTACTGACAGAGAGGGGAAAATAAAATTCTTTATTCCCGGAACCTCGCTAAAAGGAACCATACGCAGCGTACTCGAAATCCTCTCTTTTGCCAAGATGGCCAAGATAAACGGCCATAAATATGCTATACGAGACCTGAATAACCGGAAGGTGTATAATTTGATGAATGATTCTGCCAACATTCATTGCGGATGGTTTACGCTGATTAAAGATGAAAATGGTGTTGAGTCGGGTACTATCCGGGATTGTGGCACTCCCTGGCGTATCAACCATCAACAGTTAGATGCTCACTTTAGAACAAGTTTTGTTTCAACATTCAGAGACGGCGGGACTGCTAATTTCAGAAATCCTGATGATAAAACAGCGAGATATAAATATGAAAATGTTGCAACGGGAATTGGTTTAACTCACAATTTTGCTGAAACATCTATTTCATATAATAAGAAACTTTGTGATTTTGATACTTCAGGGCAAGAAGGCACACTTGTGTTTACGGGGCAGGCCGTATCCAGAAAGACAAACGGAAGGCCCTCCGGCAAATTTTATGAATTTGTTTTTATTGAACCTACCAGTCCATTAGAAATAAAGGTGGACTCAAAGATATGGAAAGAGTTTAAGTTTCATTATTTTGACGATTCTAAACAAATCTCGGCAGACTGGAAATGGAGAAAAGGACAACTGGCCCGTGGGAAGAAAATTCCGGTGTTTTTCAGAAAAGATACTGGTGATGCTTCCAAAGCCATGGACATGGGGTTGGCCTATTTGTACAAGATGCCCTATAATCATTCAGTAAAAGACCTGTTACCAGAAGAACACCGGCTTCTTAAGCCCGATCTTGCAGAATGTATATTTGGCAATGCTGATGAAAATGATGCTTTAAAAGGCAGGGTTCAATTTTCCACCGCATGGGCTGATATGGATACTGTGGAGGAAGGAGACACTATAAATACCATTTTGGGGACGCCAAAGGCTTCCTATTATCCGGTTTATCTAAAACAAAAAGGGAGCGATGGAAGAGTAGAAAGAGATTCTAAAAATCGTCCGGTGTATAAAACCTACATGGATGCGGATGCGGAACTGGCAGGACGGAAACGATACCCTGTAAGGGAAACTGAAGTTCAAAATTTGCCACAAGGAACAGAAAGGATGAACGTACCAATTACACCTTTAATTAAGGGGGCAATTTTTACTGCCGGAATCAACTACTTTAACCTGCGGCCTGCCGAATTGGGGGCACTGCTGTCCGCACTTACTTTTCATAATAATGCTTCGACCTGTTACCACGGACTGGGTATGGCCAAGGCTTTTGGGTTTGGCAGAGTTGCCCTAACCATTACTGATATGGGAAAGATGGAACAAGAAATGTTATTTTACCTGACTGACTTTGAATCAGAAATAAATGCTTACATACAAGTAGATAATCCTGACTTTGAATGGCATAAATCTGATCAAATCAAAGAATTTATTGCCATGGCCAAAGTTCAAAAGTTTTTGGATAATCAAGGGAATCCAAACTCTATGGCTCAACATGAATATAACAAGAGGATGGAATATATGCTACTACCCGTGGAGTTTGCAAAGGCAAAATCAGATGAAAAGAGAAGAGGTGTTGTGACTAAAACCCGGGGGTTTTACCTCGACGATTATTGCTCCATTACAAAAAATGTCCCTGAAATTAAAAGTTATTCTGATGACGATAAAGTTGCCGGAAAGGAAGAAATTGCTCATCAGGCCAGAACACAATTGAAAGAAGAAATCAAAAATTATAACGCAGAAGAAAAACGTAAAAACAAAGAAATTGCCGACAACAGGCGTAAACAACAAGAAAGAGACAGACAGGCAGCAGAGCGCGCCAAATCAGAGAGGATAAAAAAAGAAAAAGAAGCGGAACAAGAACGTTTGGATGAGGCAAACCGAAAACAGCAGGAACTTAAAAAGGAACGGGAAAAGGAACTTGAAAAACAAAGAGAAGAAGAAAAAGCCCGTATTGCCCGGCGGAACGAACAAGAAAAAAAAGCAGGCATAGAGCCTGTTATTCGGGAAATCAAGGGATTCAAAGAGGCAAAGAAGAAGGTTGAACAATACATGAAACATATCGGGACGACCAGACTTGATGCAAGGGACACCCTTTCGTTGATGGAAAAAGCCTCCGAATGGTACCTCTCAACGCCCGATAGGCTAAAAGGAAAAAGATGGACCCCCCCGGAAGGAGCTGATTGGAAAAAAATAGCCTCATGGATTGGTGATGAACCTGCCAAAGAGTGGTACAAAAACTTAACGGGGAAGTAATAAATGATGAGCAATTTTTTAGAAAATTTCTATTACCGTAAATACAGGGTTAGCTTTGTAGTTGTACGGCCCTTTCATTTCGACGGGTATTCTTTCTCCCTGATCCGGGGCGTTTTTGGAAAAATATTACACGATGATGTTTGCGTGCACGAAAATCTTAAAGATTGCAATCTTTGCCCTGAAAACAGATATTGTCCCTATACCGAACTATTTAAAATTAAATTACAGCCCTCACATCCTCTTTATGGCAAATATACCGAACCCCCCGTCCCATACATTCTTTATCCGGATTTTAGAGGCAGGAGCAAATTTGTCAGGGGCAATACCTTTGCCATCGAACTTACCTTAATTGGCAAAGCGATTGAATATGATACGTTTTTATTGCAAATTGTGCAGCAGATAGGTGAAGGGGAAGGTTTGCTTTACCATAAGCTTGAGTGTAGCGGAATTGAAACCCTGATGGGCGATGACAAAAAAAGTCATTTACGCTTCACCGCCCCACCCTGCAAAGTGAAGCAGGTGAAACTAAACTTCCTCAGCCCCATGATTTTTAAAGATGACCCTTCAACTGATAGTTTACCTTTCCATGATCTGATGAAAAGTCTGACAGAAAGAATTTCAGTACTCAACCAACTGTATTGCGATGGGCGGGAGGCTGACTTAAAATCATTCGATGGCAAAACTACCGGCTTGGAATATATGGACAGTTTTTACAAAATTAAAATTGAAGTTAAAAAGAAAGTGTATAAGGATGCCCTTTTAGGCAGTGTGGCTTACAGGGGTTCATTAGATAAATATATGCCTCTTATACGGGCAGGAGCGGTTTTGCATTTCGGCAGGCTTACTAACTACGGTTTAGGAAAGTATGCTATCGTGGACAACTATTAATTATGGGAAAAATCGCATTCGTTCTTTGACATATTGGCACGAATAACATGTTCAAAGTTTTAGGAAAAGGGTTGATGACATGTAAGTGTCTGAACCATTGTTATTAACCTTTTTTGAATACATAAATTGAAAAAAAAAGCGAAAGCAAAAATTTTGAACATCCTTTTTTTTGTGCACCTGCGCAAACGATGTTCAAAAATTTATGATTTTCATGGCCATTTCTATATGCAGAACAACCTGAACTCCAGCTTATTATAATACAACTTGTTTTTGGAGATTTTGAACATCGGGTTTTTAATCGGTTTTGAAAAACATGTTCAAATATTTTTAACAGCTTATTTACCTGATTTATTGCGATTTGCAGAAATGTCAGGGCAAAACGGGCAAGTTTATGATTAAAAAAAAGCGGGATGTTCAAAGATTTTTTGTAGTTTTGTAAAGTCACCTGATTAACAGGTAGTTAGTAGCAATAAAAGGTTGGAGAAATTCTTAAATCTTCATTTAAATTATTGATATTAAGGGAGTATGATTCAGATTCAGCTTTAAGGAGCATTGATACAACAAAAGTTTTTATCGTTTTGTTTTCAAATTAAATGGTATGATTCAGATTCAGCTTTAAGGAGCATTGATACTTTGAGGGAGAGATGGATTTCTCCAACAGGAAAATGTATGATTCAGATTCAGCTTTAAGGAGCATTGATACAGTCGACCTTTTGAGAATTTATTTTCTGCTGAAAAAGTATGATTCAGATTCAGCTTTAAGGAGCATTGATACTTAGAATTTATTTCCTGGTGAAAAACAACTCCATGGAAGTATGATTCAGATTCAGCTTTAAGGAGCATTGATACTTTCCCATCTTTTTTACAAACTCGTGCTACGAGTTTGTATGATTCAGATTCAGCTTTAAGGAGCATTGATACACTATATGTTCCCCTTGATTGTTAGGAAGAGAGAAGTATGATTCAGATTCAGCTTTAAGGAGCATTGATACCTCTTTTTTCCTTAGAAGCTTCAGCAGATATTACAGGTATGATTCAGATTCAGCTTTAAGGAGCATTGATACGGCGTAATCAGTAATACGAAATCCTTTGCTTTCTAAGGTATGATTCAGATTCAGCTTTAAGGAGCATTGATACTCGGGGAAACTCTTATTGGGAATATTAGAGTAGGACTGTATGATTCAGATTCAGCTTTAAGGAGCATTGATACTTTTATTCTTCGTTATATATCTTCCGTTAAGAAGATAAGTATGATTCAGATTCAGCTTTAAGGAGCATTGATACGTAGCAGTCGTCTTGATTTCCACTAAGTTTTTGTCGGTATGATTCAGATTCAGCTTTAAGGAGCATTGATACGGATAAAGACCAACTGTGAATGGAAATCGTTTTCCCGTATGATTCAGATTCAGCTTTAAGGAGCATTGATACCCCCGTTAAGGACAACAGTCACATCAGTTCCAGTTAGTATGATTCAGATTCAGCTTTAAGGAGCATTGATACCTCCTGATAATAGAATGGTCGTATCATTTAATAGGTATGATTCAGATTCAGCTTTAAGGAGCATTAATACAATTTTCTATCGTTTTGTTATCAATTAAATGTACTTAGTATGATTCAGATTCAGCTTTAAGGAGCATTGATACATTTTTAAAGTATTCTTTCAGAAGTTTTTTAAAGTATGATTCAGATTCAGCTTTAAGGAGCATTGATACTTTTATTGTTATGTTTTCAAATTAAAATGTACTTAACTGTATGATTCAGATTCAGCTTTAAGGAGCATTGATACTTAGTAAAAAAAATAAAAATCCATATCCCAACCCTGCGAGTATGATTCAGATTCAGCTTTAAGGAGCATTGATACAACTAACATTCATATTGTTTCTTTCTAGAAAAGAAACTCGTATGATTCAGATTCAGCTTTAAGGAGCATTGATACTAAAAGCTCCTGCTGCTGTTCTTCGTCTTTGGGAGTATGATTCAGATTCTGCTTTAAGGAGCATTGATACTCGTCGCCCAAAATAGAGAGAAATCTTCCTGCAGTAGCTATATCTACCTTAGCTTTTTTTGTTTGATTCATGTTTAGCTTTACGGAGTATTGCTACCCTGTACCTTTAGCAGTAGTTATGCCGCATGCAAGAAAAAAATCAATAAACCTTTGGAGAATATACCTTTTTGATATATATTTGCAGTATGTAAAATAAATATCATGAAAACAGTATCATTAAAAATTGACGATTCTATCTTCGGAGAAACTGAAAAGATTCTTTCAAGAATGAAAAAACCGCGAAACAGATATATTAATGAGGCTATTGACTATTACAATAGACTTCAGAGAAGGTTGATGATTGAAAAACGACTAAAAAAAGAATCTGATTTAGTAAAAAGCGATTCTATGTCCGTACTTAAAGAATTTGAGGAGGTTGATTATGTCGATTAAACAATTCGAAATATGGATTGCAGATTTGAACCCTCAAATTGGAACAGAACCAGGAAAAACCAGACCAGTTTTAGTCGTTCAAACTAATTTGTTAAACAAAATTCCACATCCTTCAACAATCGTTTGTCCAATCACAACAAATATTAAATTAGACTCTGAAATATTAAGAGTTCACCTTAAAAAAGGAATGGCAAACCTACATCAAGACTGTGATATTATGATTGACCGGATTCGTTCAATAGATAATAAAAGACTAATAAACAAAGTTGGAGATTTACCATCCGATTTAATCGAACTGGTTAAAGAAAACATACAGATAATTATTGATTTAGAATAAAGCACGACGGCATAACAATACCTATACTGCATACCGTAATTACTTGTAAACATGAATATTATGTGCTATAATTCAGTATATTCGTAAACAGAAAATGAATAAAAATAAATGCGGTACGCAGCATAGCCAAACCGCTATATCTACCTTGGCTTTTGTATGATTCAAATTCAGCTTTAAGGAGCATTGAACTTTTAGGTTCCTTGTTTATATTTTGAGAAAACCCGGGAAAATTCAAGGAGCCATATTTTTGAGGTAAAATTTATATAATGGAAACCTCGCTCTATAACCGACTATGTACCATAGACACTCTCCGGGAAGCGTGGCTGAAGGTGAAAAGAAAAAATTCAAAGGGTGGTATTGATTCCGTTTCCGTGGAAAGTTTTGACCTTCATGCGGAAGAAAATTTGCAGGGATTATTAGCACAGTTAATGGTACATACTTACATTTCGATGCCTATGCAAAAGGCAATGAAGCGTAAAAAAGACGGTTCGGCCAGGGAACTTGGCCTGTTAACAGTATCGGACAAAATTGTTCAGTTAGCAGTAAAAATCACTAGTGTCCACTTAAAAAAAGAAATAGTTCTTTGAAATCATTGATAATCTATATTTTACAAGCGTTTTAGCTGCGTGTCGATTTGAAATCGTTAT
>VAPE01000718.1_pt1 | contig 13594 bp, 13 predicted proteins | sample 3393911 | NCBI WGS metagenome assembly VAPE01 (sample SAMN08290436, study PRJNA428436) | hydrothermal vent metagenome | isolation source: Deep-sea hydrothermal vent chimney | place: Atlantic Ocean: South-mid Altantic Ridge | reverse complement strand
CTCATGCGGATTGGTTCCGATAAAAACCGGCGTTATTAGCAAAGCAAAGATAATACCGAGATATTGCGCCAGAATTGCCAGCCCTGCTGCCAGCCCCCTTTCGCGTAAAGGAAACCAGCGAACCGTTACGGCCGTAACGGCATTCAGTATAAATGGCTGTGCTACAGCAAATCCCACCTGTGCCACTACCACTATCAGGAAGCTGTCGGCATAAAAACCCTTCAGCAGACCGGAAGCAGCTGCAATCAGTGCGCCGAGACCAATAGCCTTCCGGATGCCGTAAGTGTCAATAATATAAGAAGCCGGGAAACTCATAATGATATAAACCAGCATATAAACCATGGCAAGAAAATCGATGTTAAAAAATGAATCAGGGTTGAACTGCCCGTGGTAAAAAACTTCGGCAGGCCGCTCAACAGCTGCATGAGCAAGCCATTGCAGCTGAATCACAATAGAAATCAACATGAAAACCGCTAGAATAACCCATCGATATCCGTACACTTTGTAATTTGTTTTTGCCATAGTTAGGAAGTTTTAATAATTATAAACTTAAAATCAGGTGCTTATGAGCTGCCAAATTTAGAGATACTTTTTACCATTTGCAAATGAGTACGAAGCCACCGTTCGATAAAAAACCGGAATTCAAAAATAATTATACTTCGCCAGGGTAGAAAATGCTCAATACTTTTGTTCAAAGAAAAAGTTTTTATCTGTTTCATTTCTTGACAAATGTCAAGAAACTTTTGCTAAATGCCCTTTAACTTTAAAAAAATTTTAAAACGCTTATTTTATGTCGCTACAAAAGATAAAAGCAGGTATTAATCTCTACGCTGTTTTAAAGACACTGGAGGATTTGGTGGCTTACGATGACGAAGCCCGTGCGATCATCAAAAGCAAGAAAATCTGCATTCAGTTTTCCGTTAAAAACGGGCCGAAAGCATGGGTGGACTTTGAAAACGGCCAATGCACAGTGGGCAGGGGAAAAGCCAGACAGGCTCAGGTGCTCTTATGGTTTACCTCCTGCGAACATTTGAACAAAATGTTTGATGGAAAAGCCAACCCCATTCCTTTGAAAGGATTTACCAGACTGGGATTTCTGCAAAAGCAGTTTACACAACTCACCCAACGGCTGGAGTATTTCCTCCGTCCCGAAAAGGTGGAAAACCCGGATGAACATTATATCCGGATGAACACGCTTTTTACGCTGACTATTGCTGCTTTTGCGTTGCCCGAAATTGCTCTTTACGACAAAAGAGCAAAGTTTACGGCTTCACACCTTCCCGACGGTACTTTGCAGATGGGAGTGCTTCCTGACGGCCCGGATGTGTATCTTGAAATCAGTAACGGGAAAATTATGGCAGGCAAAGGAAAAGCTATCCTGCCCGATGCCATGATGATTATGAAAAACGACCGTGTTGCTAATGATTTTCTGAATGGAAAATCAGATCCATTCACGGCCATTGCGCTGGGCGAGGTCATGATAAAAGGGCAAATTCCTATCCTCGACGGTATCAACCTTATTCTCGACAGAGTCATTCATTACGTTTCGTAAATAATAAGAATCCCATGAAAACATACAGCTATAAAAAATCACAGGAACTTTTCAAAAGAGCGGCCGAAATAATTCCCTGCGGTATTTACGGACATTTTAGTCCGGCGCCACTCATTCCGGTATCGGATTATCCGTTTTACGTTTCCAAAGCGAAGGATGCCCACTTTTGGGATATCGACGGTAACGCGTTTATTGATTATATGTGCGCTTACGGCCCCGTCATTTTGGGATATAACAATCCTGTGGTGGAATCGGCAGCCGAGATGCAGCGCGACCTGGCCAATTGCGTCACAGCTCCAGGCAAAATCATGGTGAAACTGGCCGAAGAGTTAGTAGATACTGTGTCTATTGCCGATTGGGCATTTTTTGCCAAAAACGGAAATGACGCGACCACCTTTTCGCTTATGGTTGCCAGGGCTAAAACAGGGAGGAAAAAAATCATCCGGCTGAAAGGCGGCTATCACGGCGTGGCGCCCTGGACGCAATCTCCCGATCATCCCGGCATTATTTTCGAGGATGCGGAAAATATTCTCATCGGTGAATGGAATAATTACGAGGTACTGGAGGATTTTGTAAAGAAAAATCCGGGCGAAATTGCCGGTATTATTGCCACACCCTATCATCATCCCACTTTTGAGGATAATGTTCTGCCTGCCGAAGGCTACTGGAAAAAAGTGGAAAACCTTTGCCGGCAGGAAGGTGTTGTGCTGATTGTGGATGATGTGCGTACCGGATTTCGTCTTGATGTACGCGGCAGCAACGAATATTTTGGCTTTAAGCCGGATTTGATTGCCTTTTGCAAGGCCATCGGTAACGGTTATCCCATTTCGGCGCTGGTGGGAACCAATGAGATGAAAGAAGCCGCTTCGAAAGTGTTTTATACGGGAAGCTATTGGTTTTCTGCCGTGCCTATGGCTGCTGCACTGGCTACCATTCAGGAATTGAAAGGAAACGATGTCCCGGCAATGCTGGCGGAAAAAGGACAGAAACTCACCGAAGGTTTACAGGAGATTGCCAAAAATCATGACTTTGATTTGAAAGTTACCGGCCTTCCGGCTATGCCTTATCTCAGGCTGACGGACGATCCGTCGCTGATGCTGCATCAGGAATGGTGCGGTGAGTGCACCAAAAGAGGTGCTTATTTTACTTCGCATCACAACTGGTTTATCTCAGCGGCTCTCACCGAAGAGGATATTCAAAAAACCTTTGAAATTGCCGATGACGCCTTTAAAGCAATCAAAAATAATTATGCACACAAATCATAAAGTATTATGGCTTTGACAAATGAAGAATCCGGCCGCCTGATAAAAACGGCAAAAAAATTACGACACGAGATAGTGGATATTACCATGAAAGCCGGAGGAGCGCACATTGGCGGCGGACTGAGTGCGCTGGATATCATGGTTGTGCTCTATTTTAAATACCTGAACATCGACCCGGATCATCCCGATGACCCTGATCGTGACCGTTTCGTGTTGAGTAAAGGTCATGCAGCCATTGCCTATGCTCCCGTGCTGGCTGAGCGCGGCTTCTTCGATAAAAAGCTGCTGGACGATTTTAACAAATTCAAATCGCCATTTGGCATGCACCCCGATGCCAACAAAATCAACGGTTGCGACGCTTCCACCGGCTCGCTGGGACACGGATTATCCATTGCTACCGGAATGGCTCTCGGCGCCCGGTTGCAGGACAAAAAATTCCGTACTTACTGCATGGTGGGCGATGGCGAGCTAAACGAAGGTACCAACTGGGAAGCTGCTATGGCCGGAGCCCATTACAAACTGACCAACCTGACCGTTTTTGTGGATCGGAACATGCACATGATTGACGGTCCGGTGGAGAAGATTATGGGACTTGAACCACTGGACGAGAAGTGGAAAGCTTTCGGCTGGCAGGTTATCCTAATCAACGGTAACGATATGAAACAGATAGCAGATGCCATTGAAACAGCCCAAAAAGCTACTGAAAAACCAGTGGTCATCATTGCCAAAACCGTGAAAGGTTACGGCGTGGATTTTATGGAAAACCAAACAGCCTGGCATTATGGAAGTCTTGATTCGGAACTGGCTGAAAAGGCCCATCAGTCCATCGACAAAGTTTATGCCGCGTTGGGGGCTTGATGAATCCGCAGAAATGATTCGGGAATAACCGGCGTTTGAATAAAAATTAATAATAACCAAAAGGCAAAAATATCATCATGAGTAAAGAGATAACAGGAACAACATGGACTGTGTACGATGCCAACACGCTGACACAAAATGAGATATACGGAAGAGTTTTGTGCGAGCTCGGAGAAAAGCATCCGGAAATTGTCGGACTATCGGCAGACCTGGCCAAATCAACCAAAATCGGAATTTTTCAGGAAAAGTTTCCCAACCGCTTTATCAACGTGGGCATTGCCGAACAAAACATGTTTGGTATTGCCGCCGGCATGGCGCGTACAGGACTCTTGCCCTTCGTCTCGACAATGGCAGCTTTTGCCTCCATGCGGGCTGCGGAGCAGGTAAGAACGGATATCTGCTACCAAAACCTGAATGTGAAAATTATTGCCACCCATGGCGGGGTTTCTTTCGGCCCGGCCGGAACGACACATCACGCCACCGAGGATATTGCCATCATGCGCTCTTTTGCCAACATGACGGTAATTGTTCCCGCCGATGGAATCGAAACTGCCAATGCCGTGCGTGCAGCCGTGGACTGGCCTGGACCGGTTTATATCCGTACCGGCCGCGGTTTCGAACCCAACTACTACACCACAGAAGATTATGGCTTTGAAATTGGGAAATCCGTTGAAATTTGTCACGGAAACGATATTACCATCATTGCCGCAGGTATTTCTGTTTTGCAGGCTGCCGAAGCAGCTGATTTTCTGAAAAAAAATCACGGTCTGAGTATCCGGGTTATCAATATGCACACTATTAAACCTATTGATGAAGAAGCGATTATGAAAGCCGTTACGGAAACCAGACGCATCATCACTTTCGAAGAACACAATATTGTTGGCGGACTGGGAACGGCCGTGGCCGATGTGATTGCCCAAAGTGGCAAAGGCTGTGCTTTTACAAAAGTCGGTTTCCCTGATGTTTACTCCGAAGTGGGCTATCCCGAAGACCTTTATGCCTATTATAAACTTGATACCAACGGTATTATTGAAAAGGTGCAGGAGGTGATGCAAAAGGATTTTGAAGAAGATGAAAACTGGGATGACGAATTTTAATCAGTAAACAAACCGATGATGGACAAAGAAATATTGGTGGCCAATTTGTATTTTCAGGCAGTTTTTCCGATGATGAAAATTTTGCTCCGGGACGATCCGTCCATTGCCAAAAAGTTTGCCAAAGTAAAGACTGCTGTTGTCTTTAAAGCTAAGACAAAAGACGGCCGGATAGGTTGTAAGCTGCATTTTGATCGTGGAGAATTCGACCTTGATTTTGAGGATTTTGATAATGGGAATATCGTTTTTTCCTTCGGTACGGTGGAAAAGATGAATACTTTCCTGAAAGGCGGCACTGCACTTCCAAAAATCAAAGGACTCACAAAACCGGTTCTGCTGGCCAAAGTCATCGGCCTGTTGCTTTCGCTGAAACTGATGATGCCCAATGTAAATCCGAAAGCTCCACTGAAAAAATATCTGAAAGTGAAAATGGCGCTTTCCATGGTGTGTATGTCGCTGAGCAAATTAAACCAATTCGGTTATCCGGATATGACGTCCTGGACAATAAACCAACCCGATCGCGTATATCAGCTTTCGGTGAGCGACACCGACATAGCGGTTTCCCTGCGGGTGAAAGCAGGAAAAACCAAGGCGGGGAAAGGCCTTTATCAACGTCGCAGACCTTTTGTCCACATGAAATTCAGTAGTGTGGATGCCGCTTTGAAAATCCTGCTCAGGGAGGTTGGGTTTGTGAAAGGTGTGGACAAAGGATATGTGTCCATTGACGGTTCTCCCGAGTATGCCGCTCAGCTTAACGACCTGATGATGCGTGTTCAGACGCTTACTACCTGATTTTCCGGAGAATTCGTAAATTTGGCTCTCAAAAAGGGGAAAGCCATGTTTACGGAGATATTTAAATTACTGAAATCTGTTGCGCCTTTTACCAATGAAGAGCTGGCTGAAGACTTTGGGCTTTTCCGGGTTAAAGTTATTCGCAAAAATGAGTTTATCAGCAGGGAAGGGCAGATTTGCGACCGGCTGGCTTTCATCCGGACGGGTTTAATGCGTTCGTTCTATAACATCAAAGGAAAAGATACCACCACCTATTTCCTCGGCCCGGGAAGTATTGCTGTGGCCATGTCGAGTTTTTTGGAAATGAAACCGGCTTTCGAGAATATTCAGGCTATCGAAGATTCGGAGGTGCTGTTTTTGTCTAAGGAAAATCTGGAGTTGCTATACCGTAAAAGCTGGAAATGGCAGCAGACCGGACGAACGATTATCGAGAAATATTATGTTATTATGGAAAAACGCTCCATTACCCTGCAAACCCTAAGCGCAAAAGAGCGTTATGACATGCTTATGCAGGAGCATCCCGGCCTGTTGCTGAAAGTGCCACTGCATTATGTTGCTTCTTATCTTGGCATCTCACCGGAAACCCTGAGCCGGATACGGCGGAGCTGAAAAAGCGTTTCTTCCATATTCCCGTTGCCATGCTGTAATATTTATAGCTTTTTCCGGCTTCTCTGCTGAAAACAGTTGAAACAAACAAACGGAAATTTCAGGGTGGGTAGCTTTAGCTTTTTCCTTCCCATTCCGAATAAAACTGCCGGAGAAACTTCTTCATAAACCGGTAACGTTGCCGAGCCATTTTCTTTCCCGTATCCGTGTTCATCATATCTTTCAGCAACAGCAGTTTCTCATAAAAATGGTTTATAGTAGTGGATTTTGATTGTTTATATTCCGCTTTGCTCATGCCCGGGTCAGGTGCAATATCAGGATTGTATATCTCTCTGCCTTTGAATCCGCCGTAGCTGAAGGCACGTGCAATGCCGAGCGCCCCCATGGCGTCAAGCCGGTCGGCATCCTGTACAATCTGCAATTCTTTAGAAGGAAATGCCGGTTTTTCTTTCCTGTTTTTAAAAGATACAAAACGAACAATGTTCAGAACCCCGGCAATGATATTTTCGGGAAGAGATTGCGAGTGCAGAAAAGTTTCTGCCATTCGGGGACCAATGGTTTCATCGCCGTCATGGAACTTGGCATCGGCAATGTCGTGCAGCAGCGCCCCGAGGCTGACAACGAAAAGGTCGGCATTTTCCTCTTTAGCTATGCGCACCGCCAGCTTCCATACGCGGAAAATATGCCACCAGTCGTGTCCGCTTTCTGCACCGGAGAGTTCTTGCCGGACAAAATCAACTGTTCGTTCAACCACCTTGTTTTCACGATCATTCATACAGCAGGTTAATAATATTTGATGGCTGCATAGCCTACCCAGTGGTGGTCGTATGCCGGAGCGGTAACGCCCATGCCGAGGTCTTTTACCGGGATTGGGTCACGTTCGATGCTGGTGGAGTAACCGATGACCTGTCCGCACAGAGGCTCGTCGTAAAGCATTTCGTTTAAAGTGTTGATGGTAAGTAGTCCCAGCGGAACAGAATAACGGCCGCACCAGGTCCATTTATATTTTTTGTAATCTTTGTCGTCCACGGTAAGCTCACAAAATTTATGAATCATTCCATTGCTGATGTGCCCGCTAATGGTGTGCATCACTTCCAGCTCATGTCCTTTGGCTTGGGCGTAACTGGTGCCTGAGGTGCCGTAAAAAGCAAAGTTTTGGCCGCCCCAGTCTTCATCACCATAGTGTACGGCATCGCTCGAAAGAATAAAAGCATAATCTTTTCCCCATGTCATATTTTCCGATGCCGTGGCTTTTTTAATAGCTTCCGCTAACGGTTTGGCAATGGTTTTCATACGGTCGAACGACATGTAAGGCACCAGAATGGAGATTATCTGCACCTTCCGGTTAAAATATTGAAGCCAGGGAATCATGGCTTCCACCGAATGCTCAATGGCCTGCATGGAATCGTTTACCTCATACAGCCCTTTGGGCAGGTTTTCCATGATTTTTTCACGCAGACCGGATACTTTCACGTTGCCAAAAGGCCCTTTCCAGTAATCGTAGGAATCAAAGATAATCCGGTTTTCCAAGTTCAGCTGTTTGGCTTTGTGTGCCACGCCGAAAATAATGACGGTTTTGGCCTTTATCTGCTCCAGCGTAGCAGGATACAGATATCCGGCATAAGAATAATCATCATGGGGACAAAGCACCGCTTTGGTGGTTTTTTTGCTTAGGTTTCGGGTGCTGCTTTTCAATTGGTCGCCCTGGTATTCTTTTATCCGGTTAAAAATGCTATCCACCTGCCAGCCGTACTGCGCAAAGCCGACGGTGTCCACGAGGTGCGAACGGGTTTTTGTTTTATGTGTCATATTTTTACAGGATTGTAAGGTTACAAACACCACGGGAATTAACAACAGAAAGAGTATTTGTTTTTTCATCGTGTATATCAATTTTTTACAAATTTAAGCTTTTATGGTAAAGACGTTATTATTCCGGCATCTCAAAATATTGTTTGCCCCGGTTCTGTTTTCCGGATACTTTTCTTACTTTTACAAGCTGAAACCCAAAAAATGAATAACACCTGAAGAATAGCCAGCCCCTTTTTCACCGAAAACAAAAAACGGCAAATGAGAAATGGAATGAGAATGTGATGTTACTTCGCCTCTGTTTTGGTTAAATTGTAAATTTGGGAGTGATTTAGATAAATTGGAAAAAAGTTTAAAGAAAGGAACCAGATGGACGGTAAACGACTTGAAGAGCAAACCAGTATCCGTACACGATGGCGCTTATTTAAAAAGATATTTTGAATTAAATAACAGAGTGTTTCAAATCAATTTAATAATAGATTTGTTGATACGAGAGAAAATACTTTAGACAACTTCAATAGTAAAAATATAAGTAAATCTAATTTAGTAAATAATTATTAATAATCATTTAAAAATCAAAATCATGAAACTTAAGTTGAGTTTAGTTTTAGTTTTAGTTCTGTCGTTTTCTTTGGCAAAAGCGCAAGAGAAGACGAGCCTGCAAACATCTTCTTCTGAAGTGTACAAACAAGTAGCAGGGGATAAATCTTTTGAGGTGAATTTTGACCCGGGTAGAATCTTCGGCTCAAATTCGGGTGGTCAGTTTAGCTTGCTTAATGGAGGTATTAAATATAGAAGATTTTATTCAGACAATTTAGCCTGTAGAATAGGGCTCAATTTTTCTTTTGGTAGCACTACAAATATCATTCAGCAAAAAGATACTTCCTGGGATAGATTAGAATTAAAAGCTAAATATACAGGCTTTTCTTTAATGTTGAAGCCTGGTTTTGAAAAACATTTCACTGGAACAAAAAGACTATCTCCTTATATTGGAATTCAGGGTTTAATAGGTTTTAGTACAAATGTTAATAAATTTGAAAATCAGCATAATAATAAATTATATGTAGTAAAATGGACAAATAACCATGGAACTTTTAATGTTGGGGCAGGTGTTTTTGCAGGTATTGATTATTATTTTGTAAAGAAGTTATATTTAGGTATAGAAATTGGGTATGGATTAGAATATATAAAATTACTAAAAACAAAGTATTCAGATGAATATGACAAGAGTCTTGATTATGAAAATAAAAACGGACATTCTTTTAGACTATCCCCTTCTTTAGCTACGGGAAATTTAAGGTTTGGCTGGATTTTTTAGATAACATGGTTTAATCTATTTATAATTTCATTAAAACTTCGTTTTTCTTCCGCTCGCCGGCGCGCGATTGTTTTGCGTGCTTTGTTGTGATAAAGACGTGGTTCTCACTACATGGACAATCGATCTTCCGTTGTTTCCCGGCGGCAGCTCCCACCGGTGAAAAGCAGATGTGGAGCAGGCAGGTAATAGCGCCTGCTCGCCGTACAAGACGTTGGCAGGCGGGACTACGAGCGGACAGCGCGGTCTGTTTCAAACGAAAGCCACCCAAAAACAAAAAAGTTGAAAGAGTCCCCTAAATTTTTTAGCTTTGCACATGTAAAAAAACTGAATATGATAAAACGTTGGATGGATTTCTTTGCTGTCCTTTTGTTGGCAGTCTTTCCCGGTAGCCGGACGAAGATAATTAACGAAGAGGTGTCTGTAAAATTTATTACAACGTGAGTGATGCGGCCGGCAACAAAGCGGAGGGGAAACCCCACACGGTTATAGTGGAAATTTTTTAATACCAGAAGGCACATGCAGCAAACCCTGCAACAGAAAAAGAGAATCCTGTTTATTGTGAATCCCGTTTCGGGTATACACCGGCGTGTAAAACTCGCAGATACTATCAAAAGGCATATCAACACAAAAAAATTTATTCTTGAAATCAAAGAGACAGCTTATGCCGGCCATGCTATCCGGTTGAGCAGGGAGGCCGTGGAGCAAAAGATGGATGTGGTGGTTGCCGTGGGTGGCGACGGAACTATCAACGAGGTAGCTTCACAAATTATCGGAAGTTCCACGGTGTTGGGTATTATTCCGCAAGGATCAGGAAACGGACTGGCCCGCCATTTGGGTATTCCACGGACGATTCAGGGCGCCATGCGGCTGATTAACCGGCTGCACGTAACTGAAATTGATACAGCTTCCATCAACGGTGTGCCCTTTGTGAGTATTGCCGGCATCGGTTTTGACGCACTGGTGGCCAAATTGTTTGCCAAAGGCGAAAGAAGGGGCTTCTTTTCTTACGCTCATCTTATTTCAACAAATTTCATGTATTACAAACCGAAAAAATACAAGATTGAATTTGAAGACGGAACGCAATTTAAAACCCGTGCCCTTTTTATCAGTTTTGCCAATTCCAACCAATTTGGTTACAACACGGCCATTGCTCCCAATGCCCTTTTGCGTGATGGCAAATTGGATGTGATTGTTGTGGAAAAGCCAAGGTTTTTTGAATTACCCATGGTTGCTAATATGTTGTTGCTTAGGGCAATTGATAAATCGCGTTATGTGAAGAGTTTTCGCTCGGGACATTTCCGGGTTTTCAGGAAGAAAAACAGGGTGGTCAACATCGACGGAGAAGCCAGAAAAATCAGTAAAAAATTAGAGGTGAAAGTTCACCCGTTATCATTAAAAGTAATTATTCCGAAACATGCCATCAAATAAGAAAAATTCGCGGGTGGTCTATTCCACCAATCCCGATTATCGTTATGAAGAAGAAGAACAGAAGGAGGTGGTAAGCCTCCCGCCATCGCAACAGAAGCTTTATCTTTCGCTGGACAAAAAACAGCGCAAAGGAAAGAAGGTAACGCTAATAACGGGTTTTGTGGGGAATGACGATGACCTGAAAAATCTTGGAAAGAAATTGAAAGTCGCTTGTGGCGCAGGTGGCTCGGTGAAAGATGGCGAGGTATTGATCCAGGGCGACTTCCGTGAAAAAGTGAAAAACCTCCTTGAAAAAGAGGGCTTTAAAGTGAAACTGCGTGGGGGATGAATAGTTCTTCTGCCTGTATGTTTGACTTTATATTTTAAATAAAGGTGTTTTAGATACAAAACCTGAGTGGAATTTCACAAAATTGAATATTAACAGGACAAATATATGGATGCAAAAGAAGGTTATCCTCCCGAATATTGGGATAAATTTTTTGATAATAATCATCTCGGCTGGGACATTGGTTATGTTTCCACGCCTCTGAAAGAATACTTCGACCAGCTGGAAGACAAATCAATTAAAATTCTGGTGCCTGGATCGGGCTGTGGCTGGGAGGTTGAATATTTGTATAAATCCGGTTTCCGGAATGTGTTTTACCACGATTTTTCTTCGTTGGCACATGAAGCTTTTCTAAAACGGCTTCCTGATTTTCCCCACAACCAAATGTTGCGGGAGGATTTCTTTTCTCTCCACGGAAGTTACGATTTGATTGTTGAACAGACATTTTTTAGCGCTCTTCCGAGGAGCCGGCGGGAAGAGTACGCCCGGCAAATGTATGGCCTGCTGTATCCCGGCGGGAAGTTGACAGGGTTGCTTTTCACACACGAATTTTCGCATGATTTTCCCCCTTTTGGCGGCTCCCTCGATGAGTATAAAATATTGTTTTTCAAGTTGTTTTCTGTAAGGGCCTTTGATGTAGCATACAATTCTATCAAGCCGAGAAAAGGCAGGGAATTTTTCATTATTCTCGAAAAAACAACGGATTAACGGGATTAATTCCTATCTTAGCCACAGACTTTTTCAAAAAATCAAGCATTATGAGTAAACAAATTATCCGGTCAATTGGAATTATTTCCAAAAAAGAAAAACTTATTCCTGCTGAACGACTTTCGGACTGTAAAATAATGATACTGGAATCCGCTTATCCGTTTCCGGGATATCATGGCACGACCGTCCCTGACAAGAGCGATCCGGATTCTGTTTTTCTAATTACCAAACAGGCCTATAACGATGATAAGATCATCCGTTCCATCATGGACATAAAAAAAGATTTTCCCTTTGTTTTTGACGGCGCCCCCGGAACCATCACCATGAACAATAAAGTGGTTCATGTCGTCCGGTTGAAGAAGTTGGGCTACATGTATATTCCCGAGCTTGTGGAGCCTTTTCGAATCAGGGAGATTGAGTTTATGAAAAAGAAAAAACTATCGGAGTTTAACTCACTCATTAAGATTAGAAAGTTTTTCCAAATGGAAGAAGTCGGAGAGGGCGTTTTCCGGGATATGGAACAGTATCTTTTTACCTATCTTCATATTCCCTGCACGCTTCGCTGGAACACTTTTGAGAAAATGACCATGGACATTAAGTATAATATCAAAGACAATAAGTTTGATGCTGCCATTGGTCATGTTTACCATCCGGATGGTATGTTTGATTTTGTGCGTATTTACGACAAGAATTTCCAACTTGGGAAATTGACCTATATCCGGAAAAAATATCTTGAAAATATTGCCAATCTTTAGCTGTTTATTAGCGTATGGACCAATACTTAAAGCAATTTACAGATACTATTATTGAACTTATCGGAAAAACAGGTGTTCCCTCGCAATGGGCCAACATTGGGGGGGCGGTGATTTCACTTTTATTGCTCTTCATCTTGTCGTATCTCAGTTTCAGGTTAACCTGGAGTATTGCGAAAAGGATATTGATCCCTGTTTTTCGGCGCTCTAAAAATCAATTTGATGATTTACTGATAAAACATCGCCTTTTTCGACGGATATCGTATCTGATTCCGACATTTATCCTCTACTATTTTATTCAGGACAGTATATTTGCTACCCCGGTGTTGGTAGGTGTGATGCGGCGTATTCTCGAAGTAACTTTTGTCCTGATTATTGTACTCATTGTGGACAGTATTCTCTCTTCGCTGAACGATTATTACGATCGGTTTGAGTTTTCCAAAGACCATCCTATTAAAAGTCTGGTGCAAATCATCAAAATTATTCTCTACCTGTTTGGCTCACTGTTTGCCATAGCTACGTTACTCCATCGTGATCTTAATTCGCTTTTCATTGGTTTGGGAACGCTATCGGCTGTTTTGATGCTGGTCTTCCGCGACCCGATTCTCGGATTTGTGGGTGGTTTGCAGCTGATATTCAATAAGATGATTCGTATTGGCGACTGGATTAGTATGCCACAATACCACGCCGATGGCACCGTGCTCGAGATCACGCTTACGACTGTGAAGGTGCAGAACTGGGATAAAACTATTGTTACCATTCCAACTTACAGCCTCATCAGTAACTCTTTTCAAAACTGGCGTGGCATGGAAGAGTCGGGGGGGAGACGCATTAAACGGGCGGTGTATATTGATATGGACAGTGTGCATTTTGTGACGGGAGAGGAACTGGCGAAATTTAAAAAAATCAAAGTGCTGCGGCCCTATCTCGAGAAGAAGGAAAAAGAAATTGAAGCCTACAATAAAAAGTTTAATATGGATGCGGAGGCCCTCGTCAATGGTCGCCGGCAAACCAACCTTGGCATTTTCAGGGCTTATCTGAAAGCTTATCTTACAAACCGCGATGATATCCGTAACGATATGACCTTTCTGGT
>VAPE01033578.1_pt1 | contig 13597 bp, 8 predicted proteins | sample 3393911 | NCBI WGS metagenome assembly VAPE01 (sample SAMN08290436, study PRJNA428436) | hydrothermal vent metagenome | isolation source: Deep-sea hydrothermal vent chimney | place: Atlantic Ocean: South-mid Altantic Ridge | reverse complement strand
TACCGTGAGGTTCCGCTGGCAGTTACCTGCCCGAAAAATGACGATGACCTGAAAAAGCTCATCCTGTTTGCCCGCGAAAATCATACTTCGCTGATTCCACGTACCGCCGGCACTTCGCTGGCCGGACAGGTTGTGGGTGGCGGCATAGTAGTTGATATTTCCAAACATTTCGGAAAGGTGTTGGAAATCAACGAGAAAGAACATTGGGTTCGGGTACAACCCGGTGTTGTGCTTGACGAGCTGAACAAAGTACTGGAGCCCAAAGGCTTGTTTTTTGGTCCCGAGACTTCCACATCCAACCGTTGTATGCTGGGTGGTATGCTCGGCAACAATTCCTGCGGTGCACATGCTCTGGTTTACGGCAGTACACGCGAACACACACTTGAGGTAAAAACATTACTGAGTGATGGTAGCGAAGCTGTTTTCAGTCGGTTAAACCGGGAGCAGTTTGAAAAAAAATGCCGGCTACAAACTCTTGAAGGTACACTTTACCGCAAAATCCGGGATATACTCGGGCAGGATGAAATCCGCGAAGAGATTTCCCGGCAGTTTCCTGACCCTGCGCTGAAAAGGCGAAACACGGGCTATGCACTGGATATGCTTATGCAGTCCGACCCCTTTACCGGCAACGGCGTTGCTTTCAATTTCTCCAAATTGCTGGCAGGCTCGGAAGGTACGCTGGCGCTTACCACCGAAATAAAACTGGACTTAGTGCCGCTGCCTCCCGAAAACAAAGCGCTTATTTGCGTCCACCTCGATACTGTGGCCGAAGCGCTGAAAGCAAATCTGACAGCATTAAAATTTGAGCCTTATTCCATCGAGTTGATGGATCGCACTATTCTGGAACTGACCCGTGAAAACATTGAGCAACGCAAAAACCGCTTTTTCGTCAAAGGCAATCCCGGCGCCATTCTGATAGTGGAGTTTGCTGAAGATAGTATGTCGGAAATACGGGAAAAGGCTTCGGCAATGGAGGCAGCTATGCATACGGAGAAGCTGGGGTACCATTTTCCTATTGTTACCGGTCAGCAAATGAGCCAGGTGTGGGATTTGCGCAAAGCCGGCCTGGGCATCCTCAACAATATGCCCGGAGACACCAAGCCGGTTTCTGTTATTGAAGATACGGCAGTACTTCCCGAATTGCTTCCGCAATATATTGCTGATTTTGATAAGATTTTGAAAAATTTCGGAAAAGATTGCGTCTATTATGCCCATATCTCCACCGGTGAGCTGCATTTGCGCCCGGTGTTGAACCTGAAAGACCCGGAAGACGTCCGGACTTTTTATGAGATTGGACGTGCATCGGCGCAGCTGGTAAAAAAATACCGTGGCTCGCTCAGTGGCGAGCATGGCGATGGCCGCCTTCGGGGTGAATTTATCCCGCTTATGGTGGGCGAGAAAGTTTACAACCTTTTTAAAGAGATAAAACAGAGCTGGGACCCGCAGAACATTTTTAATCCGGGAAAAATTACCGACACACCACGCATGAACACCAGTCTGCGCTATACTCCCGGCCGGGAAACACCGGAAATAAAATCATATTTTGACTTTTCCAAAGATTTGGGCGTGGTGCGTGCGGCGGAGAAATGTAATGGTACCGGCGTTTGCCGCAAACCGGCTGCTATGGGAGGAACCATGTGCCCCAGCTACATGGCCACCCGCGACGAAGACAAAACCACCCGTGCCCGCGCCAATATTTTGCGGGAGTTTATCAGCAAACCCGATCAGAAAAACCCTTTTGATCACGAAGAGATCTACCGCACCCTCGACCTTTGCCTTATGTGCAAAGGGTGTAAATCGGAATGTCCTTCCAGCGTGGATATGACCAAACTGAAAGCCGAATTCCTGCAGCATTATTACGATGCACACGGCGTTCCATTACGCTCGCGGCTCATTGCCAACATTGCCAAACTAAACCGGTTGGGAAGTCTGATGCCTTCGGTTTACAATTTTTTCCAACAGAATAGTTTTCTTTCCGGACTCAGCGCTAAAATATTGGGATTTACGCCACAGCGTAAATTTCCGCTTCTTTCAAAAATTCCGTTAGACAAATGGTTTGTGAAAAACAGCAAACAATTTGACAATCGGTTGTTCTCCAACGGAAAAGTTTATCTTTTTAACGATGAATTTACCCGTTTTAACGATACGGATGTGGGAATTAAGTCTATTTTGTTGCTCACGAAACTGGGCTATCAGGTGACGCTTCCACGCCATTTGGAAAGTGCGCGTACTTATCTTTCAAAAGGACTGGTGAAGAAAGCCAAAGCCATTTCCAATGCCAATATCCGGATGTTGAAAGATAAAATTACGGCAGATACCCCGCTTGTAGGCATCGAACCTTCGGCTATTCTCACCTTTCGTGATGAATATTTGGATTTGTCGGACGAAAATCAGCGCGAAGACGCCAAAAGGCTGGCAATAAACTCGTTGATGATCGATGAATTTCTCGAAAGGGAAATGAAAGCCGGGAAAATTTCCAAAGAGCAGTTCACCACAGCAAAAAGGCACATCAAGTTGCATGGCCATTGCCACCAGAAATCGCTGGCTTCCACCAAACCGACACTTTTTGTATTGGGTTTCCCCGAAAATTATTCCGTGGAGGAGATTCCTTCGGGTTGTTGTGGCATGGCGGGGGCATTCGGTTACGAAAAAGAGCATTACGACCTCTCCATGAAAGTGGGTGAGCTGGTGCTTTTCCCGGCCGTCCGAAACAGCAGCCGGGAGACGATAATTGCTGCGCCGGGAACTTCATGCCGCCACCAGATTAAGGATGGTACTGACCGCATTGCATTGCATCCGGTTGAAATTCTGTACGATGCCCTTACGAAAACAGAGAAATTGAAGAGTACGTTATGAGTGAGAATGAAAACTACGACCCCGATGAAAAGATGCGGCAGTTTGCTGCTGAGATAAAGGAAACAGCAACTTCACCGGTTCATCTCATGGCTGTTTGCAGCGGCTATAAAGCAACCATTCAAAAATATCACATTGACCGTCTTTTGCCGGAGCAAATCCATATTCACTACGGACCGGGTTGTCCGGCTTGTCTCTCTTCTCCGGTATTTATTGACAAGCTGGTAGAATATAGCAAACGTAGTAATGTAATCATCGCCACTTACGGCGATTTACTGGGCATCCCAAGCTCAAAATCCACGCTGGAAGAAGTCCGTACGGGCGGAGCAAATATTCGTGTGGTATACAGCATCATGGATGCGCTGATGCTGGCCAAAAAGAACCGCAGGAAGCGGATTGTGTTTCCCGCCGTGGGTTTCGAGTCGGCGGCATCCTCCACGGCAGCAGGAATTTTGCAGGCCAGAGTAGCCGGAATTTTTAATTTTCATGTTTTAAACGACCATAAACGAATACTTTCCGGTATGGAAGCGGTTTTACAACGAGATGAAGTGCCGGTTGACGGATTCATAAGTTCCGGGAGAGTGGCCGCCGGTATGGGAGCAGATTATTTCCGGTTAATATCCGAAAAACGCCACAAACCACAGGTCATCAGTGGATATAAGCCCGAAGATGTGCTGGAAGCCATCCTTCATCTTGTAAAACAAATCAACAACAAAACAGATCTGCCGGAGAACCTGTTTTTCTCTGCGGTTACACAGAAAGGCAATCTCAAATCGCATCAACTGCTCGAAGAAGTTTTTGAAACAGACGATGCAACATGGACGGGTTTTGGGAAGATAAAAAGCAGTGGGTATAAGATTAAAAACGATTACCGGATGTTTGATGCGGAAAAAGTCTTTTTCGATGTGGAAACAACCACCCCGGTTTCTCCCAAAGGCTGCCTTTGCGGCGAAATCATGCGGGGGATAAAATCGCCGCAGGATTGCCCGCACTTCGCCAAAACCTGTAATCCCGTTAATGCCATCAGTGCCTGCATGTACTCCGAAGAAGGCCCCTGTCGCGTGGATTTTCTCTTTGGACGGTAACAGGTGGGCCTTGCACCTCAAAATAAAATTTAGCCGACACCCCTGAGGAAAACCTTATAAAATATCACAAGAGAGGTTTCCTGGCAATAACCCGTTTATGACACAAGCGGGCGAATATTAATCACATTTTTCTGTTGATTTTTTTGGTAATGCAACGAGTCTCCCCAGTTTCCGTATTCAATTTCACAACCTGCTATTTTGATGCGTGCTTCCATACAATTCTTACAATCTTCCATACTCTCATCAGTACAGGGTTTGTTTTGGTACAGGGAATAGCTGTCACGAAATTCTCCGGGAGTGATGTTTGGCATGATAATATTAGCCCCCACCTTAATAATTTTTTCCCTGCCTATTTTGTCAATTACCTGAAGAGCTGTCGTAGCTGCAATATTAATATCTTTCATGATAATTCTTAAAACAGCAATCATTTTCATGGTAAGATCAAACCGTTTTTTTAAAGGGAGCAATTCATTTTTGTATTGATATAGCGGTGTGCTTTTGTGCTCAATATAAGGGCCTAAGCCACACATATCAATATCCAGCTGCTGCATAAACAATAAGTCGCCGGCAAGGTCTTCAATGGTTTGAAAGGGCAGTCCGACCATAACCCCCGTTCCTGTCTGGTAGCCGTTTTTTTTAAGTGTGTATAAACATTCCACCCGTTTATCCCAGTTATGAAGAGAATCTTTGGGGTGTAATTTCTCGTATAATTCTTTGTTTGATGTTTCGATCCTCAGCAAATATCTGTGAGCACCGGCATCAAACCATCTTTGGTACACTTCTTCGGTCTGTTCGCCGCACGAAAGCGTAATGCCAAGCTTATTATCAGAAACTTTCTTTATCTGCTTTAGCAGTGTTTCAATTTTATCAGCAAATGCACTGCTTTGAATTTCTCCTGACTGCAGCACAAGTGAACCATAGTTGTTTCGGTAAGCAAAACGGGCTGCGTCAATAACTTCCCGATCTGAAATTGTATATTTGGTTACGCTTTTATTGTCCTTTCTTATTCCGCAATAATAACAGTTTTTGGCACAAATATTAGAATATTCTATCAAGCCTCTTAAATAAACTTTATTTCCAACCTGTTTCATTTTAATTTCAGCTGATTTTCTGAGCAGCTCAATGCGGTTATCCCCTTCCGAATTCAACAGGATAGTAATATCTTCTTTTGAAAGATTAGCTTTGTTTAATATACTTTTTACCATCAATTTACTGCTCTCCGGAAAGGTTCGACAACTCTATTGAAAATTCCATTTATCCAGGCAATTGCCAGACCATAGTTTGAAACGGGAATGCCTGCCTTAATAAACGGGGATAGCCTGCCTTGCAACTGTTTTTGGGTAACAACACATCCGCCACATTGAATAACCATTTTATAATCACTAACCGGTTTTGATATTTTCGACAATCCCGGAACAATCTCAAAATCAATTTTTGCTCCGGTGTATTTCTTAATCCAAACGGGTAACTTGTAACGACCGATATCCTCACAACTTACCTGATGGGTACATGTTTCAAGGATAAGTACTTTGTCGCCATCTGTTAACTTGTCAATAAAAGGTGTCCCCTCGGTATATTTCTCAAAATTGCCCCGGTATCTGGCAAATACAATACTAAAGCTGGTCAGAGGTACATCCTGAGGAATAATCCTGGATACAAATTCAAATGCCTGACTATCAGTAACGGCAAGGGCAGGTTTTATGCCTGTTTTTATAAAATCTTCAAGTTCGGTTTCTTTTACTGAAATACAGATACAATCATTATCCAGGACATCACGCCAGGCCATTACCTGTGGTAATATCATCCTGCCTTCGGGAGCTTCCGAATCGATGGGTGTGATCAACAAAACAATATCTTTGGGACTGACAATTCCTTTAAACAATGATGATTTCCGGTAAGCTGTTTGGGGAATTTTATTTTTGATTAGTTCAATCAGGATATCCTTTTTCTTAGATTTAAGAACACTGAAATCAATGATATCAGCATGATATTCAGTTTTTAACATTTTATACAACCCGGCATTCAGGCTTACCAAATCCGATTTATTATGAATAATAATAAAAGGAACCGAATAGTTGGTAAATTCCTTTATCAGCTGTTTTTCAAACTCGCTGAAAAGATTATCTGCAATTACAAGAATGGCCATATCTACGGTTGGAATAACCTGTAACGTTTTGTCAATTCGCAATTTTCCTAATTCTCCGGTATCGTCAATACCAGCTGTATCAACAATTATTGCAGGTCCCACACCAAATATTTCTACTGATTTTTTTACGGGGTCGGTGGTTGTTCCGGAATGTGACGAAACTATCGCAATATCTTGTCCGGTAAGAAAGTTGATCAGTGAGCTTTTGCCATTATTTCTTCTCCCGAATATTCCGATATGAGGTTTTAAATCCTTTCCTTTCATCTCTTTTTTTTTAAGTAGCATAGGCTAAAAATACAAATCCCTTTTCCCCTCTTTCATAAGGTATAATTTCTCCCGGGTTTGATTTTTTATCCTTTCCTCATTTAATTCTTCAATATTTTTTTCAATGACATTCCAACCTTTAGCTGCTGTGCTTTCAGAAGCATAATCCAGCAAATACTCTGCAAGTGTAAGTATTGCATTTGGTGTGCAATATCTTTTTATAAAACCGGGCACTGAAAATTCCATAAAATGCTCACCGGTACGACCCAAACGATAGCAAGCTGTACAAAACGAAGGCAGCATTCCGTGTTCCAGTAATTCATCAATTATTTCATTTAACGAACGGCTGTCATTGATCATAAACTGTCCCTTGTTTAGGTTCTGCCTTTCATTTAGGTTTTTTGAATAGCTTCCCAATTCCAGTTTTGTCCCACCATCAATTTGCGAAACCCCGTATTGAATAACTTCATCTCGAATTTCTTTGGGTTCCCGGGCGGTAAGTATCATTCCTGTATAGGGAACTGCAAGCCTTAAGATGGCTACTAATTTTGTAAAATCATTATCGTTTACGAAGTATTTATTTGCCAGATGAAGCTTGGAAGCATTTTTAATGCGGGGGAAGGAAATGGTATGTGGGCCAACATTATAACACGACTCAAGATGATTTGTGTGTCTGACTAATCCAAGAACTTCGTATCTCCAGTCGTAGAGGCCAAACAGAGCACCTATCCCCACATCGTCAATTCCGGCTTCCTGTGCCCTGTCCAATGAGGTAAGGCGATAATTAAAGTTTGCCTTCTTCCCACTTAAATGATAGGTTTTATAAGCATCGGGATGATAAGTTTCCTGAAAAATCTGGTAAGTACCGATTCCGGCTTCCTTAACAATTTTAAATCCATCATTATCAAGAGGGGCCGCGTTAATGTTTACTCTTCTTATTTCACCATTCCCTTTTTTTATGCTATAGGCAAGTTTTACGGACTTCGCAATAAACTGAGCATCATATTGTTGATGTTCACCATAAACAAGGATAAGTCTTTTTTGTCCGTTATCTTCTAACGCTTCAATTTCTTTGATGATCTCACCATCAGAAAGTGTTTTTCGTATTGCATCTTTATTTGTTGATCTAAAACCGCAATATGTACAATTATTTGCGCATTTATTTCCAATATACAAGGGAGCAAACAAAACGATGCGATTGCCATAAACTTTGGTCTTTAGTCTTTTTGCACCAGCCTTGATTTCTTCTATCAATTCGGGGTCTGTTGTGTTTACCAGGCTTGCTGTTTCTCGTAATGAAAGCCGGTGTTTATTTAACGATTTTTCAATAATCTCTTTAATTTTTCCTTTATCCTGTTTTTCTTCACCAAGGATTTTTAGTATTTCCGATGGATCAATAAATGGCTTCATTGGTTCATCATGGATACTGTATGTTTCGGGGCTAAATTTCATTTTCTTTGTTCTTTTGAAAGTAAACGGCTTTTTCAAGCAACGTAATAATATTGATTTCCTGTAAAAACACATCCTCCGGAACCGTCAGGCTGACTGGTGAAAAATTAATGATTCCTTTAATGCCTGAATTAAGCAGGATCTCTGTAACTTGTCCGGCATACTCGGAAGAAATATTAAGAATAGCGATGGTTATTTTTTTTTCTTCAATAACCCGGGGAAGGTCTTTCAGTGTATAATACTCAAAATCAGTACTTTTCTGATCTTTATCAGAAATTACAAAGTCAAAAATTCCTGCAATATTCAGTTTGTCACCTGAATAATCATTTAAAAACAATTCGGTTATAGGAGGGCTATTTCCAATGATTGCAATATTTGTGATTCTGTTGTCTTCAAAATCCAGCGTTTCGTTTATCCGTTCTATTAACTCACGAACATTATATCCTTTTCGAACATTCTTAGATTGACATCCAATAAGCATTAAATCTCTCCTAACGGTCTCCTGGGTTGTTTTCAGAATACGAGCCAGATCGACAGAATTTATGTGAGGGAATATCGAATATTTGTACTTGGACAGCAACTGCCTGTACTCGCTTAACCTTTTGATAACATTTTCAGGTAATTCTTTTCCCATTTTATGTAAAAGTTAAAACAGGTTGTCGTTAACAACAACCTGTTTATGTTTATAATTAGATTTTTAATAGGCTTCTCTTGCCGTATAGCTCGTATGAAGAAGTTCGTGTGATTTATGACCAAGGGGTTCTCCCAGGAACTCTTCGTAAATTATTTTCACTTCCGGATTTTCATGAGATTTCCTGATGGGCAGCCCCATGTCTTCCTCGTAAATAGCGGCAGAACGTTTATTTCGTATTTCCATACTTGTTGGGACAGGCTGGCCTCCACCGCCTAAACATCCTCCCGGACAAGCCATTACTTCAATAAAATGATAGTTGGCTTTGCCTTCTTTTACTGCCTGCATTACCTTGTTTGCATTGGACAAACCATGAGCAATGGCAACTTTTAATTCCACACCTTCAAGAAATTTCCAGGCTTCCACACAGCCTTCAATTTTAAGGGATGCTTCTTTAACACCTTCCATTCCCCTTACGGGAGAAATGTTAAGATTTTCAAATGGCACCTCCTTACCGGTTACAATTTCGTAAGCTGTTCTGATTGCCGCTTCCATTACACCGCCTGTAGCCCCGAAAATTACGGCAGCACCGCTGGAATCGCCCATAATACTGTCATATTTATTGTCCTCGAGTGATTTAAAACTAATACCGGCCTGTTTAATCATTCTCGCAAGCTCTCTGGTTGTAAGGACGTAATCGACATCTTTGTATCCGCTATCTCTCATCTCAGGACGGTTAGCCTCATATTTCTTTGCAGTACAAGGCATAATAGAAACAGAAACAATTTTGGAAGGATCGAGGTTTCTTTTTTGTGCATAATAGGTTTTCGCCAACGTTCCAAACATCTGTTGTGGTGATTTGCAGGTTGATACGTTAGGAAGGAACTGTGGAAATTTATGTTCTATAAATTTTACCCAACCTGGAGAACAAGAAGTGGTCATAGGCAATGCCGTTTCTTTGTCCCCGTCGACCAATGCTTTTTTTAATCTGGTGAGCAATTCAGTACCCTCTTCCATAATGGTAAGATCGGCGGTGAAGTCAGTATCCAAAACCGAATCAAAACCAAGATGTTTTAATGCCGTTACTAATTTACCCGTTACTCTTTCTCCCGGCTCTAATTCAAGGTCTTCACCCAAAGCTATTCTTACAGCAGGAGCCGTCTGAACGACCACATGTTTCTCCGGATCATAAATGGCGGCAAAAACTTCCTCGATATAATTTCGTTCAACAAGAGCTCCGGTCGGACAGCGATTAATACACTGGCCACAGTTTGTACAGACTACATTTGCCATTGGTTTTTCATAAAAGGAAGAAATTTTTTGTTCTCTTCCTTTATTTGCAGCAGCAATAGCTGCAACATGTTGTATTTCAGCACATGTCCTTACACAACGCTGACAACGGATACATTTGCTGTCATCTTTAATAATTGAAGGGGAAGAGAGGTCTATGGTATAATTGCAATGTTGTACAAGATTGATAAAAGGGGAATCTCCGACAGCATACGCTGAAGACAAATCTTGTAGTTCACAATTCCCGTTCTTATAACAGGTTGTACAATCAGTATTGTGTTCAGAAAGGAGCAATTCAATAATATGCTTCCGTGCTTTTCTGACTTTTTCGCTGTTAGTTAAAATTTCCATACCTTCGAGGGCAGGAGCAACACAAGAAGCCTGAAGGTTTTTAACTCCAACCTGTTCAACGACACAAACCCGACAATTACCTGCAGCACATAAATCGGTATGGTTACAAAGTGTGGGGATTTTAAAATTTGCCTTTTTTGCAGCATCCAGTATGGTGGCTCCTTCTTCAACGGTAACAGGGATATTATTTATTTTTAAATTGATTGTTTTTGCCATTTCTTTTTGCTTTGATCGTTAGTAAATAATTTCTTCTTTAAACTCTTCAATAATAGAAGTAAAGGCATTTGCTACAGATTGACCCAGTCCGCATTTTGAAGCAATTTGCATGGTTTCAGTAAGTTTAAACAGATCATCCAGGTAATCTGCGCCTTTTCTTTTTTCTTTTATTGCTTTGATTCCTTCCAGCAGTTGCTGACAACCTATCCGGCAAGGAGGGCATTGACCACAGCTTTCCTCTGCAAAGAAATCAAGGTAGTTATTAAGAACGTTATACATAGATCTGTGACTATTGAAAAGCATCATAGAGCCTCCCGTTGGGATCCCTTCAAATCCAATTATTGTATCATTGAACTTTCTTCTTGGAACACAAAACCCTGATGCTCCGCCAATTTGAACCGCTTTGGTGTCGCCATCTCCAAATTCCTCAACAAAGTCTGACAATTTCATTCCAAGCTCAAGCTCATAAACTCCGGCCTTAGGTGTATCGCCCGAAACAGAAAAAACTTTTGATCCGGCAGAGTCTGCACTTCCAAGAGATTTAAATTTTGAAGCTCCTATTTCTGAAATAATTAATGCGTAAATCAGTGTTTCTACGTTGTTTACAACCGTTGGTTTTCCCCTGAATCCCTTTAATGCCGGAAAAGGGGGCTTATTTCTGGGCTCCCCTCTTTTTCCTTCCATTGATTCGATTAAGGCTGTTTCTTCTCCACAGATATAAGCTCCGCTTCCCATTCTTATCTCAATTGTGAAATCAAGATTCATTGTCTTAAATGCTTTATGCATCTCATCAATTTTCTTTTGCAGGCCATTTTTTATCCAGATGTATTCGCCACGCAAATAAATGAAACCCTTTTTAGCGCCAATAGTGTGGCCGCACAAAGCCATGCCTGCCAATATTTTACATGGTACCTCCTGTAAAATTACCCGGTCTTTAAATGTGCCGGGTTCGCCTTCGTCGGCATTACAGATGACGTATTTTTCATCACCGGGTGCGGATTGAGTAAATTTCCATTTAAAACCAGTTGGGAAACCGGCTCCTCCCCTGCCTCTTAATCCGGAATCGATCAATTCCTGTATAAAAATATTTTTATCCTTTTTTATGGCTTCTGCAAGAGTGTCTTTACAATCACTCTCTTTAGAAAAAATATAATCCACTTTTTTTATTTTCTCATTCATGGTTGTTTCTTTTTTAATAATCAAAACAGGATTAATTATTTAAATAAGACCTGATTATTTCAGTTGTCTTTTCAGGTGTTAATTCTGTAAAAACCTTATCATTAATAAGCATTGATGGCTCTTTATCGCTCCAGCCTATGTCGTTTGTTTCAAGAAGAGTAAACATACTATCGGAAGTAGTTTCACCAACCTTAACATTTAAGATGTTCTTGATTGTTTGCACTATTTCATCTTTACCATTCATAACTGCAATAATAGATTTACAAACACGAATTACATATTTGCCTCTCTTTTCGGTATTGAGAAAAGAATAAAACGACGCCGTTCCATAGATGTCTGCTGCTGAAATATCCAAAGAATTCGCAATTTCAATGATATTTTCATCAGTTAAATAATTGTTTTCTTCCACAACAGCTTGCAATATAGGCAATAAGCTTTCTCTTGTTTTGCCATGCTCTTGTACAAGCTTCTGAATAACCGTTTTTGTTTGAATCATCTTATATATATATTAAATAATTACAATTTACCCGTTAAGCAACTAACAGACTTGTTATAAAAATCACAATCATAACGCGGCAAAAATACTAAGATTACAATACAAAAAACAACTCGTTTTCAGAATTTAAACCGTTAAGCCATTAACACTTAGCTAAAGAATACATTTATAGATATTTGGTGGATAATATTATTTTTTTAACGATATATTTCTTATCAGAAAGCTCACGAATTCATAGTTAATCTTGATTAGTTTATCTGTAACTACCCTCGTTTTCGGACAGAGATATCGCAGAATGTACTGTAAAACAGGACCGGGGTTTCCTGTTGGTTTTCGTTTTATTTCTTGTTCGAAAGGTTTTGTGTTGCTAATAATAACGGCTGTCTACAGGTTTGAACAAATTTCCGTCAGTAAACCGATCAGTTGGGTTTTTCGTTAACCTGAAAGCACAACATCCTCACTTAAAGACAAACCCTTCCTTATTATTCAAAGCTAAACCATTCTTTAATCAGTGCATCCCGGTTCTCTTCCTCATGGTGGTAAAACTCGTTAGATAGCGTGTCATAACGATAATCTTTTGCCCACTTTTCGTGGTTTTCGGCAATCTGCTTCACGGCATCGATAATAACTTCCAGCTCTTCGTCGGTCATGGTCGGGTGAAGGGAAACGCGGATAAAGCCCGGTTTTTTCGAATGATCTCCGGCGCTAATCATTTTGGTAATCCGGTGTGATTCTTCCCGTCCGACACCGAGAAGAATATGTCCGTAAGTTCCGGCACAGGCGCAGCCACCTCGTACCTGCACGCCAAAGCGGTCGTTCAGAAGTTTTACCACGAGGTTATAATGTACGTTATCCATATAAAACGAAAATATTCCCAGCCGCTCTTCGACATTATCCGCCAGGATGTGTACCCCCGGAATGTCTTTGAACCCTTCGAAAGCTCTTCTCACCAGTTGACATTCCCGCTCGCGGATAAGCTTGGTATCCATCTGTTCTTTTACCTCGATGGCCATGGCAGCGCGCATTGTTTGCAGAAATCCCGGTGTTCCGCCATCTTCGCGTAACTCGATATCGTCATAATACATATGCTCGCCCCAGGGGTTGGTCCATTCCACGGTTCCGCCGCCCGGCTGGTCAGGAGCCTTTCGGTTGTACATTTTTTTATTGAAAACCAATACGCCGGGGCTGCCGGGACCGCCCAAAAATTTGTGTGGTGAAAAGAAGATGGCATCCAGATATTCCAGTTTGTTTCCGGGATGCATATCGATGTCCACATAGGGCGCTGAACCGGCAAAGTCCACAAAGACCAGACCGCCGTGTTCGTGCATAATCCCTGCCAGTTTGCGGTAAGGAGGCTCTACGCCTGTAACGTTGGAGCAGGCTGAGAAGGAACCGATTTTCACATTCCGGTCAGCATATTTTATTAATTGTCTGCGCAGTTCTTCCGGATCAACCCGGTTGTTTTCATCCTGCTGCAGCAGTACCATGTCGGCAATAGTCTCTAACCACGAGGTCTGGTTAGAGTGGTGCTCCATGTGAGTAATGAATACTACCGGTTTTTCTTTTTTGGGAATGCAATTCCCATCTTCGTAAGTAGCACAGTTTTTAAAACCAAGAATACGTTGCAGCTTGTTGAT
>VAPE01030294.1_pt1 | contig 13599 bp, 16 predicted proteins | sample 3393911 | NCBI WGS metagenome assembly VAPE01 (sample SAMN08290436, study PRJNA428436) | hydrothermal vent metagenome | isolation source: Deep-sea hydrothermal vent chimney | place: Atlantic Ocean: South-mid Altantic Ridge | reverse complement strand
TGCCCCATCTGTGGGGCCCCGGGGTATTCCTCCTCAATCCCCGGGGCCCCACAGATGGGGCACTCTGTTTTTATTTCCATCTTCCTTTCCTCCTTTCAGGCTGTGCGCCCATCATCGGCTAGGCGCTTGTGCCAGTCTGTCTTCCTATACTGCAATCAACATGCCACAAAGCCTTTTCCCCCATATTGGGGTATGGCTTAATGGATATACCATATATAGTGTAGTTTTTTTGGCATGGTTTTTTATTTCGAGAAAAAATTACCCATTTCCCATATGCCGTGTAAACCCGTGGAAACACACAAGAATTTAGCAGGATAGTGGGTAAAAAATACTCAAAATGAAATGGCAAAAAAGACACAGTGGGGGAAGGCTGGAGAGAGAAGGAAGTCAGACAGGCCGCTTGCATTGTTCCTGTGCCTGGACGGGATGTTTGTCCGGCATGGGGCGGGGGGCGGTATATCAAACCCCTCTACAAATTTTTACAATATTTTGAGATGGGGTCTAATCCACTAGTTTAATAACTATTGCTATTACTAACATTGGTACTCCAATAATAAAAGCTGGACTAAAGTACAATGCTAGTTACATAACACCACTAAGTTGGATCTATACTTCCTTTAGGTTTATATGGATCTCTTTCTACAGAGAATATGATTACTGGATGAATGCTTGTCAAGTCTTATTTTTGCAGGAGAATTATTTATAAAAATTAAGTTAAATTAAATAAAACTCAGATGAGTGCATTTTTTTGGTTGTAAAATTTGTGTTTTTTGTTATTATATATATAGAGATTAAAAATTAAAAGGAGTAATGTATGAAGCTTCCAAAAAAAGTAAGAGTTGGTGCGATTGACTACGAAGTATTGTTCCCGTATGTTTTCAAGGAATGTGATGACAGAAGTGCTCAACATTCTCTCACTGACAGCAAGATATGGGTGAGTGAAGTTAATAATGACAGGAAGAGAAAAGATCAGAAGATCAAGGGTTCTTTTCTTCACGAGCTGATACATGCGATTGATAACAACTACCTGCAGGGTGAGCTGGAAGAGAGGCAGGTGGAACTGCTCGGGAATTGTATGTATGCACTTTTGAGGACCCAGGATTTAGAGCATATTCCAAAAATGATAGAATTGGCGGGATTGGAATACGTGATAGAATACCCGCATAAATTTAAAGAGACCAGGGAATACTACAGCTTCTGCGACAACAGCACCTGTGAGATATTCATTAATGAAGATATCAGTTATGCACTGGCAAGGGTGAGTCTCTTCAACCAGGTGATCAGTGTACTGAATGACAGTTATGCAATAGAACTTGATACAGACGATATAAAAAAGCTGTCTGTTGGAATAATAGATGTATTAGACAGAAATAAACTCTGGAAGTTTTTTATTGGGTGAAAAGACATTAAAAGAGAAGGCATGAAGATACTAGAATGAGAGAGAATGGTTGATAAATTACTTATTTGCATTATTATGAAGAAAATATAACAGCTTATATGAAGTAAAAAGAAAAAGGAATAAATAGCATTTTGACGAGAAGATAAGAATATGAAATAAAAATTTACAGAGAGAAAAAAGATGAGCAAAAAGAAAAAATATTTAAGAAATTTGTCAGATTTTATTTTCTCGGAAGATACAGAACAGAAAGAATATATTTATTTCCTTGTGTGTGAAATAGACAAACATAGAGATTGGATAAATAGAGTCAAAACAGGAAGAACTGAAAATATTAAAAAAAGAATAAAAAATCTATCTACTGGAGGTGCATCCCCTCTAAAACCTTGGTATTTATTTCCTGTACCTAAAAAAGATGCTTCAAAATTAGAAAAGAACTTGCATAAGAGATTTAGGAGAATTAAAGTAAATAATGAGTGGTTTAAAATAAAACCGCCAATACGCAATTTTATAAAAGCACATAAAAAATTATTTGAAGAATCACAAAAGAAGATTTGTAATAAATCTAGAGTTATTTTAAGAAAAAGAAATGTGTGTGTGAAGTATTAATACAAAATTATTATACATTCGGCGTATCACATATAATAGATGGGGTTGGTGGTGAGGGATTTTTATAAAAAAACGTCTATGATAAGGAGTACTGATGAAAGGTTCCGTAACTTTTACCGAAAGATTGAAGAGAGTAAATGAGGTTAAAAAACTCTCTGAAAAAGGACTTTCTAATGCAAAAATAGCTGAACAGCTTGGAATGTCTCTTAATGCTGTGAAGAGAGCACATCATTATTTAAAGGAAATTCCTCTTAGCAATCTTTCCGTAGAAGAAGTGGTAGCAAAAAGAAAAGAACTTGACAAAGAATTAAGTGAAGCAGCTGATGAAGCAAAAAAGTTATTTTACTTGTATAAGACCGGTGTTCCTTCCAGGGATAGCAAGGGGAAGTTTATTCTTGATGACAAGGGTCAAAAAATACTTATCCCAAAACCTGCTCTTGCAAGAGATTTTCATATAAGGTGGACTGATTCTCTGTCACAGAGAGCAAAATTATATGGTTTGGATAATGTAAAAATAGAATCTTTTACACAGATCAATACTCAAACTAATAATTTTGTTCCAGAAAGTGATTTGGATAAGAAATCATTGGATAAAATAGCAGATATTATTGTTGGAAATAATTAATGAAGCTGAAAAGACTTACAAATGATCTGGATGAACTCAGAAGAGAGAGAGAAGACCTTCTAGAAAAATACGATGGTGAGTTGCCGGACTATTTAGTAGATTATTTTGATAGATTGGAAGAAAAACTTATTGCCGGCGAAGATTTTAAAACTACTGATGGGAAAAGTAGAGCAGAACGTGCGGAAAGAGAATTTTGGGCTAATAATGAACTAAGAGTAGTAACAAAAACTGGTGCTAGGCCGGAATCTTCAGAAAAAATAGGATTAGATTTATTTGAAGAAGAGAAATTAAAAGATATAGATACAAAACATATTGTTGCTGCTTGTTCTACTAGGTTAGATGCTTTTGCTAAATTTTATTTTCCACATTATCTGAGAAAACCGAACAGTAAACTCCACAATTTTTTATATAAAATTGCTGCTAAAGAGATAAATAAAAAGACAGGTCGCGGGTGCAGGTGGGCAATAGCAGCTCCGAGAGCTAATGCAAAATCAAGTTTGATAAGTTGTATTCTTCCTATCTGGTGTATTGTATATAATAAAAAGAATTTCATGCTTATCTTATCTGACACTTTAGGACAGGCATCAGATTTTCTTGCAGATATAAGAAGAGAATTAGAATCTAATGTAAGACTTCAAAGGGATTTTCCACACGCTTGCGGAAAGGGGAGTGTCTGGAGAGTAGATGAGATTGTAACAAGAAATGATGTAAAAGTATTAGCTCTTGGTAGTGGCAGTAAAATTCGTGGTAGAAGGTTTGGTACACAAAGGCCGGATGCTTTATATCTTGATGATATTGAAAATTTGGAGATGGTGAAATCTGATACTCAGCGAACAGATTTAAAAAAATGGTTTGATGATGATGTAATGTTTGTTGGTGGTGAGAGCGGAACTAAGCTAGATATTTTTGTTGTTGGTACAATCTTGGGAAAAGAGGCTCTTTTAACGTCTTTAGTTGATCCAGCAAAGTATCCAAATTTTCAAAGTAAAATTTTTTCAGCAGTAGAGAAATTTTCTAACTCCGAATTATGGGAAGAATGGGAAAAATTATTTACTGATCCGTTAGACAAAGATCGAGAAGTTACTGCAAGGAAATTCTTTGAAGAGCATGAATATGAGATGTTGAAGGACACTAAAGTTTTGTGGCCTGAAGGAGATCCATATTATGATTTGATGATTAATAAACTTGTAAATCCTAGTGGATTTTTGGCCGAGAAACAGAATAGTCCAATTGATTACACAAGGGTGAAGGTTAGACGAAAAGATCTTCGTCTTGAGAGTTTTAATATAGCACAAATGCAGAGTATTTTGAGCGAATGTTTTACCTATGGTGCAATAGACCCATCTCTTGGAAAAAACGTAAAAACGGGGGACTTTTCTGCTATAGTAACGATGAAAAGGGACAAAAATACGGGGTTAATATATGTACTAGACATAATAATGAAAAGAATGCCTGTTGATCAACAAATCAAATATATTCTTGATTTACATGAAAGAAGAATGTTTAAGCTTTTTGGTGTAGAAACAAACGCATTTCAGATAATTCTGGCAAATCTTTTGAGAAAAGAATCGAGAGAAAGAGGGGTATATCTTCCGATTGAAGAAATTCAGAATTATAGTGATAAAGTGATGAGGCTTGAGGGAGTTTTTCCTTTTATCAAAGATGGTACAATTGTCTTTGATAAACATAAATATGATAATAGTAGAATGTATAGAGATGCTATAGAGCAATTATTGGCATATACTGGTGGAAAAAACGAAAGAGATGATTTTATTGATGCTTTGCAAATGTGTTTTTCTATCATAAGAGGTAGGACATTCAGAAGATTAGCAAAATCGACAGGTCATAGAAGAAGATATGTGTAGTGTATACTTTTGTATACATAGAATATAATTAGTAATCTAGTGTGTATTTTTTGCCACTAAATAAGGAAAACTATATGGCTAATAAACACATAAAACTTGCAGATAGAAAGCATCCTCTTTATGATGATAATATAGATTTATGGGATTTATATATTAGTTCTGTAAAGGGAAGCAATGAATTTATTACTGAAGAGAATCTATTTTCACATCGTTTAGAAGATACTGATGATTATGATGAGCGATTTGTAAGAGCATATTTTTTAAATTTCTGTGAGTCTATCCCAAAGTTATATAATACATACATATTTAAAGAAAGAATAGAGCGACCAGTAGACGATAATCTTGTAGCTTTTAGGAATAATATTGATGGAAGAAAAACAGATATAACGTCGTTTATAAGAAAATGTGGTTTTCTCTCTTCAGTGTTTGGTACTATGCACGCTCTTGTTGATATAACTCCAGCTAATAAAAAGAAACTAACAAGAGCAGATGCTAAAAAGCTACAACCATATTGTACTCTAGTTTATCCAACACAATTGAAGGATTGGTCTGTAGATAAAAGTGGTAACTTTAGATGGATTGTAATAGAATCAACATATTATAATGATTTAGATCCATCAGTAGAAAGAAGTATTGAAACTCATTACAGGCTCATAACAACAACTGATTGGAGAATAGAAGATAAAGAAGGAAAGCCGGTAGTTTTTGCTGACGGTTCACCATCTTCAGGTAAGAATAATCTTGGCATTATTCCAATGGCAACTTTATATCATGAAGATTTAGATGATAATAAGGTTGGGGAATCAATGTTAAAAGATATTGTTTATATAAATAGAGTGATAATGAACTGGTGTTCTTGCATAGATGAACAAGTAGAGAGACAGACATTCTCACAACTAGTAGTACCTGATGATGGTTCAATGGCCGAAGTTGAAGAGAAAGGTAGTGATCCTCTTAATATTCTTGGAACATCTTCTATTTGGACATTTCCATCAAATTCTTCACATCCACCTGCATTTATTTCACCAGACACGAACAATATAAGAGTGATATGGGATTTGGTCATAGATCACATAAAAGAGATATATAGAATTGCAGGTTTATTGGGAACTTCTAGTGATATGTATATTGGTAGAAGCGGTAGATCAGCACAAATGGGATTTGTTGGTGTTAATGCTGCTCTTGCTGATAAAGCAAAGGCATATCAGAAATTTGAAAATGACTTGAGTAGATTGGCTTATATGCAACTGGGGTTAGACCCGACACAATTCAAAGATGTAAGGTATGCAGACAGTTTCGATATAGCTGCTCTTTCTGAAGAAATAGATTCCAATTTTAGAATTCTGGAGAAGAATTTTTCGGAGACATTAAACAAAAAGATAATGAAAAATATAGCAAGGAAAGCTGTTCCGTTGGCTCCAGAATCTTTGATGAAACAGATAGAAGCTGAAATTGATGCTGGAACAGGATATATAGAGCCAAGTATACAAACACAAAAAAATCCTATAGACGATGGTTCTGGAAATCCAAATGTGAATGATAGGAATACTTTTCAAAGTAAATCAACTACAGATAAAATAAATACAGGTAAAGAAAAAATAGATCAAAAAGGATTGTAATAGGTGGTATATTAAGATGAAGAAAAAGAGCATTCTAAATATAGTTATTTTTTTGGTATTTACGTTTATGCTCGTTCAACCTGTTTTTGCTGATGGATTAATATCAATAAAAAATATATTTACAAATAAAATTGTCCCCGCTGGTGGTTATATTGAATCAGATCCAATTGTGTTGAATGGAAAAAATCCAGATGGATTCTTTTCAATACAAATATATCTAACATCAAGCGGGTCTCCAACAGTAAAAGTAGAAATATATACATCTAATGATGGTGTGCATTATCTTATTCCTTCTGGAAATACTGCTGTTACTACAGGATTTACAAAAACATCTGGAAACGGCTCGGATGGAAGAGATATGTTTCCTATTGAGTTAAATATGCCTGTTGGGTACTTAAAAATAAGGATTACTGAAACAGGTGGAACAGACGCTGGAGAAATAACTTTAGATTTTTGTATGCAAATTAAATAGGAGTGTTTATGAAATATATATTTTCTATAATATTAATTTGTATTTTATCTATATACTGTTTTACGGCATTTGCAGCCTGGAGTACACTTCATTGGACATCAAGTAGATGGACTACTGCTAGTTGGGGTGCTTTTATTGGAAAGGTATATACTTCATCTAGTACATTGACATTTGCTTGGAATGCATCATCTGGAGATGTTGATCATTATGAAGTTCAAGCAGTAGATATATTACATCCTCAAACAGTTGTGGCGTTAGGGTCAACAACAAACTTAAGCATAACACTAAATAAATTAGATAATTCAATTTGGAAATACAGAGTACGAGCTTGTAATGACAATGGTTGTAGTAGATGGGCAGATAGTACAAATCCAAGAGATGCTACTGTTGGTAAACATCACAAAGCTTGGAAAATTTGCTGGAAATGATTTCAAAGATAGATAAATAGAGATAAAAGTATAGCTCACATAAAAAAGAAAATTATTAGGTGGAATAATCCAACTCCTACTGGAGGTGGTGTAAACTAAAAAGAGGGTGGTGACATTGGGGAATATGAGATTTTAAAAAAAGAACTAAGAGCAGCTAAAAAGCTTAGGCTCATAAGTTTACACTTATTAATTAGATGGAATAGAAAAGTAAAACTTTTGGAAAACCAAATAAAAAATTACAAGGATGGAAGTCCTTCAACGGAGGTTGAAAACAATGGATTGGAGAGCAAAAGCAAAAGAATTCGGTATTGAAATTACCGATGAAATGACTGACGAAGAAATCAAAGCTTTGGTAGAAGCTAAAGAAGAAGAAAATAAAAAAACCAAAGACCCGGAATATCTTGAAGCAGAATTAAAAAAAGTAATTACTCAAAGAGACGCAATTAAAAAAGAACGAAGAGCATTACAGAATAAGCTCAAAGAATTTGAAGAAAGAATGAAATCACTTCCACCTTCAGAAGAGTTGGAGAAGATGAAAGAAGAATATAATGCTCTTAAAGAATTCAAAACTCAAGTTGAAAAAGAGAAAGAAGAGAAAGAGCTTGAGCAAAAAACAGAGCTTGAACGCACACAGATTAAATTTAAAAAAGAAATGGAATCGCTTCAAGAGCAATTCAACAAACAACTTGAAGAATTAAATTCAAAAGTAAAAGAGCGAGAAGAAATTCTCCAGAAGAAAGATAGTAAAATAGCTACTCTTAGAACATATAGACTTGAGAGAGAAATCATAGAAAATGCTTCTACAAAAGCATATAATCCAAAACAAGTAGTTAAACTGCTTAAAGATGGATTTGAATATGATGAGAATTTGGATAAATTCTATTATCCTGTGTATGACCAATCTGGAAAGATGGTAGATGAGTTGTCAATAGAAGATCGTGTCAAACAATTTTTGGATGATCCAGAAAATGATAATCTAGTTCGTTCAGATGCTAATACGACCAGTATGCATACGAAAACTACAGATGACACGAGACATTCTACTTATTCTGGTTCTTATGATCCAAAAGATCCAAAGATCGTAGAAGAAGCTAAACTCCATAATATGGACCCAAAAGATTGGGCTGAAATAGCAGAACTTCGAGATAAGAAACTTGGAAAATTAAAATCAGAAGAATAAACTAAATTAAAAAGCATGATGCTTTAATATAAGGAAGGTGAAATACAAATGGCGAAATTACGCTATGGTTGGAACTCTGGTCCAGGCAAAGGTGTCGAAGTAAAAGCCAATGCTGGTGAGTATTTGAACAGACAGACCGGGCATTTTGTTTATATGTCTGGCGGTGAAGCTAATCTGTTCACAAATGCTACAGTTACTGCTGCTGCTGGTAACATTTTTGGGTGGGCAGAAGCTCCGAAAGATGATGACTTGAAAAATGGGTATAAAACTGTCTCTGGTGACAAGGTGTTTGTAATTAGTGGTCTTGAGGATAAATTTTGGATGCCTCTTGATGTAGCTTCTGCTAGTGCTAATGCAACTTTGGTTGGTGCTGGTGCTACTATTAAAACCGCTAATGCTACTTATGCTCTTACACAGAAGGCATATCATGTTGGAACAGAGGCAAGTACAATGCTTTTGATTCATGATTATGATGCAGACAACGATGCAGTATTGGTTAGTATTAAACCGGCTGCTTATACAGCTTAATGAAAGGAAGGTGAAAGATAGATGGCAGGCGTAAGACGTGATCAGTTTACGGAAGCAATGAAGAAGGATGCGTACAAATACTTCTGGGAAGCTTATACAGAAAAACCCACAGTATATGATTCTCTTTTTGATATAGTTCCCTCTGATGTAGCGTAAGATATATGCGCATTAAAGTTAGCTAAATTCGGTGGAAACCTCTTGAAGGCAATACCGAGCGAATCCTTTAAGGAGCGTGTAGAGACTATGGACAGAGAAGAAATAAGAAGTGCTATAGTTGGTATGATTATAGGTGATGGATGTATTTCCAAGAGACGAGGAAGATCTGAAGCATATTTTCAGATGTCCCACTGTGAAAAGCAATATGAATATTTATTGTGGAAACAGAAGTTTTTGAACACAATTACTTCTAGTACAATTCACAGGGTTAAAAAAGAATTAAATGGTAAAATTTTTAAAGGATACCATTTAGGCACAAAACAGCATCCATTTTTTACTAGATTTTATAAAAGATTTTACCACAATGGACATAAAGTAGTAGATGAATACCTAGTAAAAAAAATATCACCGCTTGCTCTTGCGATAATATTCATGGATAATGGTACTTATAGATACAATCCAAATAAAAAGAATATAACGTTTTATTTGTGTACACAAGCATTTGATTATGCCAACCAGCTTCTTCTGAAAAAAAGTCTGAAGATTAAATATGATTTAGACTGGAATATAAATAAAGCAAACAAAACTAAAAGTGGTAATTATAATTATAGATTAAGACTAGCAAATAGACACAATGATAAATTTGTTGAAATAATAAAATCTTTTATAATTCCATGTATGCTTTATAAATTAGGTCCGTACGCTAACACACTCATATAAAGAGTGTTGATATAGTCCGACCTGCATAGAGATATGCAGAACTACACAGAAATGATGTAGTTATAATAACAAACGTGATGAAAAGTTCACATCGGCAATCGGGATGGGGGACCTTTTGGAAAAACCTGAAGGGGAAGATTTGCAGGCAGATGCTCCCATGGAAGGATATACTGTTATTTGTAAGAATAGGACTTTTGGTCGTGTGGCTAGGTTCTCCAAGGAATCTGTTGAGGATGCTCAGAAAACTGGGAATCTTATTCAGCAGACTGTTGGTTCTTGGGGCAGGTCTTATCTTAGATCAAAAGAAAAGTTCTATGCTAAATTCTTCAATAAAGGTGCTATGACTGCTGGTGATGATGTTTTTGATAATACCATTACTGGTGTTGTGGACGATCCGAGTGGTAAGAAAATATATGATGGGAAACCATTTTTCTCTACCTCTCATGAAGATAAATTAGGAAATACTTATAGCAATTATAGTGCTAGTAATTCTCTTACCAGCTCTAATTTGCAGACTGTATATACTACTTTTACAAGTACAAATAACAGGGATGATAGGGGTAATATAATTGAGTTGACTCCTGATACTCTTTTGATTCCTCCTGCATTGAACTTTACTGCCAGGGTTATTCTTGAAACTCAAGCTATCCCGGGAAGTGCAGATAATGATATCAATGTATTGACAAATATTCTCAACCCTGTTGTGTATTCCTATCTGGATGACTCAGATGGATGGTTTATTGGATCTGCAAAGGAAGGTCTCTTGGCTACGGAAAGACAAGATCCGGCCATTGATTCATGGCAAGATGAAACAAACTTGGATTATTTTGTTAGTATTAATTGCCGTTTCGGAGGTTGTATAACCAATTGGAGATTTTGGTATGCGAATAGTATTTCCAGTTCTTAATTAGTATGAGTTAATTTGAGTGGGGATTTTTCCCCATTCAATTAACTTTTTTACTTGACAAATAAGAATTAGTGATTATATTAAAGACAGGAGAAAATTCTCTAAATCTAGGTGGGACGCCCGTAAGCGGGGATGCCTTGCTCATCCCCGGCCTAGTAATTTCCTAGCAGGGGGAAAACATGCCAAAGAAGCTTACTTATAAAGAAGTAAAAAGAGTATTTGAGTCTAGAGGCTATCAATTATTATCTACAGAATATTTTAATAATAAAAGTAAATTAAAGTATATTTGCCCAAATAGGCACGAAGGAGAAATTACATTTGATTCCTTTAGGTCTGGCAAAGGATGTCCAATTTGTGGAAGAGAGCAAGCAAAACAAAAGAATCTAGATACTCTCTTCAGAGAAGCCGATAAAAAAAGATTATCGTTTGACAAAGTTAAAAAAGAATTTGAAGAACACGGGTTTACTTTAATATCTACAGAATACAAAAATAATCAAACTTCGTTAAATTGTATTTGTCCTGAAGGACACAGAATAACTACTAATTATAAAAGTTTTCATATACATCATTCATGTAAGAAATGTGTACAAGAAAAAGCTGGAATAAATAGTTGGAAAGATAGGAGAAAGTCTTTAGAAGAAATACAAGAGTATTTTAAGGATAGAAAAGAAAAAATAGTTGGCAATTTCTTTAAGAATGGAAGGCAATATTTAGATATTATTTGTGAGAATGGTCATGAGAGCATAAAAAGTTATTCTGCTTTTAAAAGAGGTAGTGGTTGCAAGATATGTTCTTGTAGTAACAATGCAAAAAAGCAACTAAAGATTGAAACAGTTTTTGATGTTATAAAAAATAGTGGATATACTTTATTAAGTAATTTTGAAAGTAGTAAAAAGAAATTAGTTTTAAAATGTGAAAAAGGACATGTCTTTGAAATGAGATGGAATGATTTTCAACAAGGACATAGATGTCCAATTTGTATGCAATCTATATCTACTGGAGAGCAAGAAATATTTAATTTCTTAAAATCTTATTTTTTGGATGTATATAATCGGGACAGAAAATTGATATCTCCAAAAGAGCTTGACATTGTAATTCCATCGAAGAAAGTAGCCATAGAATATTGTGGTTTATATTGGCATTCTGAACAAATGGGAAAAGAGAGATATTATCATTTTAATAAATGGAAACAGTGTAAAGATAGAGGATATCAATTAATTACAATTTTTGAGGATGAATGGCTTAATCATAAAGATATAGTTTTATCAAGATTGTCAAATATTTTGAAAATACCAAACCAAGAAACTATTTTTGCAAGAAAATGCAAAATAAAAGAAATAGATTCTAAGACAAAAAATAAATTCCTTGATGCAAATCATATACAGGGTAAAGATAGATCAAGAATTAAACTCGGAGCTTTTTTTGATGATAGATTAATTTCAGTAATGACTTTTTCAGTTCCGTCAATTGCAAAAGGCAAAAAATTTAAAGAAGATGTTTTTGAGCTTAATAGATTTTGTTCGGAACAAGGAATAATTTGTACCGGAATAGCTTCAAGATTATTTAAATATTTTATAAAAAAATATAAACCAAAAGAAGTTTATAGTTATGCAGATATCAGATGGTCTACTGGTAAACTGTACTCAAATCTTGGATTTTATTTTGATGGATATAGTGCTCCTAACTACTGGTATATTTATAAATATAAAAGAATACACAGATTTAATTTTAGAAAAAATGTCTTAGATAGAAAATTAATTGAATTTAATCCAGATTTAACAGAAACTCAAAATATGAATAATAATGGCTTTACTAGAGTCTGGGATTGTGGAAATTTGAAATTTATTAAAAATTTTTTGGAGTAAGAAGTTGTTATTTAGACCTGCTTTAGATTATCTTTTAAATAAAGAAAATCTTATAGGAGCAGAGGTTGGAGTACGAAGAGGCATCAACTCTAAAAATATACTAGAAAATCTTGTGCAAAAGCAGTTAATAAATCTTTTAATAAAAAATTTATACAATCTAAAAAAGTGCTCGATGGTAATTTGAGAGTTTTAGATTGGTGGGTATTAAAAGATACGGGAAAAGAGATTCGTATGGCATCCGATACGAAGTCCAGTTTGTAGTTTCCATAATTCTACATTCGGGAACTCTAATAAGGAGGTGGAAAATTATGGGCACAACTCATTTTAGAAGTGATATAGTAGCTAAATCAGGAAGCATAACTGCTAATTCTGTTACTGCTACTACTATTACTGGTAGTTCTAGTGTTGTTTCTAGTGGGCATTTTAAAATAGGTAGTCATCAATATATTCTTGCTGGAGCAGCAAACACTGAAGCTACTATTGTAGCTGCTGTAACTGCTGTAGATGCATCTTGTAAAGGTTCAATGTATATGTCTAGTGCTGGAGCTTTATGGTATTTTGATGCAGATGATGCTGCTACCAGGGTTACACTTTATTAATATAATAAGGAGTAGCATTTTGCTACTCCTCACTATAAAATAATTATTGGAGAATGTGATGACTAAACTAACAAAAGAAGATTTAAAATGGAGAGCAACAAGTGATGCACAGACTCTTATTGAGGCTGATTCTATTAAATCTGATAAAACTAGATTAAAATTAGCTATTTCTGAAGCTAAACGTCTTGCAAAAGAAGCAGAAGTTATGGCAAAAGCTGCTAAAAAAATTGCTAAAGTTTCTACTAAAAAGAAGCCTATGAAACGTTCTAAAAAATCAAATAAACGAAAATAAACTGGAGGGAGAACTATGAACCTAGAAGAAATATCTGTTTTGGAGTCTTTACCAAGATATGATGAAGAAGTTTTTATTGTAGGACTTGGTACATCAGGTAAACGTAAGTGGTTCATAGGACATTTGTCTTCTACTGATTCAAAAGGAACTCATTGGAAATCTGGAAATTCAGAAATAAGAAATGTTACTCATTGGGCACGTATGCCGAAGCTTCCAAAAATACCAAAACCGAAGGCTAAAAAATTTGGAGACTGATGAAACGTATTTTATCTAAAAAGCAAGTAAGAAAAGATAGAATACATTTATTAATTATTCTTCTTTTCGGTGTCTTATTAGCT
>VAPE01012999.1_pt1 | contig 13623 bp, 9 predicted proteins | sample 3393911 | NCBI WGS metagenome assembly VAPE01 (sample SAMN08290436, study PRJNA428436) | hydrothermal vent metagenome | isolation source: Deep-sea hydrothermal vent chimney | place: Atlantic Ocean: South-mid Altantic Ridge | reverse complement strand
ACATATCCAGAATGGTAGAAAGGAAAAGACAAGGAAGTTTTAATATTTTCCGATAGGGAACGTTTTTCTCTTGACAAGGGGCCTTTTAATGGGTGACCCCTCTGTTTTTTGGGCTCAATAATTTTTTAAGTTCTTCCTGTGTCAATCTCCCCTCTGACTATCAATCCCCATGCGATACTAGATGTGTAATTGATGATGATGAAATCCAGTTATTAGTTTTCCCCTCTTGAGAGGGGATTAAGGGGTGTGTTTCTTTACCCAGTCTTCAATCTCTTTCATAACCCCTTCTATGTTATTCATAACATCCTCATCCCTGAACCGCATAATCCTCACACCTAACTCCCTCAGTCTCTGCTCCTTCCTTTCGTCTCTGTCCGTTACTTCTTCAAAGCTATGCGTGTAGCCGTCCACCTCTATCGCCAGCATCAGTTCCCTGCAGAAGAAATCTACTATGAAATTATCTATCGGCTTTTGCCTGTGAAAATCATATCCCATCATCTGTCTGCCTTTTAAATACTGCCAGAGTCTTATCTCCGCCTTTGTGCTGTTGTTTCTGAGATGGCGCGCCCTTTCTTTCAGCTTTGGATTATATGGTAAGATCTGCATCGTAAACACACCCCTGCACCCCTCTCAAGAGGGGAATTCAGTTCTCCCGGCTGTCGGTCCCCAAGCGATATTTGATGTCATTAATGTCCTACGTCAGGGCTGACACCTCGTTATTCTTTTTTAAATAATTAATGTGTAGATAATGTTTAATTTACATTCATCAGCCCTACACATGAAGCTCGTATATTAATTATGCCCTCGTATTGTGATCGGAGTTGAGCTTCAAAGTTTCTCACAAGCATTGCCAATTGGTCTTTAAGATCACTAAAATCTAACAAATCGTTTCTTTCATGCCAGTTGTTTTCATTTAGGAGTTTTATATCGTTGATCTCTTCTTCGCCTCTCAACGCAAATTCTTTATATATCTCTTTTTGAGTATTATCATCAAAACTGATTCTAAACAGATAACGGGCAGCAATTTTTTTAGAAAGGCTGTTATTTTTTGAGTTTAAAATATCTCCTGAAATGTCTTCGCTTTTATAGCAATCAATTATCGCATCTACAAGAGGATGACCTATCCCCATTAAGTCAATCCCCTTTTTTCTTGTAGCTATTTTCCTTGAAAATGTAACGTTTTCATAGCGAGCTGATATGTTGGGGTATTTCTTGAGTATAGGCGGAACTACAATGCTAATTATATCTCCGGAGGGAATAAAGCTTCCGCCGAGATGGATTATCGCTTTTTCACAAAATGTTCTTAAATCATCGAGAGTGAATTTGCCCTTAAGCTTAATATAGTTTTCAAGGTTGAATGCTGTAAGATCCTGTGTCAGCTGGCGAAGAGCATTGCTGGCTTCTTTAGCTTGCCGTATTGCTTCGAGGATCTCCTGTTCGGTTCTATCGTAATCTTTCTTTATCAGTGCTTCTTTGTATAATTCATTGTAATTCAATGAGGCTCCAAGGAAACCAAGTATCTCTGACCTGAAATCTTCCGTTACCTCTCCTGTTACATTATCAACTTTACCAATAGTTCGTGCGATATCAAGAAGTTTTTGTTCAAGTATTGAATAAACCTTTTCCTCAATGGTACCCTCGGCAATGAGGTTATATACCTGAACTGTCTCTGTCTGACCATATCTATGTATCCTGCCAATCCTCTGTTCAACAGCCATAGGGTTCCACGGCAGATCATAATTAAAGAGTACCCTGCAGACTTGAAGGTTGATTCCCTCACCACCGGCAGATGTGCTTATAAGGAACTGGGTGCCATTCTCATCCCAGAAGGCTTCACAGGATGCTATTTTATCATCAAGTGGGCCTCCTTTTATTATCGATATTTTTTCTAACCCGTAATACTTACCTAACTCTTCTTTCAAAAAATATAGAGTTTCGAGATATTGAGTAAATATAATTACTTTTTCATTTCTGTTCTCTCTCTTAATCTGCTCGATAGCCCGCATAAGAGTATCAAATTTCCTGTCCGGACCATCATCTATGAGATCAATAAGTTCTTTTACCTTTATGTCTTCATTTGGGATATTTGCCTCAGCTTCAACGACATCATCGCCGGTTTCCATGGCATCAAGCGCCCAGGTTGTGATTTCCTCATCAAACTTGGGTCTCTTCTTGAGGCGTTGTTTTAATTGAGCAATATAGGTATCTGCATCCGTATAATCAACCGTTCCTCTATCATAAGCAAGGAGGTCAATAATAATTTTTCGCATCTCCTCCTGATATCTCATGATTTGCGTTGAGATATCAGCACGCGTAATAGCGCCCTTTAAGCCACTCTCAAGGGCCATCTGTCTTCTTGCATAGATTGCTATTAATCTCCTTCTTAATGCCTGCTTAATTGCCCTTGGACTTGATGACATAATCTTCTGGAATGTCGCCATAATGAAACCAACAGCTCTTTGTTGTTTAGTGGTCTTTGCCTGGCCGATTCCGGCAGCGTTATATCCTTCTTTAAGATATTCAGTAAGTTTTTCGTAAAATCGTTGTTCCTTGAGAGAAAGACTGAATTTTTGGGAATGTACCTTGCGCCTCATAAAAATAGAATTTCCCTGAACATCTGTTACTTCCCTTTTTGTTCTTCTGAACATTACCCTGTTCAAAAGACCTCTGTGGTCCTGCATAGCTTCGGGGTTTTCAAATAACTGGTCATCAAGAAGTTGAATCAGTGACCAGAATTGAAAACCATTTCCCTGGTGTGGCGTTGCTGAAAGAAAGAGCAAATCCCGTGTTATTCCCTTGAGCTTTTCAGCTAACTTGTAGTTCTGCGTGACATCAATTTTTTTCCCGTATCTTTTACGACTGAGATGGTGTGCTTCATCTACGACAATAATATCCCATTGAGGACCTTTCATCACTTTTTCAAGGCGTGAAGGTTTCTTGATCGTATCAATAGAAATTATTACCAGGTTATGTCTTTCCCATGCATAAGGGTTTGAATCAGTAAAATCCAGGCCAAAGATATCAAAATGCATCCTGAAGCAGTCACTCAACTCACTCTGCCAGTTTTTTGTGAGCCCTGCGGGGCAAATGATAAGCACGCGTGAAGCCTCTTTTAAAGAAGCCAGTTCCCTTATAATCATTCCAGTTTCAATTGTCTTACCAAGGCCGACTTCATCAGCTATTAAGAATCTTCTTCTTCTGTTTTCAACAATATTATGGGTAAGTAATATTTGATGGGGGAGTAGATCAGTTTTGCTGTTTGACAGCTCTCCACCTGAATTCTCTATGGGGACTTGATACGCAAGCTGTTTCAGAAAAAAATCTATGGGTTTGTCAGAAATGCCTTTTTGAAACTTTTGAAAAATATCGTCAACAGGCTCAAGGACATCCTGAGGAAAAGTTTCAAGGATTCTTTTGCCCTCCTTTTCAAAAACAACATCTACCTTATACTCCCCACGTTCCTCGGAAACACGAATGACCTCTCCTGAACCCAGTTCCGGACGGTATTTTATTTTTACCTTTGAATTTTCTTTAATAACCATCAGTGGAATTATGTCGACAGGTTAAACCCGGCCCTGTAAATCTTCATGCCTCGAATATCTTCTGTTATGGTTGAGCCAAAAATTAAATCTATCGAAAGCTTTTCTCCCCGGTAATCGATCCAGAGCGATTCCCCTTTTTTCAATTTGCCTTTGCAAATAATCTGCACCTGTATTTTTTTTCTCTCAAGTGCTGAGGCTGCTGCCTGTAAAATGTTATGAATTTCACGGGCAATTTTTAATCTATCTTTCCGTTCTGTCATATAGAGAACTTCGTCGATACCAGTCACCATAAATGAGGAAAGTACCGGGATGTCATTGACCCCGCTTTTTATTTCTCTCAGAAAATCAAGAAAACCTAATTTTATATCATTAGCGTTTATGCCATCTTCCCTGTATGGTTTAAGGAGTCTGCTTTCCAGAATTTCATAACCCGGCATGGTTAAACCTCTATAAGATTCAAAATAGTATTGATTGGCTCCTGAAAAGTCGGATTACGTTCCCGCAAATATTCAAATGCAACGCGCAGTTGAGGTCTGACCGGGCTGAACTCATTGAGCCATGGCATAAGATCATCGCCGGAATTCGCCAGACACATCAGATAATGGAGGATATTCACCAGCGCCACATTATCAAACATCGCCTCTTCCATATCGGCAAAAAGGAGCCCCTGATCCAGACTTTTTCTCTTTTTCCTGAAAAGCTCCTGAAGGTCCTTATAACGCTCATCGGGGTGTTTTACCTCATACGTTCTTCCGCGCTTTGCCCTGCCTTTTCGTATAACGCCAGCTTTCATCAGCTCACTGAGTTCAAGGATTCCTCTGGTAGCCTTATGTACTTCATCACTCTTAATTTCTTTTCTGTCGCAAAGACAGGTAAGGTAAATATAGCTTACAGGATCTAAATGTTCAAGTTCAGACGGAAGCGGCTGTTGTGTGGAGACAAGCTGTTCTACCATCATCTTGATGGAAGGAAGCGCGTCACGAAGAGGCACAACATCACCTTTGTAATCAACAATTGCGCCGTAGTGTTTGCTGTAAAACTCAAGGCACTTGCCTATAAGAATAATATTAAGGTCTGCATCCGAAAGCCTTTCACTTCCGTATCTTCCAGCCTCGATCATCTTGATCTCTTCCCTGGCTTTCTTTCTTATCTCCTGTCTGACAGTTGCCCAGGAGCGCTTCTTAGAGTTGCCATTGCCATTACGTTTTTTACAGACATGAATCAGGTCATAGGAAATCGCCTGTTTATCCTGCAAATGAAGGGAACTTTCTGATTCCCCATGAATCGGATAAACCGCCTCTATTACAAATCCGGCATTACAGACAGACTCAAGAAGTGATTCCCATGCACTTCCCTCCGCGTGATGGAAGGTGAAAACCATCAAGCCATTACCATTCAAACTTTCATAGCATTTTTCCCAAACTTCCGTAAGCCCAGCTTCGTAATCTTCAGATGTCTTCCCACGTGTTGGATTTTCAATAATTTCATCAGCCTTCGGGGTTATTTCTGGAGCAAAATGAGGATAGGTTTTTGAAAGAACGAGTCTAAGCCAGACATAAAAAAAATCAGCAAGTTCTGAGTAATTAACATTTCCTGCATATGGAGGGTCAGTAATAACGAACTTTGTATAACCTTTATGTTTAAAACTTGAAGACGATTTACAAAGCAGATCACTTTGACCTTTTAAATTATCATTTTCAATTTTTTCTTTTTTATTGTCTTCTTTAAAATAGTCCCATGCCGTGTAACAGTACTGTTTGCCATTCACAATAGCTTCAAATACTGAATTAAAACTTCCCATACCGATATCGGCACCCCAAACTGAACTTTCGCAAGGTGTATTTTTAGGCGCAAAATCATGTCTTGCAAATACTTGTCTCGTACAGTCTCTTTGCCATATATAACTTGTAAAATCACTCATATTATTTAAGACATTAAAAAAAGCACTCAGCAACATCTCTTTTAACACCTGATCTTCTTCCTCATCAATTGCCTTAAGAAGGGTGCTCAGGCATAGAAGCTGGCGGGGATTGAACATCTGATGCCAGTATAAATAATGATGCTCAAGCAGCCTGTGCGTTTCCTGCCCATCGGGTATCATACCTTTTGGATAAGGCAAGTTAACTTTTTCATTTTCCCATCTCTTTTCTGCATCCTGATACCGCTTGAGGTCTGAAGGATTTATCCTTTTAAAGAACTTGCCATTGTTCTTTTTGATATTACATGAGTGAGAAACTTCTCCCTTTTTTCTTTCTCCAAGCAGGCTTTTTTCATAACCTGCACATTCGGAGCAGTAGCCTTCCAGGGCATAAAGTTTTGTCGGGAGCAGTCGATCCTGGGGAAGCTTTCTGATTGAACTTATAATCCTGTCTTTCGTGCCACAGGACTTACATATAAAATCACCTTTTGAAGGGATATCCCCTTTGTTCGGTTCATATTCTTTTTTGCACGCCGGACATGAAACCTCATCTGGCAGAGTCCCGCGATATTGCCAGACAGAATAACAGTGAGGGCAAAGAAGCACTGACAGCGGCACTTTCTTCTTTTTCTTCTCAAGCATTTCTATACTTGACTCGGTATTCTCCTTAGAGCACCAGGGACACTTAACTTTATTTGTCAAATAATCCAGCAATGCCCATCTTTTATTGGATCGTAGTTCTCCGGAAGAATCCCGGGGATTATTTATGTTCAGAGAGCTTTCAGTAATAAGGGATGCAGGCTCAAGATCGAGGTCAAATTCTTTTTTACAATTACTGCATTTATGATCAGGCACATACCTGATAGTGGGTGACTTTTTGGCAATAATATAATTATTAAACAGCGGGACTTCTTGGCCGCAATTCGGATTCGTACAGATAGCAGACTTTACCCAGAAAGAATAAATTATGTCGGCATTCTCCCTGCCTGCTCCGCAGCAGGGGCATTCGGTTTTATAATGGCTTAAAAGTTCTTCTTTTAAAGGTTTCCCGCTTGATGTCTCGCGTTGCTCAAGCCTCTTAAAGGCATCCTTTAAGTCATTAATGTCAACAGGCTCGGCTTCTGCTTTAACGATAAACCATGCAACCGGATTCAGATCTATCCCTGTAACATGACAGCCAAGCCGAAGCGCCTCTATAACGGTTGTGCCGCCGCCCATGAACGGGTCGAGGATTTTTACGCCATTAGTGTCAGGGTCATTCGTGTGATCCTTATAGAATTCTTGCATGATGTCTGTACCTGCAGGTTTCATGGAGGCTAACAGTATTGCTCTAAACACACTTGAAGCGCGGCGTGCAAACCATTTATGCATCTGGTAAATCGGCTTGAATGCATTGCGTTCAGGCACAGCAAGCCTGTTTATCTCAACAATGGGAAAAGATTCTTCAATTGCTCGTTTCATAGGTGCTTTAAAACTCCAGTTCTATCCAGGGTGTCAACATTTCCATCAATGAAAGACCGCCATGCTTGTAAAGCTTCACCGCCGCCTCACCTGTTGAACGTGTCTTAACCCTGCCTTTAAGCATTGCAACTTGCTTATGGGTATCAATAATAATATTATCTGACTTTGGAGGATCAGGCTTTTCTGAAAGAAAGGCGTATCTGTCATTGCCAAAGTATGCATTTAAATCCCGAACTTCTTTTTCCTGACTTGCAAGGGGAAAGTCCATACCGGTTCCAAAGAATATATAACCATGGTCGCTGGTAACAATAATCCTTTTCTTTTCTTTTATCTGCTGTACCGTATTCATCCAAGCGGTTTCAAACTGGACGTGGATATTTTCAAAATGATTTTCAAATTTAGCGCCACTGTCTTTATATGTATTGTCGGGGAAAGATGACCAGATCATCAGGGCATTGCTGCCGCTGTTATCGCTAATCCCATGGGTAATATTGTTCGTATAAATAACCGATATTCCCTTACTTGTAAGTTCTTTTCTGCCGGGAAGTTGTGATGGTGCAATGCGCCCACAGCCAAGTTCACGCTCCACATAATCAAATGTCTCACAGGGTATGGCAGCACAGGTACAGTCCATACTTGTAACGGTAAGGCCTGACTTTTTAGAAAGGTTGAGAATAATGGGAATTTCTCTGAGAGAAAGGCCGTCAAATACAACAACGGCAGAGTTGTTATCGGAAAGTACATTTAGAAGACTCCTGTCTGTTTCACATGAAGATAAAAATTCATGATAAATCCTGTCTGCTGTGGTAGATATAATGGCTTCGAATTTATTAACTATAGTTTCTCCCTGCATCAAGTACTCAGTTGGGGTAAGGGATTCATAGGCATGTAAGTTCCATACATCTTCGATGAGCCACTTCTTAATCCATGGGAGTCTGGGACCAGAATCTGTCAGTTTTTCAAGCAGGGGAAGGGTTAAGTTCACTATTTATTTCCTTTTTGGTAAATTTCGATTGTTAGTTCTGCAGAATAATCTGCCCCGGTAACAGGGGGGAGAGATTCAACCTGTTGTTCTATCTGAGATTTTGTGAACCTGCCGTTTTTTGCTATAGTGACTTCTGCTGTAACATCGCCTTGTCCACTTAGATTTCCTCTTAATAATTGTGGTAGAGTGCTCATATCACCAATATTGGTCTGCTGGAAAAAGATTTTGTATGTAATTCTTGTAATTTCTGCATCAGCATAATCCTGCAGCTTGAAAGCAACTTCCTCTCTGAGGCTGCCGATACTTGTTTGAGTGGGTATCCCGAGGCTGATGATGTCTTTTTTAGGACATTTGCAAACCTCCTCACCGCATCGTGGACAAATTTTAGGCTGTGCTTTTCCTGGAAGAGGAACACGTGACTCTGGAATAGGTATAGTGGCTTCAGTCCCAGGAGATTCCTCAAATGGGTCAGTTATCTTGGCGTTAAAAATCTCTGTTTCTGTTAAATCAGGATTTCTATTACAACAATTGCCCCGGCTGTGCTGTATGCCTATAGCGCCTTCTTTACAAAGCTCCCTGATTGCCTTGGAAACAGAGCTGGAAAGCACCGGCACAGGGAAGCATAAGGTTTTCCTGTATTCTGCATCAATCTCCTTAACCAATTTTTCTTTAATAAAATCAAGACGTGATTCAATATGCTCCTTTATTGCAAGTATCGGGAAATAAGTTTGACTGAGAGCTTCACGAACTTTATCCTTGGAACAATCACCTGAGATAGGCTCAAGCTCTATACTATCTTCGTTTACATTTGTGCCATACTCTTCCCAGCTAACAAACACCAATCCTGCTTTTTTAATCCGATCTATTATATTAGACTGGTCTGACCTCGCTATCCTTTCGTAATCAGCCTTTCGGGCAGACTTTTTAGTGCCCTCAGCGAGTGCCTTTGCAGCACGAACCCGCTTTGCCCATTTAAGAATATCTTTATCTGACAAGAGTTGAAACTTGTCATCTTTAGGCTCGAGCAAGATGATAAGATTCCTGACATCCATGCCAAAATAAATGCTGTGCCGTTCCTCCTGCGTTAAGCGTCGTCCTGCTATGACATATCGTAGACGGCTTTTATCAAATTGATTTAATTGCTGTTGAGCCTGCTCAATTGAAGAAAAAACAACTGTATTAGATGTCTCTCTAAAAACTTCTATCTTCATGATGTCGATAATCAGTTCACGTGCATGATCATCATTATATTGCAGGGACTTTACTTCTACTTTTGCCTCTGGTTTGTCCTCAACATCGAAATAATATCTGTCACCCTCCGTGTAAAAGTTAGAACCATATTTTTGAAAACTCATTAACGCTTGATTAATATCATTAATATCTACTGCAGGAGACATTAAGTCAGATATCAATAAGTCACGGGTAACTCCTCTATCGGAGTTAAACCCGGTTAGTGTATGAAGAAGCACAGAGGATGCAAATTTATTCGCAATGGGAACAGTTGAACTCACTGCTTCCATGTTATCCAGAGCTTTATTAATAAGGTCTCCCCCGATATCAAGATCCCTGAGCATTATGATAGTAGCCTTATCCTCAAGTGAAGAATCAGAAGGAGTAATAATATCACCTGATTCGTGAGTTATTTTAACCATATTACCAAGGAAAGAAAGCGCACCACGTACATTTTGAAACCCGCCTCTTGATGGAATCTTTTTTAAAACGATATCCATAAGTGAAGGAGTAAAAGGATAGGTTTCGAGAAACCTGCTTTTTAAGTTTTCCTCATCAAAAGAAGAATGTTTTTTCCAGAGTTGTATATAGCTTTCTATAACCGGAGAAATATCTTCTCGTTTAAAAGATAAATAGTTTTCAAATAGACGGTGAAGTATCACATTACATTTATCTATTGAATTGTCAAATTGAATCGTACATCTCGAAACACGTTTAAACGTGCTTCCAGGTTCTTCCCTGTCGCTGTAAATGCTCGCAAATAACGTGACCTGTCTGGATCGATTACTCAACTCTGACAGCATCTGAAGAAAAGCTATATTTTGAGCCTGAAGGGCAGGATCAGCAATGACTTTTATGCCCTGTTCAAGCTCGTCAAATATTAGAACAAGATTCTTATCTTCAAGTGCATTCTTGAAATCTGCTAACTTTGGATGCGTCTTGCTTTTCTTTACTGTTTTCCCAAGTTTCTCAAAAATAAATTCCCATATAGAATCAAAGGGATTGTCGGTAAACTTGTTTATCACAACAATAACATCTTCAGGAATATTGCATGTCATGTTATGCTGATGAAGCCATTTTTGAGCAATTGCAGGATACTTGAATAGATTGTAAACTAATAGTAAAAGGTGGGATTTTCCGCTTCCTTTTAATCCTTCAAAAAGGAAAAGCCCGGTTTCTTTTTTTGAAGACGAAAACCTGTTCTTGATTTGTTCTAACACACGAACAATGTCTGATGTAGGATAAGTAAGGCTAAAAAAAGTTTCGGGATTGGATTCAATTTTACTGGTGTCGCCAGAGGAGAGATTGGCTAAATCAATAATTCCCTCGACGCCTTCTTCAGAAATTGTTTCTTTTCTTGGTCTTAGATAAGCTGAATAGCTCATATTTTCATCTATTGCTGATTTAAAATATATTACAAATTTTAAAAACTTCTTTGCTCAATAGGACAAAAAATTAAGTGTCCTTTCAAAATAAACCTTAATACCTCTTCTCCTTTTACATCCTTTCAACTATCCTGTATTTATATCCGATCTTAAATTCTATATCATGATACTTGAGATTAGGCTTCAATATCCCCTTTCTTCTTACGAGCCTTCTTTACCAACCCCTCCAGTTTTCTTTAAATAGTATATTCTTAACAGGACACAGGATGCAAGGTATGTGGTGAGAGAGCATAGCGCATAGCGAAAAGAAGCAGGATTAAGACGTATGATGCAGGATGCATGATTCAGGATGCAAGATTGATCCGCAGAACAGTGGTGCCTATTGGTCATGGTGTGTTCCTCTCCCGGTTTGGGCTTGGACGTATTACTTTGCCAGATCTGAAGTCATCATGGCTCCAATTGTGTGAAAAATATTGTACCTTATCAATTTTTTTCCGACCTATTTTTACTACAACTTTCAATATCCACAAACCTCATTCTCTCTTCCTAATATCAGGCCGAAAATGTAATAAATAATATTTCCAAGGCAAAAAGTACGGGATTTTTTTACGGATTGTCAATTTGGATCAATGCCGGTATCAATTTTAATTGATTCCATAAAAATGTTCAAAAAGGTCTATCTCTCTTTTATCCCATTCCTGCAAATCTGAAACCTTGATTTCTCTTATTATTTCTTTGGTATTTCCAAATACATCCTTGAAGGAAACTTTTACTAAAATTTCGTTCATATCAGAACCTGCGTCAATTTTGTATTTAAATCCTTTACCGCTTTGCAGAGGGCGGCCTCGGAGATCTTTGTATAATTCTTGAGGAAGCTCTTTTTGGTATATATTTCCTTTTATATTAAGAGCAACGCCAGGGCCATTATTTGTTATTGCTACAGAGAAGAATTTGCCTTGTTTGGTCGGGGTAATTTCGATTACTGGAGTTTGCATTTCTTTACGTTGTCTTCTTAGTTCTATCAAATAACAACCTGTGACTACAGCAAGGCCTACGGTTGCCAGCGCTGTCATAACTCCTGAATTGTTGTTAAACCAGTCCCATAAGGTCATAATTGCATCCATTAGCCTTCCTACCCAGACTTCTATAGACCAGTGCATTCTCAAGTCCTATTCATAGGTCAGCGTTTTAATCCTCGCTCTATTTTACTTTTATCTCTCATTGTACTTCGGCTTGCGGCCGCCGTAGCTCTTTCTGAAAGATCCCAAGCTCTCTCCTTCCCATTTTCCTGCCGTCTTTTTTGTTACTACTGATTCCACAATACACATATAGGTGAAGCTTTTCCTCGCGTCTCTATATTCCCCTTCCCGTGTTTCAGGGTCAGTGGTAATTCGCGACAAACTACTTTTCTGCCTTGTTTTAATTCATGATACAGATTATGTCTTTTAGCCAATTCACACACTCCTCGCCTTTCTAATACTGTTTTTCAAAGCTCGCGCACGGACCATTCCGCTCATCCTTTGTCAGACCATGGATGTCAAAGACGATGTCGTCAAGGGCTCTACGGTCAGGTAGGAGATTGGGCTTCTGTTCACGGATGGGAAGGTTGGAGTTGATGCATAGTTCTGTATGAATAAAGTTAAGCTGCCACATCTTTCCACTCAAATCTACGTTTAAGATCGTTACAGTGGCTATATGGCAAAATACCATCATGCTGTAGTCTGCCGACAACGATACCCGGAGCAATACCGATTTCAGAAGCAAATCTTTTGATTGCTGCCTTATTTAATTGTGATGACTCCAGGAAATGGTATAGCTTTCTTTTGGGGATCAGGATCTCTGAGGCAAACCTATTGGCCTCATCCTCTTTGGAATTTTCACTATTATCCTCAATAAAAACTTCCTTTTTGCTGTGCAAAAGAATATGACCTGCTTCGTGGAAGAAGCTAAACCATAATTGATCATCTCTTTTATAACGAAGGCTCAGTTGAATAACGGCCTTATGAGGATTTATCCACCATGTTGCGCCACTTGCCTGTATTTTAGGGAGTTCGGGTACAAAAGCAACAGCCACGCCAGCTTCAGAGCAGATATGAATAAGCGCGGGTTGGAAGATTTCGGGTGGTTGATTTGTGAGGTTCCGAATTTCAGAAAGGGCATTTTTAAATTTACGTGCATCATAAGGCTTACATTCAATCTTTTGTGCAGCCAACTCTCCCATCCTCAGCCATGAAGCTACTGCACCAGGGTCGCTTTGAAAAGCACTTGACTTGCGATATGACACTTTAGCACCCAACCATCTTTCCTCCCACAGTTCAGGAGAGGCTACGCCAAAAAAATTCAAGACCTCCTGAAGCTGCTTGATTTTATCTCTAAAACGTTTTATATAACCCCTTTTTATCAGAGCATTAACTGGCATTTTCCTGAGCCAATCGACCTGTTTCTGCAGTCTTTTCTGCTCACCGACGCGGGCAAGCGTTTCCTGATAATTCCTCTCAAGGTTGTTCCAGAAACCAGATGGAATCCCAAGAACCCTTTCTAACTGCAATGAGGTTTCCGAAGTGAGAGCGACCTTTCCCTTAATAATTTCGTTAATTGTTTTTTTTGGTCTACCCATCCGCTCAGCAAGCTCTGCCTGAGACATGCCAATTGCTTCTAAAGTTTCACGCAGTGTTTCCCCGGGTGGTACAGCATAGTCTGGCTTAAACTGATTTTTTAAATTTCTATCCATGCGTGTCCTCCACACCAATAATCCTTATTTCGTTAATTTTTGTCCAGTCAAGCCCACCATCAGATTTCTTTGGTATAGGGTTATTGGCAGGTTCAAAAATTAAGCGATAGGGATGATCCAAATCCACTGATAAATAACCTTTGTGCCATCCTTTTAATTCATGGCATCGAGCCTGTGGCAGATTGCGCAAATCCTCAAGTACAGCAGCAGCGGCAAGTTCAGATAATCGTCTTTTTAGAAGCTTTGTTCTTTTAGTGCCAAATCTTTTTAGCATTAGCTTCTCGTTGTTGCACTCTTTGTGAAGCTTAGACGTTTTAAATATTATAATCATATCTTATAATAAATGTCAAATATTGTTAACCTTTAGGGTT
>VAPE01011076.1_pt1 | contig 13639 bp, 27 predicted proteins | sample 3393911 | NCBI WGS metagenome assembly VAPE01 (sample SAMN08290436, study PRJNA428436) | hydrothermal vent metagenome | isolation source: Deep-sea hydrothermal vent chimney | place: Atlantic Ocean: South-mid Altantic Ridge | reverse complement strand
TGATGTTATAGCTTCCGGGCGAATTGATCTTAGCCCTATTACACGCAAATCAATCAATATGATGTTGAAACGTTCCTTCAGGCCGAGTAAATTTGAACGAAGCCGAAATGTTAACTGAAAGAGGATACCATGACTATTGAACGACTCCGTACCGATTCTAACTCGGTATCTTTAAAATTCACCGCTGATGGAGCTGGGGCATTTACCGCTACCACTATCGCACCTCCCGCCCAAAGAGTGGGCCTCGCCAGCGTCGCCATAGTCTACGGCGGAACCGCGCCCGACGCCCTGGCGGTTACCGTCAAGGATAGCGATGCAATTGACCTTCTGGCCGGACTTGGCGCGACGATTACGGCTACTACCCGGATTGATGTGGTTCCGCCGGCGATATTCTCCGGCGGGTTGACAGTGGCCTTGACTGGAAACAGCACTGCCGGGGCGATTGTCACGATCAAACTCTACTTTATTTAACGCCATGAACCCACTGCAAAAAAGATTCTTTTTTTACTCCGGCAGGAAGAATTACATTGGTGTCCCCGGCGGAGTTGGGTTTGGGGCCGGAGTTACACCAAGACTCTATTCCGGCTTTTCACCTATGCCGGGTACGCTTTCGCCATCCGCCGACAACTACGGCAACTACCAGTATAAAGAAGGTTCTATCTGCTGCTGGAAGCCTTTTGGCTGGCTGCGTATCGGCCATGTAGACAATCCTACTTATCCCACCTATGGGGTAAACTCAGTTGATATTAAGCCGGAAGATGCTTTCCCGGATGATGCAACTGCGAATCTGGTAGGATATTTCCGACACCGGGCATTCATTGACGGCGGGGAGAACAAGCGGGGGTTTTTCCGGGATAAATACAATTGCTCTAAGCAGGCCTGGGGTACAGGGTTCATTGCCAGTTCGATCAAAAACGGGTTGCCAATCTCAACTAGTTCATTACACAATCCCATTGCCGATCTAACGGCATGCGCTGGGAACTATTACTACGAAACAATCAACGCCGCCCATGCCAGAGATGGCGTTGATGGAGCAATAAATCCCGACTCAATATGGTTCGAGGAATCTCGGTTTGTTGCTTCCTGGCTGGCGTTGGTAGCCCTGGCTCATGGCCAGGCAGCGACCGGCAGTACATATTGTGCGTGGTTTGACCCCACGTATAATTTCCCCAAGGGCTGTAACAATAATGCCTTGGGCGATGTAAACGACGCCACTGTGAGTTTCACTAGCGATGGGTACAGCAACTGTGCCCTGGCAGCGTCTGGAGTCCCGTTTGCGAAGACCACTGACAATGGGCAGAACTGCGGGGTTGCCGACGTAAATGGCAATATGTGGCGGCCTGGTCTTGGTCTGGGTTGTATTGCAACCACAGCGGCAATTGAAGGGATTACAAGCGCTGCAACCCCGGTCTTCACCTGGACCGCGCATGGACTGGCGGTAGGTGGTTATATCCACCTTGATTCTATTGCCCAAGCGGACTGGGTGAATTTGTCGAGCAAGATGTGGAAGGTAGGCACCGTGCCGACGGTCGATACCTACACCTTAACCAGTGCGCCGGATACCACGGCCTATGCCGCTTACGACCCGGTTGCAGACGGCGGTACGGCAACTAAGGGAACGTTTTACGTAGCCAAGACGGCGACGGCCATGAAGGATTTCACGTCTGGCACGACCTTGGCTACCGATCACTGGGGTGCAACCGGTGTTGCGGCAATGATGGATGAGTTTACCCCTGCCTTCGCGACTACGTATCCCAACAATGCGTATCCTCAGAGGTTCGGCAATGGCGCTAACCAGGTGTTGAGCGATGCAATCAGCAATGTCTTGACTGGACTTGGGATTCCGATAGATGATGGTATGTCTACGGCGGGAACCAACCTATTCGGCACTGATTATTATTATCAGTATATAAAGAATCAGTTATGTATTCTGTCTGGCGGTTATTGGAACTACGGTACTGGTGGGGGGGTGTTGGCGGCCCATTGGACTTACAATCGCGGTACTTCCAACGTTAGCGTCGGGACTGTTTTCGCCTGTTACCCTGAATAGGAGATATCATGTTAGTTAGCTATATTAGAAAGACGGACCAGTACACAACCTATTGGTTACAATCCGATGACCTAAATGTTATTGAACTGGGTGACATAGGCAAGCATTCTTTCGTTGTCGTACCGAACAATTATACGCTACAATCTCAACCAAAGTCAGTGTCCAGTACATTGAAAAATCATCCACTGACGCAGAAAATAGTCGCTCGACTAAAACGACATTCGCCTATCCTGAAGTTGACCGCTCATCGAATGGCCGGCAAGCGAAAACGAGTACTATATAGTGCCGAAGATGAAAGCCGTTTGGCATTGCTGGAAGGCTTCTTCGGGCCTAAACTCCTTGCCTCGCATATAAAAAAGTGGCGGAAACGGCGCAGGGAACGGCGGAAGGCGACATGAAAGTTCTTTTACTTATCATCATCTTGCTGCTCCTCTCCGGCTGCGCCTTGCATCCGAGACTGCCCTACACACCGGCAGAAAAGATCCTGCTGGCCACGGCCATAGGCACACAGGCCGGAGATTATATTTCCACCAGGGGCGCACTTGATCGGGGCTGTGTCGAAGCGAATCCATTACTCAAGAATGCCAACGCCCCGGAAATGGCTGCGGTAAAACTGCTTATATCCGTGATAATTTATGGGGTATCAAACGCTGCTGATACACGCTTGACCCGAAAGGTGTGGCTCGGCGGGATGTCAGTGATATTCGGAGCAATAACATGGCACAATGCCACAATAGATTGCGGAAATTAGGTAACAAGTTTTCCTGCCGCTCGTCCCTTATTTTTTCCTCGAAGGGTCAGGGCTGGCGGCAGGGATTTTTTTAGTGGGACGGCACATGGAAGAATCAAAATATATCTACTATAAAGAAGGATACAAGTACCAGACCACTGAACCTGCTTATTTCAATACTGGGATTGCCGGATATTCGATTGAGACGCAATTTATTATCCTATATTTTTCCGGCATTATGGAAATTAAAAGAGGCTACGCCTGGGATGGTCCAAGCGGGCCTACCTTCGATACCCCAGACTCAATGCGAGCATCACTTCCGCATGACGCATTGTATCAATTCATGCGGATGGGTTTAATCCCACAGTCATGTCGTCCCAAGGCGGATGAACTTTTGCACCGGCTGCTTCTTGAAGACGGCATGAGTGAATTGAGGGCCGATATATGGTATGAGGGGGTGAAAGAGTTTGCCCCTTTTGCCGCCGATCCGAAGAACATAAAAAGGACTATCAAAGCACCTTAGGAGGTCACTATGCAACGAAAAAGACTATTGGCACCGTCATTATGGTGCGTGTTAGGATTCGCAGTTATGGCTGCATTGCTCCTTAATGGCTGCGGAGTTCTAGGGGGGCTGGCGCATAATAATACAAAAACCATCCGTGTGACTACCGCTAATGGTACCACAACAGTAACGTCGTATGATTATAGCGACAATGCTGTATTTTATGACTCCGCTGCCCGGCATACAGAGGCAGAGGCCGACAGAGTAGATAAAACAGTAAAAGCGGTCATGAAAAATTCCGAGTGTCCGGGATGCAGCCCCGGGGAGAAGGGGATATCGCGCGCCCTTGGCAGTGTCATTGTTGAGCATATTGCGCCTACTCCTTGGAATGTCCAGCGCGGGACAACAGGTTACGATGTGCTTAAAGATCTTGCAAATGGAATAGCTCTTCCGCTGGGTATTGTAACCGTAGGCGCCGTGCAGATGAATAAAAAGGCCAATTCACAAACCATTGTAAACGGCAAAACAAATAACTTTGACCGGTCCTTTACTAAGCAGGAAACGCACGCTACGGGGCAGGGCAACAATTCAACTATTACGCCACCAGAGGTTCAAGTTGTTCAACCTTCCTACCCGCCAGAGGTGACGCCGTGAAGGATCTACTGAAAGACCCGTCAGGGAAGTTCTCAACCACGAGAACCTTGCAGTTCGCGGTCACGATTATTTTCATGATTACCTGGGCTGTAATTTCCGTGCAGCGGGGCTACCTTGTCCCGGTTAGCGGCAGCATGATTGCTATTTTCGGGATACTGGGCGGCCAGAAAAGTCTGCAGTCGTTCGCCGAACACATTGGAGGGAAAAATGCGAAACAATCTACTGATTGAAATTGGTATTACAGCTTTGGTTTTGCTGTTGGTTGTTATGTTCGCGTCAGCTCACGCCGGAACATTGAATTTTGTGTGGGGCTACACCGCAGCGCAGCAGAAACTGGCCACCAGGTTTGAACTGGTAATGGACGGCGGCCAGACCATCGTAGTCAACAATATCTCCCCGGCCGACCGAAGCGTGTCGTATGACATGGCTCCTGATGGGTACGCGCATACATTTGCCCTGAGGGCATGTAATGCCGCAAATAAATGTTCGCAGCTATCAGATTTTGCGCTTGTGCTGCCAGCGCAGCCTAAGGTTCCTACCGGGTTTAAGCTGGCGCCCTGATGGCGGGTACGTTTCGAGAACTCGTTGTTAAGCCGCTGCGCCGGTCAAGCGGGTGGCGGAAGACGAGGTTGCTGAAGATAGCAGCTATACCATATTGCGAGAACTGCGGGAAACGATTTAGATTTTTCAGAAGATGGCGGATGCAGGTGCATCATATCAAACCATATCACCTGTTTCCATGGCTGGAACTGGATACGGACAATTTGATGTGTTTGTGCAGCAACCCAACCTGCCATTTAGATAAGGGCCACGTCGGTGAATGGAAGGCGTGGAATCCCGATGTGGCCAAGGATTGCGCGTATTGGTTGGCCAAACATAAACATAAATTTTACACGCGGGCAAAAAATGAACATAAAAGCGGATGATACTATTTTTTGGCAATTAATTGCCTTCGTTTTGTCAGCGATCGGCTTCGGCGCAGTCTCTCTGCATAAAGTAGCGGAACATGGCCGAGAGATAAAAGACATACAGAAGAAATTGAACCCGGGGGACAAGGAAGAGCGGTTCATGACGGCAAAGGAAGTTGACCATGAATTGCAGTATTGCAACCGACTTCATCAGTCGCAAAATGAGCAGATTGTTAGCGATATTGCGGAAATAAAACATACGCTTCGTGCAGGAGAGGCAGCGCGGAATAAGGCGCGAGACGAGCGTGGGCACCATCTGGAGAAACTTACTACTGCGATCGGCAGGCTGGAGGCAAAAATTAAATGATTAAAATGCCTAAGTTTGAGTTTCTACCAATTTACACACGCAATCGGCCGTGGTATAAGCAGTGGCTGAAGATGCTGTCAAGGACGCGGAAAGTGCGGTTGTTGGAGGATTACAAGGTCTGGGTTCCGTGTCTGGGTATTGAGATATTGATACCAAAAGGCTTCGTTACCAACTTGGCCTCTATCCCGCGCTGGTTATGGTGGCTGATTCCCCCGGACGGGATATTCATGATCGCCTCAATAGCCCACGACTTCGGATATCAATACGATTGTTTCCTATCTGCGACCGGGCATGTTCTGTTTGTCGGCAAGCCGAAGGGCTTCTTCGACAAAGCTTTTAACTCGGTCAATGCCTACGTCAACGGCATGGGCGGCCTGGACTCATTCGCTACCAAAGCGTTGACCCTCTTCGGCTGGCGCGCTTGGTGGCGCTGTCGCCGGGCGAACGCGGATGTTACCAAAGATTTTGCGGTAATATAGACAATTTTTGAATTTCATGCTATTATAAAAGAAAATCTCGTCCGACTGTGGCTGAAGTCTCGCAGATGCGGGTCACTATCCAGCGGGCTGTTTTCTCCCCCGAACGACAATCTGCGCAGAGTAGGGAGGCCTGGCCGAAACCGGTGCGATACCAGTTGGTTTCCTGCATCCAATGGGGTTCAAATGCAGGGTTTTTTCAATCAAAATCAGGAGACATCCGGTGAAAATAAACCTAAAAAATAACCAAGTAACGACAGACCCCCGGCTTGACCGGATTATCCATTTTGATACCAGGTCAAAGCGCTACCCGATCAGGGCACTGCATTCCGGCAAAAAGTTTCGGAGCTACACTTGGAATTTCCCAGCTAACCATAAGGTTTTGGACCAAGGAAACGCCGGGAGTTGTGTTGGCAACGGCATTGCGAATGAATTGGCATGTCGCCCGGCACCGGTTATGGGGATTGATGAGAAATATGCAGTAGAGGATATCTACTGGCCTGCTCAAAAACAAGATCGTTGGCCGGGAGGTGCATATCCCGGTGCCTCCCCTAGTTACGAAGGCACAGCAGTTCTTTACGGCGTCATGGCGGCGCAGAGCCTGGGCTGGTTTGATGAGTACCGATGGGCATTTTCTCTTGAGGATCTGATCATGGGCGTTGGGCATAATGGCCCGGCAGTGTTGGGACTTAAGTGGAAACGTGGAATGTTTAAGCCGGATGAGGGAAATTACATCCATGCAACCGGTGGCGACGCCGGGGGGCATTGTCTGCTATGCAATGCCGTTGCCATCCAGAAGAAGCGTTTTACACTCACAAATTCATGGGGGCCTGGATGGGGCATCAACGGCGCAGCCTATATATCTTTTGACGACATGAGCGCGCTGCTGGCCGACCACGGCGAGGCAGTGTTTTTCCTGCATCGGCATAATCGGCCCGAGATGCAGTAACGGTGCTATGTGGAATTATCATAGCGCCCTGTTCTAAAACTACCCGTGCCTGGTAAACTCAATCCATATAGACTCAAGCAGGGATATCTGGGCATCTAATTTTATGGCCTCTACGTGGTCGTTTGTCTCCTCGGCATTTTTTAACCGTTCCCGCAAGTTTTCGAGCTTGTTTTTTACTAGGCTGTAAACCATTTCAGAACAAGACGTTACACTTGACCCTCCAGATCTAGGCGCAACCAGCTTGTTCGGATCCATCATATTCATTTCGTAATCGCTCATAAATGTCTCCTAGGGCAAGTGAACTTGGCATTAGCTTTTTGTTTTATTTGCAAAATAATTATCTATTTCATCAACTTCACCATCTGCTAAATACGAAATTGACCCGTTATTCCCCAACCTGATCCACTCATCTTCTTTTAGCCCCATTGCTTCGACTAATGTGTCTAATTTTTCGCCGTGTTGTGCTGCATGCCAGCCGTAAAGTTGCTGTTCAGCCATATCTAATTGTGTTGCCATAATGTAACCCTCCCTTTCAACCAGGCTAACCAGGCGGCGCCTTGGAACACCGGAACAACCGCCTGTTTTCAATCCATGCTCAGTGGCCGGTGTCCACTGACCTCTTTTCGTTGGGTTGCCTAATAGCTATCAAGTAAACTTTTAATATGGTTGTCCTTATCTTTTAGATTGTTGAAATATTTAACTTGAGCATTGGCTTCGTCCTCTTCCTTCTGCAATACTTTTTCGGCAACTATGCGGTTGAAATCATCTTGCCATTTTCCACGGTGAATCCATCCATAGCTTTCTGTCCATCCTGGGTTGCCGCCAACAATTCCGTAAACTTCGACGCTCTCAGCATTTAGTGGTGGATTTATCCCTGCATTTTCAACAACTGATTCGCCCTCGGGTAGAACATAAATCCTAAATGTTTTGCCTCTGGCATGGTAATGAGGCAAAATATACAATCGGCCTATCTGTACAGCCTTACTAAATAGATTTGCGTATTCCCTAGCACCTTTCATCAAAGTTCCTCCGGCATCCCAACCAGTCAATTAACGCAGACCCGCATTTCGTCGGCGAATTTTCGTGGTAATTTTAAGCCCTAAACCGTTGGGTAACTAATCTTAGCGGCACGGCGGGCTGAATTTTATCCGTTATGTGTAAATATCATAAGGAGTAACGCAGTCTGTTTCCCCGTCAAAGTTTATTTCTATGTATTCATCACGGGCCATTTTTAACAAGTTCTTTAGTTGTTTGTTCTCCGCCCGCAATTTGTCTATCTCGGCTATTGGCGGAGGATTGCAATGATTACAACCCGCACCACCACATTGGTAGCATTTATTTTCGTTTCTTACGGCCATACTCTTATCTCCCAATCTTCCCCAGTATTTACCCAAGGTTCGGCTTTCCTCTGTTCAACGATTTTTCGACACTGCTTAAAGCACCCATGTTCAGTGTCGGTATGTATCTCTGGCCCTTGTTGCCGGCCACCATAATAAATTTTCCCAACGGCATAATCTCCGCCGATAATTACTCCGTCCGTTACATCGTATCCAAACTCTACACCAGCCATAAAATCACATAACAAGCGCATTAACGGCTGACCCGCAAGCACGCCCGTTCTCCAAGTTAATTTTTAAGTTATTGCCACGCTCTTAAATATCGGTTTATCCAAGGCGGGCAGGTTATGCAAATCGTTATATTACTTTTGCTTAGTTTTTTCTTTTTCCCATGTTGGACAGTTTATAGTGTGATTGGGTTTAATCTTCTTTCCTTTTTCACACTTTGCGCAAGCATTCTTGCTTGCTTTGTTACACGCACAATATAATTTTCCCATTTGACCTCCTCCTTGCCGTTAACCTCGCGGCTGAATTTAATCATCATGCTGCCAGTTCTTTCCACAAAGAAATGCTTATATCGTTGTGCACGGCCTCACCATCAGATAGCGCCAAATGCCCGTCGTTGAATTGCGCAAGTACTTTGTAGTCGGGGCTATTGAGTGGTAAAACTGTATCTCTGCTATGCCACGGCAGTTGCACTGCTCTTGCGAGTTCCTGTTTGAATTCCATTGATTGCACCTCAAACTCCCATTGTCAATTCATCTAAATAATCAGCCATCTTGCGCAAGCAACTGGCGCAAATGTTGACTGCCTGAAACTCGCCGACAGAACCATCAATCGCCCATACCGGCCTTGTGCCGCATAACTCGCATGCGTAACCTTCCAGACAAGCAAGCGGGACCATTTCTGTGTTGACCAACCTGTCACCGATTATTGTTCCGGTGATGGGGCGTCCTTCCTTCTCTCCCGAGGCAATGAAGACACAGCCTGATTTTTCATGTGGCCTCATTTATTATCCCCCCACACTTTTACAACCTTCTTTGCTTGCGCCCGAAACTCTTTATCATCTGTATCCGAATAAGCATGTGGGAGCTGCCCGTGTGCCCCCAGAAAATACATGACTACCTGCCGCTCATCCTCGGAAAAAACTTTTTTGAACTTCTCCTTGGACAGACGCGTTGCCTCCTCCCCCCCCGCCCCTACAAACATAAAACAGTTAGCAAGCGCTTCTGCTTGCTCATACCTGATAGCATCCTGCACCATCGCAAGGCCTTTAAAGAACTTGTTCCGGGCGATATGTTCGTGGCATGCCTTATTTCCGAAGTTCTGTAAAGCCGTACAAAAAGATGAAGCATCCTCCCACTCGCGGGCAATGGCCACAATATTTTTGTCAGCTTCCTTTAAAAAATCTCTCATGTTTCACTCCTTTGTGGTGCATAGAACAAAAAATATGAGTCACAACCTGTTTTATGGGTTGTAGAATAGTCACTACTAGAACTTTAGGTTTCGCATCTTCGCCGGTTGCTTCCCTGGGCTACTCCTTCATAAAAATATGATGATCGATCCGCTCGATCGTCTTAACCCTGTCAAGATGCGCCCAATACGGGTCTGCCTTATCCGGGTTGTAGTACAAGTTCGCGCCCTTCAATGTATCTCCTGACAGGCGCTGAAGGAACATTGTAGCTGCGGACTCCATGCTTTCGATAAACTCTTTGTAATATTCAATCGGTGGCATTTTCCCACCGTTGTACCAGCTAAATTGCTCGTCTTCCTGGATAACTGCCCGGACAGACATTTTGCGTTGTATCGCCCGGTTCATGATAACCTGCCCTACAGCTACCTGGCCGGCTGGTATTTCCCCCTGGGCCTCGTTATAGATACAAACCGAGATCCAGAAAAAACTTGAAATTATTGTGACCATATTGGTTCTCCTTGCTATACGGAATTATCATAGCGCCCTGTTGGGCCGACTTACAGCTACACCGCCATCAATTCACAGAATATTCCGCAATCATCCATAATCATCGGAGAGTTACGACCACGATCTGGGTCAAGTTCGTCGAGAAAGACGCCGTTGATACACGAATGCCCCACCCGTCGTTCCATCTCCGCCCGTGCCTTAAACACTTCTGGAAAATCAATCCTAATCTTATTCCAATAACCCATGCCACCTTTTACGCATCCGACACAGTTATTATTTGAATATCCAAGGTCGTACATTGCCGGGCGTTTTATGCCGCTTGCCCTTAATATCTGGTGTGCAGTAGTTTTTGTAATTCCTAAGTCAATCAATGGCGCGACGTGTTCCATAGCTGGCATCGAAATATTCAGGCGATCATAGCGGTGTTTCTCGTACAAATCAACCCCCCAGACGTAACGTAGGTGATATTCTTCATGTTCCCGTTCCCAATCCATGCGGACTTTTCGTTTCAATTTTGAGGTGCATTTTGCACCCTTGGGGCCGTTTATATACCCCTTCCCTGCACGTTTAGTGCAGGCATTCTCGACATTCCGCAATTCCGACTGCATAATCTCAACAGGTTGGCCGAACCATTGCTCGCAGTCTTTAACAAACCGCATGCTGTCAGGGTGCTGGTCGTCAATATTGGTGTAGTAAATCCGGTCTATGTAATTGATGTATTTTTTAACAGCAACCGCAGAAGATACACCAGCAGAAAACCAAGCCGCTGTAAGCAGTTTGGGGTCATTATCATGCCAAGTTGTGCGCTCCGTGGGTAATCCGTCCACACAACCAGTCGCTACACCAAACCCCAAGGTCGTCGGTTTGTTGGTCGTTATTTCGTTTCTAGTATCCATAATTTTTTATATAATTTGGTGTTCCTTCTGGGTAAGCTATTCCACAATATACGCAGGTAAGGATGTTCTTCATAATGTCCTCCAGTAGTAGCCCAACCAGGCATTACAGCCGACCGGAAACAGCCCCGGCGGCTGACCTCAAACGTTATGTTGCCACGTCTACAAAATCTTTAAATCTTATATAGTACACAGCTCTGTCCATGTAATTTGTCCACCCACCACCATTAACGCTAAGAGCAATAGGGAAATCATCATAGTTACCAATATAGGGTGGTAACAGGCCAGCATCTTTGCACCATTGCAATATGTAAACAAACTCAGCTTTGTTTGTTGCCACGACTAGGCTATTAGAGTGCGTCATGTCGAAAACATCAACATAACCAGGCGTTTCACACTGACAATTAACACGCCCGGTTTCTTGCTCGTTTGCTCCTTTGTCAGTTAATCCGATTTCTTCATCCATAATCTATTCCTCATTGTGTTAATTGCAGGTGAACTAAAACGTTATGTGTGCCATGCCCAATAGACAATGGTTAGAATCAGGAGAGCAGCATTAAGAAAAATAAGAAATTTATTATTCTCATCACATCAATCCCTGATGTATTCATCTGTGACAAAAGAATTTACACCCTCTGACAATTCACCACGCATACTATCTACATATACGTGGCAATGTGGATGTGCGTTTTCTGGCACGTTCAACCATTCGATTAAAGGTCGTACAGCTTCTTCAAATTCCTTTCTCTGCTTTTCTGACAAAACCATAATAAATCCCTCACATAACAAGTCGCTACAGTGGAAAAACAGGGCATGGGCGTAGCGAAATGTTAGTTAAATTATTAATTATTAGTCTTAAACAAGCTCAGTGTTGCCCTGCTTTCCACTGACCTCGGTTCGTTATACAGCAATAAAAAATGGAGGAAAGTGGAGGAATCGAACCCCTGTGTTTTACCACACCCCGATTTTCAAGACCGGTTGCCGACCATTCAGCGGCACCTTCCGTGGTACTCCAGGCATGATTCGAACATGCAACACATAGGGTCTAAGCCTATTGCCTCTGCCAATTGGGCTACTGGAGCAATAAATAAATATGGTACAGGTGGAGAGATTCGAACTCTCACTTTACAGATTTTAAGTCTGTTGTCTCTGCCGTTGGACTACACCTGCTTGGTGGGGAGAGGAGGATTTGAACCTCCGACCTTAAAAGGTGCTGCGGGTTTACAGCCCGGCGCATTACCAAACTCTGCCATCTTCCCTTGGAGGTAGGCGCAGGAATCGAACCTGCTCTCGTTTCCGAGTCCTCTAGTTAGCAACTAGGAGCCTTACCGTTCGGCCAGCCTACCAAAACAAAAAATCGTATAACAATTGTATACACTGGAAAGCAAGCTCTCCCATTTTCAGGCCAATTTTCCAGGTACGCTTAAACTCTTATCTCCGTATCAATCTGGCAGGTAGCCCACCTGTTTCCAGTGATACTGGTCGTTAGCCTTCCATATATTCCACTGTAATAGGTGCGTTTATGGTTTCGAAAACTATTTCTCTTGATTCTGTGTATCCTCTATACACAGAACAATAAAAAGACTCATTGTCACACTCAGATTCGTCTTTTATTTCATTAAGTTTTAGATTATTTACTTCCATCCCGATAGAAAACAATCTAGTCCCCTGTTGGTTTACTACTGTCAAACTTGCTATCTTACTCATAATGTAAATTCCTCACTAACCAGGCTAACCAGGCTAACCAGTCGGTGCATTGGAACACCGGGACAATGCCTATTTTCAATCATGCTCAGTGGCCGGTGTCCACTGACCTCGGTTCGTTATGTGTCTAATAACTTCAAGAGTTTCCTAAACTCAATTTTACTGAGCCTCAAGTCAAGTTTCACCATGTCGTCACTTTGGTTAATTCCGCTCTGGCTCCTGTATGTTTCTTTTTTGCTAATAGTTGCTTTTATTTTATCAGCAAAGATCATATTGGCTATCGTTCTGCATTCCAACTCTGAGCCTATCCCGGAAATATTTAGTTCATACTTTGCCGGATCAGTATTTGTAGACCTCGGCATTATGCTGGTAACAGAGGATGTAATGGTAATCATAGTTCACACCTAACAAATCACTGTAGCGGAACAGCAACTCGTTGGTTAATTTATTGGTTGTTCAGCCCCCATAGCTGTCAAAAAGGTCTTTCCTTGGCTAGTTGGCTGTCCGTTAAGTTCAGACGTTATGTGCTATACCCCATCATATTCAAAAGATACCGCATTGCAATAATTATGCACTGCGCCTATGGTCATTCCTGTATTGTGATTGTGATGCAAATGAACAGGCCACTTAAAAAAGTTTTCTGGAAAAATGCTCTTGGTTATTTTTTTATTTAGAACGTTCCAATCTGCATCGCCATCAAGAGGCTTATTACAATAGCAGCATAGCCCTTTCTGTATTTTAATATATTCTTCCCTAACTTTTCTTCTTTCAGAAAAGTGAAGTTTGTTATAATTAACGGGTAACTTCATTTAATCATTGGCCGTAAGCGCGTTTGATCCACCACCGTAAATCAGTCCTTGACGGCAACCAATGTTCACACGGTTTTTTATCAGCATAGTAAAAACTGCCATTTTTGTGTTTACACGTATAATGTTCCATGCCTATATACTTACATTTCCGACAGGTGGCACAACTCACACATATAGTTAATTTCCGCACGGCTTTCATGTCATCCTCCGTAATTGCTGATTAACGCGGATATGTTCAGGTATTACTTTTTTCATATTTTGCAGTAGCGGATAAGAGATGGCCGCAGCTTCTTCCTGGTTCATTTGCGCCCTCGCCTCCTTTCCCACAACCGCAACGCG
>VAPE01023592.1_pt1 | contig 13654 bp, 8 predicted proteins | sample 3393911 | NCBI WGS metagenome assembly VAPE01 (sample SAMN08290436, study PRJNA428436) | hydrothermal vent metagenome | isolation source: Deep-sea hydrothermal vent chimney | place: Atlantic Ocean: South-mid Altantic Ridge | reverse complement strand
CGCATCTGCTGCGTTGGCAACTCGTTGATATCACACCAGGATAATCAACCTCGTTGCCGCCTTGCATCTGCACCGTTCTCGAACGCTCACGGATTCAGGGTGTTTTTAAAAACGAACTCTACTTAGCACAGGATCATTTGCCCGTCAAGTGCTACCTGTAATACAGGCTGGGGCTGCCCATGGTCAGCAGGGCCTTGTGCAGATTCCGGCGGAAGTCGCGGCGGTCCCATATCCCCTGGATATGGCCGCGCTTGAGAGCGTTTCTGGCCTTGTGATAATCGGGCGGGATATCAATGCCCGTAGTTTCCCGGATAACGCGCTGCCCGGCAAAACCGATGCGGCAGGAGCGAATGGCGAACTGGTAGGGCGAACAGCCGAGAAAGCTGGCCACCGGCCCCGCGTATGAGTTGTTGTCATAGACCACGATGTACAGGCCGCCGGCATCGATATACTCCCGTACGGCCATGGTGCACTTGGGCATCTGGACAACCCCCAGGGTTCCCTCCTGGATACGGATGCCGCCGGTGGTGTGGACATAGGCGAGCAGAGGCCGTTTCCGGCGTTTGGCTATTTCGCAGGCCTGGACAAACTTTTCGCCCTCGGCCGAACCGACCGTGCCGTTCCGAAAGTCGGAGAAAAGCATGGAAACAACCAGGTTTATATCACAAACCCTGGCGTGAAACGTGAGATTGGCGCAACCGATGCCGGTCTTGCTTCTCGCCATCTGCAGGCGATCGTTAAATCCCTCATATTTCAAAGGATTACGAGAATATATACCATTATTGAAGGCCCGGATGGAGTTCGGGTCGAAAATATTTTTCAGATACCACTGGTATTCCAGGGGAAAATGATGCCCGCAGTTCTCGCAGACCCCGCAGAATTCACCGTAAAGATCCGGCACCCAAAGATCCTTGCAGCCATACTTTTCGGAATTGGGGCAACTGACTGTTCGGTCTTCGTTGGCCAGGGGACTGGTGTAGGTGTCGGTCAGCTCAATCGGATCCGGGGTGGTACCGGATGTCGTGAGAACCGGCAGAACGGTTTTCTTTTTATCCGTTCGCCGGATAAAACCGGAGACGGCGGTCAGAGACGAGGAGACCCGCTGGATCAGGGCGGAACCTTCGCCGGAAACCTCTTTTATGACTTTCTGCGCCTGTTTCTGCTGATTTTTCAGGACATCATAACGAAAAATGTAGTAGAAACTCTCCGCCGACCTCTGGATGGACTTGAAAACGTTTTCCGCGGGCATGGCGTGCCCCCCGAACCCGTTCATGGCCATCGACCGATATTTTTTTGAACGCTGGGCAAGCAGCCGCTTGATTTCACTCTGATTGAGGTCCCAGGGAATATCGATCTGCGGGGCCTCCTCGACGTTTTCCGCCTTTTTCTTCTTGACTTCATAAGAACGGAATCCCCGGACGCTCTTGGTCATCAGGACCACTTCGTCGGTCGCCCTGATGATTTCGGAACGGACCAGGCTGAAAAAACTGAAATCGTCGCTTTTAGCGCCGAGAGGCGGTTCCTTGATAATCCGGTCTATAGTGCCAAGCCGCAGGTTATCCTCTGCTGTTATGTGCAGCTGGTTGGCACAGTTTTCAATGAGTTCCGGCGGCACCCTGGACCCCTCCTTGACCCGGCCTTCGATGGCGGCTGCGCCTTCGGGAGAAATCACCGAGTAATAGCCGTCGGAAAACATGATCCGGAAGTCACTGAGCCCGACCGCCTCGGCCCCGCCCGACCCCCCTTCGGAGATCACCGAAATCATGGGCACCCGCAGCTTGGTCATGGCATAGAGATTGCGGGCGATCTGCTGGGCGGCGCCGGGATACTCTTCCACCGGGTAGGAACCGGGGGTGAAGATGAAAAAATGGATGGGAATGCCTTCGGTTTCGGCGACCTTCATGTAACGCAGGGCCTTCTCGTTGCCCCAGGGTTTACAGGAGCCGCCGTTGCGGAACTCTTCGCCGTGCCCCGTCTCCTGGCCGATGACCATGACCGAAGAGGTGTAGGGTTTTTTCTTGATGCGTCTGACGATATTCGCCTTGGCCACCATCATGGCCGGGTCGATGTTGAACTCGCCCTCGCCGCCGAGTTCGGTGTATTCCTCGTACACGTTTTCGAGGATGTCTTTGAGGGAAAAACGCAAGGGACTGCGGACGATGCGCACCCGCTCCATGGGAGTCAGCCCTTCCTCGCAACGCTTTTCGAGGAAAGCGATGCCGGTTTCGATCTTGTCCAGGTCGGCCGCCAACCTTTCACGACTCATGTCGAACATCGCCTTTTTCAGGTGCTCACAGTCGTCCTGGAAGCTCGACAGGTTGCCCCAGCTGTTCGTATTCTTGATATGGACCAGGTAGCCGATTCGCTGCTCGACCTTCTGGAGTCGTTTAATAAAATCGTTCATAAATGTTTATTTAAAAAGTCAACAACCGATCGAGGTGATTCCGGAGATAGTCGAGATTGGTAATAATCCCTTCGCCGGAGTTGTCCTGACCTTCGATAATCGTCTGGTCGATAAAATCCAGGGCCCGTTTTTTGGCCTGGTCCATGGTTTCACCCCAGACAAGCGCCAGGGCCAGGTTGGGATCGTATTCACTGGGGATGGAATAGGGACGGTCGGACGGCACATGGGTGTAGACCGCCGACCATTCGAACCGGGGCATGTCGAATCTGGTAATGGTGCCGATCCAGGGCGCAAAGTTACGGCTGGTATTTTCAGCCACGATCCGCAGTTCGATACTGGCGCCTTTGAATTCAATATCGTCCTGTTTGTAGCCGATACGTTCGCCGAGCGCCAGGCGTATCTGCTCCCGGATCAGGTTCGGATGTTTCCCCTGCAGATAACTGATCCGGGCCGACACGTCGTTTTCCACCTGGATGCGGGTATTGACTTCCAGCAGGTAGGCCTGACCGCTGCGACTGACAATCCACTCCCAGGTCCCGACGTTATCATAGTGGACATGGGCGGCCAGTTTCAGTGAATAGTCCACGATCTGCTGCAACAGGGGCCGGGTATCAAAATCATAAACAAAACAGGAGTCGTCAAGACCGGGCGCCGCCTCGATCCGCTTCTGGCGGCCGGTGGACTGGATGGTGCAGTTGCGGGAACTGAAGTGCAGCCGCTCGTCATGCCGGGAACAGAGGAGCTGCACCTCCAGGTGGTTGAAATCCCGCAGGAGCTGCTCGATCAAGACGCCGCCGTCGCCAAACTGCCGTTTGGCATAGTGCTGGACCTGGCGATAGACCCGCCGGAACTGTTCGATGCGGGAGACCTCTTCAATGCCCATACCGCCGCCGCCTGCCGCCGCCTTGACCAGAATGGCCGGCGGGGCGCCCTGCTCGGCCTGAACTTCAAAGAGATGCTGGGCCATTTCCTCCGCTTCCATCTCATTGTAAATGGGGCTGTCGGTACCGGGGATGGTCGGGATGCCCAGCTTGTTGGCAATCCGTTTGGTGTTAATTTTGTCGCCGAGTTTCTTGATGACCTCCCAGCTCGGCCCGATAAAGATGAGCGGCCGGTCCCGGATGGTCACCCGTCTGGCAAAGCGGTAATCTTCGGAGAAGAAACCGTATCCCGGATGAATGGCCGTACAGAGGGTATGGTCTGCCACGGCCAGAATGTCGTTGGGATCGGTATAACTGGTGATACGCCAGGCATTGTGCTTGGGCCCCTCGGTCCGGTTACGCCGCACATGTTCCGAATCCCGGTCGGCATCGGTATATACAACCACATAATCAAGGCCCAGGTCCTTGCAGGCCTCCATGATCCGGATAGCAATCTCTCCGCGGTTGGCGATCAGTACTTTGCCCTGCACACATAACCTCTAATTTTTTATTCCGTAAAAAAAAACCGACTTGATCCCGGTGACGCCTTGAACTGCTTGAAATAACGGCCGTCTCTACAGGTTGCACGGGACCACGACGGAATTCTTCTTATTTTAACTTGATTACTTTACCCTACCTGCGGCGACATTAAAAGATAGAAAGTGAAAGGAGGCCGGAGAACGCCCCGGCAAAACGGTCTCGAGCAGATCCTGCATCCGGACTCCCGCCATACCGGGGAGCGCGAAAAACATTGCTTGTTTTATGCGCAATCACAATTTTATCTTGACTTTTCCCGTACTTCCAATAGAGATAAGCTTAAAGTAATCTTTTACAAAAGAGCAAATATCAAGTGAGCAGGGAAAATAATTCAACAGATCCCGAACCGCCCGATGGCAGCCAGAAAAAAAACATCTGGGAGCGATTGAGCGCATTGCTGCATATTAACCATGCGCCCGACACGGCGCAAGAGCTGGAGCAGGAAATCCAGGAGTTGCTGGAAGAAGGCGAGGACCAGGGCCTGATCAGCAGACATGAAGAAAAGCTGATCAGCAGGATCTTTGACTTCCAGGACACGGTAGCCTCCGAGATCATGACGCCTTCGGCCGAAATGGTCTGTGCGGACGAGAACACCTCGGTTGAAGAGCTGATCCGTTTGATCACCGAAGAAGGCTATACCAGGATTCCCATTTACCGCCAGAACCAGGACCACATCATCGGCATCCTGCACGCCAAGGACCTGCTGCGAATCTGCGCGATGCAGCCGGACGAGTCAATCGATCTGCACGAATTTCTCAACCCGCCCGTGTTCATTTCCGAAAGCAAACCCATTGTTGACCTGCTCCGTGATTTCCAGGCCGGCAAAACGCACATGGCCATTGTTACGGATGAGTTCGGCGGGGTGCGGGGCCTGGTCACCCTGGAGGACGTGATCGAGGAAATCGTCGGCGAGATCGACGATGAACATGATCAGGAGGAATCGGAGCTGCGGGTAGTGGACCAGCGAACCATCATTGTCGATGCCAAGATTGACATCGAAGAGGTCGAGGCCCACTTCAAACTCAATCTGCCTGAGGGGCCTTACGAATCAGTGGGTGGACTCCTTGTTCATCGACTGGGACGAGTACCGCGCAAGGGAACCGAAGTCATCGTCGGGGCCCTGGAGTTCAAAGTCCTGGCCGCGGACCAGCGCCGGATCAAATCGGTGCGCATCAGAAAAAATCAATGATGCATCTGCACTCCGGACCGATTCGCAAGGGCGGCCACCCACTGCCGGCCGCCTTGACCACCGCCTTGCTGCTGGTACTGGCCATGCCCGGCCCGGCTGGCTGGTGGCCGCTGCTCTTTGTCGCCCTGGTGCCGTTCCTGCACTCCGCCTTGTACTTGAAGCCGGGCCGCAGCGCCATGCTCGGCCTGGTCACCGGCCTTGCCTACCACCTCGGCCAGATGTACTGGATAGTCATTGTCCTCGGCCATTACGGCGGTCTGCCGCTCTGGATAGCCGTCCCCGCCCTGCTGCTGTTGTCGCTGTATATGAGCCTGTACCTGGCGCTCTTTGCCGGACTCTTCAGTTTCCTGGCCGGAAAATACCGGTCCAGGCCAGGCCCGGTCACGGCCATGATCTTTGTTGCCCCGATCCTCTGGGTCGGTCTTGACTGGCTGCGCGGCCACCTGTTGACGGGTTTCCCCTGGATGGACCTTGGCTATGGCCTCTATTCCCGGCCCCTTTTAATCCAGGTCGCCGACCTTGGCGGTCACGACCTGGTTACCTTCTGCCTCGTGCTGGTCAACGTGCTGGCGCTCTGGGCCATAGAGCACCGTAGGCACCATGCCCCTCTCCGTCTGAGCCGCACCGGCCAGCGGCTGGCGGTCGCGTCCTGCTGTTTTCTCGTGCTGGCGGGCGGCTATTCCATCCTCCGCTACCGGCACCTGGCCGCCTTGATCACCGCGGCGCCGCATACCCGGGTCACCGTGGTCCAGGGCGATATTCCCCAGGGCGAAAAATGGATACCGGGCAGGGCAAAATCAACCATTGAACGATATGACCGGCTGTCCGCCCGGGCCATTGCCGCCAACCGGCCCGACCACCTGGTCGTCTGGCCGGAAACCGCGCTGCCTTTTTTCCCCCAGCAGAATACCCTGTTCTACCGGGTAACAGAACTGGCGGTCCGGAACAAAATCTGGCTCCTGACAGGGGCGCCATTTTACGAGATCAAGAAACGGCGGAACGGCGCCGGGCGCACGGTCAGTTATTTCAACAGCGCCCTGCTCATCAATCCTTCGGGCTGGCTGGCCGGCCGCTATGACAAGCAGCACCTTGTTCCCTTCGGCGAGTATGTCCCCTGGCGAAAATATCTCCCGTTTCTCAAACCCCTGGTGAAAAATGTGGGCGATTTTACACCGGGCCGGTCCCTCCAGCCGTTGCCGGCCGGCCCCCTGAAGCTGGGGGTACTTATCTGTTTTGAGTCGATTTTCCCCGATCTCGCCCGGCAGGAGGTCGCAGCCGGGGCCAACCTGCTGGTCAATCTGACCAATGATGCGTGGTACGGCCGTTCCAGCGCGCCGTACCAGTCGTTTGCCATGGCGGTCTTCAGGGCGGTCGAAACCCGGCGCAGCCTGGTGCGGGCCGCCAATACGGGCATCAGCGGCTTTGTCGCGCCGTCCGGCCGCATCCTTGACCGGTCACCTATTTTCAAGCCGCTCACCATCACCGCCAACGTACCGTTACTGGAAGAAAAAACGATATTCGTCCGTTTCGGTTATCGCTTCGGCCCGGCCTGCCTGCTGCTGATCCCCCTGCTGTTTTTCTGCCGCCGCCGCCGGAACGTAACTGGTCACATGGTGTGAAACTCTGCGTTATTCCTTGCATCCAACCTGTAAGCCATCGGCATGAAAATTTCCACGCATGCCTCTTGAGTATTCGCGGCAAACTGTTTAATATATGTAACTATTCAGCTGCGCTCCATCTTCGGGCGATCAGGCCGTCTCACATAGCCATACCTATGGATTCGTGGACCTGCTGACCCCAAAAAAACATGGGGCACAGCTGAATAGTTACAATGGCCGGTTTTCAGGCTTACGCGGGTCCGGCCCCGATACCCGGGGTATTGCCGGCTTTTTATCTCATTTTTTACTTTGCTTTATCTATAACGAGGACAAACAATATGGCGGAAGTCACCGAAGCGGCGGAATCGAAACAACATCTTCTTGATCTCAAGGGCCGGATGCTGGCCCTTAAGGAGCATCTTTGACCTGGCCGGCAAAAAACAGGACGTAGAACGCCTGGAAAAAATGTCCCTGCTGCCGAATTTCTGGCATGACCAGGATCAGGCAAAAAAGGTCCAGAAAGAGCTGGGCCAGCTGCAGGACGTGATCGCGATCTGGGAAAAGAATTTTACCGACCTGGAAGAGGCGGGCATGCTCCTGGACATGGCGATTGAAGAGCAGGACGTCGAGACCCAGCAGGAGGTAGCGGCCAGCCTCAATGACCTGCGGCAGCGCATTGACCAGGTCGAGCTGCAGTGTATGTTCGGTGGCGAGCATGACAGCGCCAATGCCATGCTGACGGTTCATGCCGGGGCGGGCGGCACCGAGGCCCAGGACTGGGTGGGAATGCTGTTGCGCATGTATCTGCGCTGGGCCGAAGAAAAGGGCTTTACGACCGACATCCTCGACCTCCTGCCCGGCGATGAGGCCGGAACCAAAAGCGTGACCATCATGATCAAGGGCCGTTACGCCTACGGATACCTGCGTTCCGAGATGGGCATTCACCGGCTGGTCCGCATCTCGCCCTTTGACGCCAGCGGCCGGCGGCACACCTCGTTTGCCTCGGTCATGGTTCTGCCCGAGCTGGACGACACCATCAAAATCGATATCAATGAAAAGGACTTACGGGTCGACACCTATCGGGCCAGCGGCGCCGGCGGCCAGCACGTCAACAAGACCGATTCGGCCATCCGCCTGACCCACCTGCCCACCGGCATAGTGGTTCAGTGCCAGAACGAGCGCTCCCAGCACCGGAACAAGGATATCGCCATGAAAATGCTCACCGCCCGGCTCTATGAAAGGGAAAAGGAGGAGCAGGAACGGGTGCAGGAGACGCTGCATGGAGATAAAAAGGACATCGGCTGGGGCAGCCAGATCCGCTCTTATGTGCTGCAGCCCTATCGGCTGATCAAGGATCACCGGACCGGTCACGAAGAGGGCAACGTCGATGCCGTACTCGACGGCCGGCTTGATCAGTTTATCAAGGCTTATCTCCTCTGGCAGCCGTGAGCCGGGAGGCTGAAACCAGACACCGGCACCCCAACGTCAACCCCCGGCAACCCGAATGCGTCCGGTGCGGCAGCTGCACCGTGGTCTGTCCCGTGTATCGCGTGACCGGCCGGGAATCAGTAACCGCCAGGGGGAAGCTGCATCTGCTCGGCACCGAACTGGCAAAGGAGCCGTCCGCCCTTTATCAGGATATCTTTGCCCGCTGTCTCCTCTGCGGCGCCTGCGAGGCGGTCTGCCCGCGGAACCTGCCCATTCTGGCCCTGACGACCCGGGCCCGCAGCCGTTTTCCCGCCTTTTACGGCCGGCACGGCCTGCGCAAGGTGCTGGCCCGCAAGGCCCTGGCCAGTCCCAACCTGTTGCCGGCCCTGATCCGCCTCGGTATCGGCCTGCGGCAGATAAACGCCCTGCCCGCAGACAGCGGTTTGCGCCTGAAACTCGGCCTTCTGGAGCAACGGCCCGAGGCGGATCAGGGCTTAGAGCAGGCAGACGGCCCGGCGCGACCAGCCGACGAATCCGCTGCCGGCCCCCTCTACTTCAGCGGCTGCCTGGCCCGTTACCTGCAGCCCTCGGTTGCCAGGGCGGCGGAAAAACTGGCCCGGCACGCAACCGGCGGCGATATTCATGCACCCCGGAATCAGCGCTGCTGCGGCCTTGCCGCCTGGGCCGCCGGCCGGCCGGATGAGGCCCGGCAACTGGCCCGGAAAAACATTGCCGCCTTTGCCGGGACGACCGGCCCCATACTCACCTCCTGCGCCTCCTGTTCGTCACACCTGAAGACCTATCCGGATCTCTTCACGGACGATACCGGCTGGCGCGAACAAGCCCGGTCCTTCAGTGCGCGGGTGCGGGAATTTTCCTCGTTTTTCCTTGAGCAGGCAGGGGATCTCAAATTTGCGGCCCGGAAGACGGCCCGGCTCTTCTATCACGATCCCTGTCACCTGCGTTTTACCGGGGAAGGCCGGGCAGCGCCGCGCCGGCTCCTCGACCTGGTCGACAACATCCGGCGGTGCGAGCCGGATGACGGCCCGCGCTGCTGCGGCCAGGGCGGGCTTTTCCACCTGGGTTATCCGGATCTGGCCGAACGAATTTTCTCCACGGCCTGTGAATCAGCCCTGGCAACCGGCCCGGATATCGTCGTCACCACATGTTCCGGCTGTCTCATGCAGTGGCAGACGGGCCTGGCCGCCAGGCATGACCCGGCCCGGGCCATCCACCTTGCCGTTTTTCTGGCCTCCTGCCTGGTCCCCGATTCCTGACCGATCACGCTTTTTCTCCTTTTGGCAAAGAAAACCCTTGTCCGTAAGTGACGGGATTGCTAATAATAACGGCTTAAGAGAGGTGCCGAATATTCCGGCCGGATACGATTAAGCGCGGGAATTTAAACCCCTTGCCTTTACTTTGCCCCTGGATCCGTGAGCGTTCGAGAACGGTGCAGATGCAGGGTGGCGCGATGAAGACCAAAAAATGCGTTTATTCGGTAATAATGCAATAAATTCCATATATTGACTGAAATATCACCTCAAGCCGTCACGGATTCAGGTTTGCCGGTATGCCCGGGAAGCCGGGTCGAGGGGGGGAGCCTGTAGATGTCATGTCCGACAATCAGACAACAGCTTGAAGAACGGGAACGGCAGTTTCTGGCACCCCATGCCTGCCTGAGCAGCAGCTCCAGGGGCCGTCTTCGTGATGAGCCGGATCACTGCGATCTGCGAACGGTCTTTCAGCGTGACCGGGACCGGATCCTGCACTCCAAGACCTTTCGCCGGCTCAAGCACAAGACCCAGGTCTTTCTGGCACCCACCGGCGACCATTACCGGACCAGGCTGACGCATGTGCTGGAGGTCTCGCAGATTGCCCGCACCATTGCGGTCTGCCTCAGTCTCAACGAATACCTGACCGAGGCCATCGCCCTTGGTCATGATCTCGGGCATACGCCTTTCGGCCATGCCGGGGAATTCAGTTTGAACAACCTGCATCCCGGGGGCTTCAAACATTACCTGCAGAGCCTGCGGGTGGTTGATTTTCTGGAAAACGACCATCATGGACTCAACCTCACCTGGGAGGTACGAAACGGCATTGTCAAGCACTCCAAGGGATACGGAGAAATCCTGCCGCAGGACCCGTCCGACCTGCCGGCGACCCTGGAAGGACAGGTGGTGCGGGTCGCCGACATCATGGCCTACGTCAATCACGACATGGACGACGCCCTGCGGGCCGGGATGATCAAGGAGATAGACCTGCCGGCCGAACTGCGCCGCGTTGTGGGCGACAACCCCTCGCTGCGCATCGACGCCATGGTTCGGGACCTGGTGACCGAGACCGGGAAAAATGATGACGGCCGGATGCACCTGAGCGAGCTGATGCAGGAGACCATCACCAGATTGCGCCTGTTTTTATATGATAAAGTGTACCGCAATTACCGGGTCCATAACGAATTCATCAAGGCGCAGAAAATCATCCGGGAGTTGTATGAATATTTCCTGGAGCACGAGTTTCCCAACGGCAACGCGTCTCTCAACGAAACAGGAGAATTTGCCGGCCGGACAACTGAACCGGGCAAGGCGCATCGTCAGGTCTGCGATTTTATCGCTGGCATGACCGACCACTATGCCCTGAATCTATACACCCAGATTTTCATGCCGAAACCATGGAACGTGCTGTAATGGAAGAAAGCAGAAGACGGAAGAATAATACATGAACAAATCAGCAACAGAGGATAATTCCAATTTAAAGAATGACCTGCCGAAGGGGTATGAGTTCGCCGAGGTGGAAAAACGCTGGTACGCATTCTGGCAGGAGCACAAAACCTTTGCCGCCCGGATGGAGGAGGGGCGTGACTCATTTTCCATCGTTATTCCGCCGCCCAACATAACCGGCGTCCTGCACGTGGGTCATGCCCTGAACAACACCCTGCAGGACATCCTGATCCGCTATCACCGGATGAAAGGCGACAATACCCTGTGGGTCCCGGGCACGGACCATGCCGGAATCGCCACCCAGAACGTGGTGGAACGGCAACTGGCCGCGGAAAACAAGACCCGGCACGACCTGGGGCGCGAGCAGTTCATTGAACGGGTCTGGTCGTGGCGCAAGGAAAAGGGCGGCACCATCATCAACCAGCTGAAACGCCTGGGCGCTTCCTGCGACTGGGACCGGGAACGCTTCACCATGGACGAGGGACTGTCCAAGGCCGTGCGCACGGTCTTTGTCCGTCTCTATAACGAAGGACTGATCTACAAGGGCGACTATATCGTCAACTGGTGCCCGCGCTGTCACACGGCCCTGGCCGACGACGAGGTGGAGCACGAGCCCGTCAACGGCAAACTGTACTACCTCCGCTATCCCTATGCCGACGGCAGCGGCCACGTGGTGGTGGCCACCACCCGGCCGGAAACCATGCTCGGCGATACCGCCGTGGCCGTCCATCCCGATGACGAACGTTACCGGAGACTCGGAGAGGTGGGCATCCGGCTGCCGCTCACCGACCGCGTCATCCCGGTGGTGTTTGATCATCACGTGCAGAGGGAGTTCGGCACCGGAGCGCTGAAGGTCACCCCGTCCCATGACCGGGACGACTACGAGATCGGCCTGCGCCATAACCTGGAGCGGCGCAAGGTCATGGATGACCGCGGGGTGATGAACGAAGCCGCGGGCAAGTATGCGGGACTTGACCGCTTCGAGTGCCGGACCGCGATCGTGGCCGACCTGCGGGAGCAGGGTTTTCTCGAAAAGATCGAAGATTACCAGCACGCGGTGGGCAAGTGCTACCGCTGCGGCACGGTGGTCGAGCCCATGACCTCCAAACAGTGGTTTGTTTCTGTCCGGCCCCTGGCCGACAAGGCGGTCCAGGCAGTCAGGGACGGCAGGATCCGTATCTTTCCCAACACCTGGTACAATTCTTTCTATGCCTGGATGGACAATATCCGCGACTGGTGCATTTCCCGGCAGATCTGGTGGGGCCACCGGATTCCGGCCTGGACCTGCGATGCCTGCGGGGAAATGGTGGTGGCCGAGATCGATCCGGACACCTGCCCCAAATGCGGTTCCGACAGCCTGACCCGGGAAACCGATGTCCTCGACACCTGGTTCAGCTCGGCCCTCTGGCCCTTTTCCACCCTTGGCTGGCCGGAAAAGACCAGGGAGCTGGAGGTCTTTTATCCCACCTCGGTGCTCATTACCAGCTTTGACATCCTCTTCTTCTGGGTGGCGCGGATGATCATGATGGGCCTCCACTTCATGGAAGAGGTGCCCTTTCACGATGTCTATCTCCATGCCCTGGTGCGGGACAAGCTCGGCAAAAAGATGTCGAAATCCACCGGCAACGTCATTGACCCGCTGGTGATGATCGAGAAGTACGGGACCGATGCCTTCCGCTTCACCCTGACCGCCTTTGCCGCCCAGGGCCGGGAAATCAGGATGGACGAGGAACGGATCGAGGGCTACCGGCACTTTATCAACAAGCTGTGGAATGCGGCCCGGTTCGCCCAGATGCATATCAAGGACTGCGACCCCGCCATCACGGCGGTCGCCGGCGACCCGGCCGGGCTTGACCTGCCGCACCGCTGGATACTGAGCCGGACCAACGCCGCCATCCTGGCCGGCCGCCGGGCCCTTGACGGTTACAACTTCAACGAGGTGGCTGCCAACATCTACCAGTTTACCTGGCACGAATTCTGTGACTGGTACCTGGAGTGGATCAAGGCCGACCTCTACGGCGAAGACGAGACGGCCAGGGACCAGGCCCGCGGCGTTCTCCTCGCGGTACTGGAAAACATCCTCAAGCTGCTCCATCCGATCACCCCTTTTGTGACCGAGGAAATATGGAGCGTCCTGCCCGGCGAGCGGGCAACCATCATGACCGAGCCCTTTCCGGCAGAGGTGCCGGCCTGGCATGACGAGGCGGCCGAGACGGCCATGGAACTACTGATGGGGCTCATCTCCGGCATCCGCGCCATCCGCAGTGAAGCGGAACTCCACCCCACGGCCCTGATCGAAACCACCCTGCTGTGCGCCGATGCGGCCGAGCGGGAGCTGATCGAACAGTTTGCCGGGGCCATCCGGGCCATGACCCGGACCGAAACCCTGCATATCCTGGCGGCCGGGACGGTCCCGGATGACGCCGGTCATTGTCTGGTCCAGGGGATCGAAGTTTTCGTGCCGCTCCGGGGCCTGATCGATGCCGAGGGCGAATTGGCCAAGCTGGAACGGGACCGCGCCAAACTGGCGAAAAGCCTGAAACAGGTGAGCGCCAAACTCGGCAACGAAAAATTTTTACGGAACGCCCCGGCCGAGGTGGTCGAGAAAGAACGCGGCAAGGAAGCGGAACTCCTGGCCCGCCTGGAGAAGAACGCGGAATCAAGCGCAAGGATGAAAAAATTGCTGTGATGAATACCCTGCTTCTGGATCGACAGATCCGCTGTTTCCTGGCCGAAGATCTCGGCCATGGCGACATCACCACCGACCCCATTTTTACCGATGACCGGCAGGGGTGCGCGGTTTTTATCGCCAAAGAACCGCTGGTTGCCGCCGGCATGGCCCTGGTGGCCGGCCGGGTTTT
>VAPE01012806.1_pt1 | contig 13670 bp, 13 predicted proteins | sample 3393911 | NCBI WGS metagenome assembly VAPE01 (sample SAMN08290436, study PRJNA428436) | hydrothermal vent metagenome | isolation source: Deep-sea hydrothermal vent chimney | place: Atlantic Ocean: South-mid Altantic Ridge | reverse complement strand
CTGATTAATTCACAAATTGATCTATTGCGAAGCCAAACTGCTTTGATTAAAGGCAATGCTCGATTTCCGATTCTCGAAATAGCTAAGGCTATTGCTGCGAGTCGAAAATCTGCGCTTGCCTTTACTCTTCGTATTTTGACTTCTCATAACGAAAAACTTATGAATTATTCGGGTTAAATTAGCCTTCGCATTATTGGTCGAAGACCTTATTTCACCGGTGGCCATTGTCGAAAGCGAGAAAACCGCCATCATTGCCCTGGCAAAGATGCCGGAATATCTGTGGCTGGCTACCGGCAGCCTCAATGAATTCAAACCTGCCAAACTCGAAACCCTCAAGAACCGCCGTGTCGTCGCCTTCCCCGACATCGGCGCTTACGACATCTGGAAACAAAAAGCCGCCCAATTCAGCTTCCCAATACGGGTTTCTGACTACTTGGAAAGAAATGCTACTGAAGAGCAAAGGGAACAAGGACTTGATATTGCAGATTTTTTGTAAGCAATTTATCTTCGCCTGATGATGTTCAATACTTTTTGATTAGTCTCAAACTAAAAAAGACCCTTTAAAATTCGGATTAATTAATTAGGGCTAATTCTATTGTTAATAAGTATTGTAATTGCACTTGCAATAAGCCCCTAAATAAAGGGTATATTGCAACCGTTTTTACAAATGTACATAACCATGGATAAAACAAATAAGCATACAGCTAACTATGTAAAGAGCCTTAGAAGTAATGGTAAGTATTCATTTACAGATGATGAGTTATTTAAATCCATGTCTAAGTCAAAAAGTAATGTTAGAAAAGATATAGACAGGCTACGCAATAAAGGTCTTATAAAAAATATTCGTAGAGGATTTTATACAATTATTCCGGATGAATATACAAATATGGGTGTATTACCTGTTGATATATATGTAGATGACTTGATGAAATACATAAATAAACAATATTATGTTGGATTGTATAGTGCTGCAATGCTTCATGGGGCAGCGCATCAACAGCCACAAGAGTACTACATAGTAACAGAATCTCCAAAACCCAGGAATATTAAAAAAGAGATGTTTATAATTAATTTCTCAGAGAAGAGAAATTTTCCAAAATATGGAATTGAAGAAAGTAAAACATTAACAGGGTATTTGAAATTATCAAACAAAGAGCTTACATTCCTTGACTTAATATACTATATGAAAACACTAGGTGGTATTAATAGAATAATCACAATTCTGGATGAATTGAGGGAAGATATAAAAATAGGTAACTTTAAAGAGGTAATAAAAAATGAATTTCCAGCTACTGTTTATCAGCGTGCCGGATATATATTAGAGCATGTCTTTAATGATAAAAAATTATCTGATATCATCGAAAACAAATTAACACAACAAAAGAATCCAAGAAGGACTTTGTTAAATCCTTCCGGTAAAAAGATCGGAGATATTAATAACAAATGGAAAATACAAATAAACATTAACATAGAGAGTGATATATGATACCCAGAGCATACATAACTGAATGGCAAAAAAACGCACCATGGCAAAGCAATGCGCAGATTGAACAAGATCTTGTAATCGAAAGAGCCTTATCTGAACTTTTTTCAATTGATTTTTTGAGAGAGAATCTGGCTTTTAGAGGGGGAACAGTATTGCACAAAATGTTCTTGAAACCTCAAGCCAGATATTCTGAGGATATTGACTTGGTTCAGATAAGTGCCACTAAAATTGGAGAATTGCTTTCAGTTATAAGAAAAACGCTAAAGTTTATAGATAGTAAACCAAGGTATAAAACTACTAAACACAATAATACTCTAATCTTTAGGTTTAAATCCGAAGTAGAGCCAATTCAACCAATAAGGCTTAAAGTTGAGATAAATTGTAGAGAGCATTTTACAGTTTTAGGATTGAAAGAAATAAAATATTCTGTACAAAACTCATGGTTCTCAGGTGAAAGTAAAGTAACCACCTACGAATTAGAAGAACTGCTTGGCACCAAGTTAAGAGCTCTTTATCAAAGAGCAAAAGGAAGAGACCTGTTTGACCTTTATTACGCCCTATCTAAGGTGGATATTGATCCATCCAAAATCATTCAATGTTATAATGAATACATGATAATTAGCGATGGTAAGGCTGCCACCTCTAGAGAATTCATACTTAATATGGACGAAAAAATGAAAGATGATACGTTCAGGGGTGATATTGTTGGCTTACTTCGTCCTGATATACAGTTTAATATTGATGAAGCTTACGAGTTGATAAGACAAGTATTACTTGAAAAAATTTAGATTGAGCCAAGTCATCAAGTCAACGACAGCTACTCCAATAATTCAATGAGTTACACAATGAGACTTGTATATTCAAGAATGAACAAACCAACAACAATACATACTTCCAGAATCATAATATCTGCCGAATTAATTGAGGTCATGGATTTTCCAAAAGAAAAGATTACTCATAATTTAAATCAAAAAAGTTTTCCACAATAGATTCGACCATGTGTAAAGAGCAAAAAGCCGCTAAATCCTAAAGCCAACATACAACGCTATCGGTCAATGCAAAGAAATATCAATTCCCCATCCCTTAATCAAATAATTTCCTATATTTGGGCAAACGTTAACCACAAACCCAGAGAGCACTCAAGAATATCCATGAAAAATTGCATAACTATATGTAATATATTTTGCTTTTATCCTTTTGAGAAAAGGAATAAAAGTACGTTTTGTGCTGATAAAAAGAGTTGGGCATAATTAAACAAAACAACCTTTGTTATGAAAAAAATAATACTAACAATCTGTTTATTATCACTAGTCTGTTTTTCTTTTGCGCAAGGAAATAAGAAAGGGTTCAGTTTATCATTGAAGTCCGGGATAACCTTTGCAAATATGTATGGACAGGACGTTAAAAGTGAAACCTTTTTAAATGGGGACAATCCTGAAAATTTTTATGCCAATAATCCGGCAAGCAATGTTTTTAAACGTGGGGATAACTTTGGTTTATTACTTGATTATAAATTTAATCAACACATTTCGTTAGGCATAGGTACTTCATATATCAAAAAAGGAGCAAAAATTAATGTAAACAGATGTTGGAACAGTGAGTTGCAAACCTATGAAGAGGTTAAAGGGAAAACTTATTGGAATCAAAGTTTTTGGACACTTGAAATACCCCTTACGATATACCTTCCACTTCAACAAAACGACATCTATTTTCAAGTAGGGATCTTCACTGGATTCCTAATAAATTCGGAAGAAAAAGGAAATATCAGAATCTCGGGTAAAGAGTATGAATATGTGAACAATAGAATCGCTAACGGTAAAGAACCCGGTTATTTCTTACGTGGAGGATATATTTTTTCTTTACCGAATAATAAAGGGAGCATTTTTGGAGAAATATCCTGGTCAAGGAGTATAAAAACAGCGGGAAGTGGAATAATTCCAAATCCTCAATATTACTATAATCAGACAATAAGTATAAATATAGGATATAGATATCATTTCAGCTTTACGAAAAAATAACTATGCCCAATGAGGGAATAAGTGAGGGAATAGATAAACTTATTGATGAGTATTATAATGAGGGAACAAGTAAGGGAATAACTGATTCTTTAAAAGCATCGATACTGGAGATAATAGAGCTCCTGATTGGATAAACAGCTCCAAGTTGTGCCACTCATTCCGGAGCAAAGTGTGCCAATGGTTCCGGAGCAAGTTGTGGCACAACATGCCCGGAACATCCATTCTGCACCGCAAAACAACTTCCATGTAAACCCACCCTTTCCAAGATTTCAACAGAAAATGCCCAACCCACTGCAAACCAAAGGGCTTACTCAGAAATAAGTCCGGGAATTTAGGGGCAATATTTTGTGCACATACGAGGCAAAAAACACAAACATAGCAGGGTTACGGTGAGTATTTTTAACGAAGTATGTGTGCAAAAGATGTTCATAAAAACCGGAAGTTATTTTTGAGTAAGCCCTAAGCAAAACTTTCTTAACTTTGGAGCGATAACCAGCCTTCCTGAGAAAAACCATCTTAACAAGACTTCAAATGGATAAAACGTTGAAAACAACAACACTCATTCCTTTCTCTCTTACAAAGCACAACAGAAGTGCGACTTTCCGGTTTTTAATGGATTCAGGCACAGAAGCAAAGATAAAAGACAAAATAGTGCGTTTAACAATATATTCATGTGATAAACAGTATGAAATAGGTGGGTAAAAGGAGTTGGGTGCAAGGTTAAGGAAAATTGTAAAAACAAAATTTTGTATATTTGTAGAAAAAGAAAATCATGGACATACAAGCAAGAAAAATATTGTTCATACAGGAAGTGTTGCGATTGAAAAATGAGAAAATCATTGATAAATTAGAAAAAACACTTCACCAGGAAAGGAAAAGAATGGCTAAAAAAGAAATTAGTCCCATGACCATAGAACAGTTAAATTCGATTATAGATCAGGCAGAAGATGATTCAGTAAAAAACCGTTTGTACAGTGCTGAAGAAATTCTGAAAGACATTGACACATGGGAATGAGAACCTATTGGACACAAACGGCATTAACAAATCTGGAAGATATTTTTGAATACTATAAACTGAATACTACATTAAAAGTTGCAAGAAAACTGGTCAAAGAAATTGTAGCGACAACGTTGCTTCTTCAAAACCGGCCAAAAAGCGGAAGAAAAGAAGAACTATTACACGACAGGAAATTAGAATATAGATTTTTGGTTGTAAGAAACTATAAAATCATATACTGGACAGAAGACAATTACATAAAAATTGCCGCTGTTTTTGATACCAGACAAGACCCAGGAAAAACTGAAAAGACTCTATAATACCCTGCCCCCAACAGCAAGGGTATAGCCCATGCCACAAATCACGGCTCACAAAGAAAATGAACGGTAAAATAAATGATGTGACTTTATAGAAAATTTAAGTAGAAAAATACGGCACGTGCCATACCCGCACACGTTAGGCACAAGCAAAGACCAGAAACAGAGAACGATAAATTATGGCAAAAAATATTAATAAAAAAGCATTTGATGAAGCTTCAAAGCTAAAACTCGAAATTTTCGGGGAAAGTTTTGAAGAGTGGTTACCCTGTTTATTTACGATAGATATACTACCCAAGTCTCTATTTTTGATTTCTTTGCGGGAAGCGGAACGGATATTGAAAATAATCTTGGCAGTCCGCTTATTTTATTAGACAAAGCCAAAGGCGAAAATCGTAAATATTGTTCTAATGCAAACAAGCCCATAAAATTCTTTTTTAATGAAGGGCAAATTCGTAAAAGCAATGCTTTACAACAAAATACAGATGTTTTTATAGAACAATGCAAAAAAGAGAACAATTGTTCAAATTGTGTCTATGAATATCGTATTCTAAATTATGACTTTCAAGAATTATTTAATAATCCTGATTTAAAAAGAGTTTTTGAAAACAGAAACATTGCTAAGTTTGTATTACTTGACCAATACGGTTTAGCCAAATAAACGAAGATATTTTTAAACAATTAATATCATTCCCTAAGACTGATTTTATTTTCTTTATTTCATCATCATTTATTAATCGTTTTAAAGACCATCCATATACAAAACAACATATTGATACTTCAAAAATTGCTTTTGAAAACAAAAAGCCCACCGAAATACATAGAGCCGTTGCAGATTATTTCAGTATTCTTATCCCCGAGGGAAAAGAATACTATTTGCATAATTTTTCAATCAAAAAAGGAGCAAATTATTATGGTTTGATTTTCGGTTCAAATCATACGCTTGGAATGGAAAAATTCTTAAAAGTTTGTTGGCATCACGATAAATTATCTGGCGAAGCTAATTACAACATTGATAATAATTGGGAAAAAGATAGTCTATTTGCTCAACTTGGAGAAAATGAAAAAAAAGATACCGTTTCAAAAGAGATAAAAAAAATAATTTTATCCGGAGAAATAACGGACAATAAAACAGGTTTAAAATACGCTTTATTAAAAGGTTGTGAACCGAAACTATTTACCGAAGTTGTTCAAAATTTAATGAAGGATAAACAAATAGAAATAGTAGGGAAATTTAACAAGCAATCAACAAATATTCATCGTATAAAAGAAACATTTCAAGTAAAAAGGATATAGCTATGGCAAGTAAACATAAAATAGAATGGACAGAACAAACGTGGAACCCTTCGGCAGGTTGTACTAAAATTAGTTCGGGCTGTAAAAATTGCTATGCAGAAGCAATGGCAATTCGTTTGCAAGCAATGGGTGTAGAAGGCTACGAAAACGGCTTTAAATTTAATACTGTTCCAAGCAGATTAAACGACCCTTTTAAAAGGAAAAAACCAACCGTGTATTTTGTTAATTCAATGAGCGATATTTTTCATAAGGATATGCCGGAAGATTATCTAAATAAAATATTTAAAGTTATTGAAGAAACACCACAACACACTTACCAAATTTTAACAAAAAGAGAAGATAGAATGTTTCAATATCTATCGAAAAGAGATATTCCCCAAAATATATGGTTGGGTGTAACTGTTGATAACCGTAAAGAAGGACTGCCGAGAATTGATAAACTAAGACAACTACAAGCAACTGTTTTATTTCTTTCTGTTGAGCCTTTGCTTGAAGATTTAGGGGGAATAAATCTAAAAAATATTGATTGGGTTATTGTGGGAGGAGAAAGTGGAAACAGAGCAAGGCCAATGGAAAAAGAGTGGGTTGTAAACATAAAACAACAATGTGAAAAAGAAGACGTTGCTTTTTTCTTTAAACAATGGGGAACTTGGGGTGCTGATAAAGTAAAAAGAAATAAAAAACTGAACGGAAAAGAAATTGACGGTAAAATATGGCAACAATATCCAGAAATAATTGAACAACAATTTGTAGTAATATAATTTGATGATTAACTGAAAAAAGAAATGCCAGCACACAACAATTAGCATTCTGATGGCTGGCACAGCCCAATATGAACGTGATGTTGACAGCCTGTCCCGGCTTTTTCGGGAAAACCGGCAGAAAGAAGTTGGATAATTACCTATTATAAAATGATTTCGGGGTTTTTTCCCGGATTTGATTGTTCACAAGTTTGAAATTTTAATATTGTGTTTTGGAATTTATTTGAGATTTGGCTTTTGTTTTTTGTGATTTCAGCCCGAGCATCAAAAATTTAGTTTACTTTTAAAGGCCGTTACCCGAAAGGTGCAATACTTTACCGATGAAAACAATTATCAACACCCGGTTTTACTCTGACAATCGAAACTTTAATGATAAAACAAGTATTCGTATAATACAAAATATACCCATGGGGGTGTATATATACAGTAGTTGTAAGCAATGCGGGGAAAATTAATACAGTACTAATCAATAAATAATAATACAATGAAAATTTGGAAAGAATTTGGCTCATCACATTCAAGCAATGTTTCTGTAATTGGAACATTTACAAGTAGAAAAGACGCTGATGAAGCATATGAAATGATTAAGGATTTTACACTTGGTACTTGGGAAGAAAGACATCATTCAGTTCAAGAATTTCTTGAAATTTGGTCTGAAAAATTTCATCCTGATTTAAAGTATTCATCAATTAACGAAACTGACTATGATTTAGGAGTTGACAATGAACCTGACTTTGAAATCAATGGTTCGACAATTACAATTTCTAGAATTAGAAGTACAAATGTTGGTGGAATTGTTAAACTAATGTTGTTTGCTGGTGCTAAAAATGCAGATGTTTCTAATGATAATTTATGAAATTAAGGACAGAACCATTAGGACTTCATTATTTCGATAGAAAAACAGGACTTCATTTTTTACTTGATGAATTTGAAACTTCTGTAACTGAATATTCTATTGCACCAAGAACATTAAGTTTAGCCATAACGAACAAATGTAATCTAAACTGTTCCTTTTGTCATATAGAGAAAGGTAAGACCTCTTTATCAGTTGATACAATAATTAAACTTTGTAAAGAATTTGATAGATTAGGGACATTTGATATTGCAATTGGTGGTGGCGAACCATTAATACATAAAGATTTACCTCAAATATGTAAAAGAATTTGGGAAGAAACTTCATTAGGATTAAGCATTACAACAAATGGAACTTTATTAAACAGTGAATTAATATCAGAACTTAAAAATTATGTTTCATTTTTAAGAATATCTATTGATAGCGTAAATCAAAATGTGTATAAAAGCATTAGAAATTATGACATTGATGTAATTGCATCTAAACTTCTGTTATTAAAAAACAAAATTCCATTTGGGATAAATGCTGTAATCAATAGTCAAACAATACTTGATTTAAATAAATTGCTTGAATTTGCTTTAAAATATGGAGCAGAAGAACTTCTACTTTTACCAGAAATAAATAACAACGAATTCGTATTGGCAAAAAGTGAATGGAAATATCTTGAAAATTGGGTAACTGATAATATGGATAGAATTCCATTAAGAATAATAGATAGAGCAAGAAAAATGATTAATGTTCCAATGCTTTTTGACAGCCAAGAATATTTTGAAGATTATAAATATGTTGATGTTAATTTGAAAATAAAGAATAGTTCATATGAAAAAGAATTTGAATTATTAGATATTGATAAAACTGAAAATATATTAAGAAAATGGAGAAGCACTGCTTACAACAAAGTATAAAAATAATAGCCGAGACAGTAGTAAATTCAAGGGTTGTAGCCCGCTTAAACTTCTTCGTAAATTGAAAGTTTTGAGTTCCGCAGTCGGCTACTATTCTTATACTAAACGTTGGGCGGCATACGAAAAAAAGAACGGAAGTAGTAAAATGAAACAAATTGAAAGAGCCACCGCACAAATAGCACATTTGGTTTTTGCCGACACACAGGCAAACCCTAAAAAAACCAAAAGAGCTATTTTTGCCAACGCTTGGAAGAAATAAGGAAAACCGTAAAATGATTAAAATAAAAGAACGTATTTTGAAATATTCAAACTAAAATTATGGAGATAACTGAAAAGTTACTGCTTGAATTACAAAACCGACTTAAAGTTGGTAGCCGAAGAGGTGTCCATTTGAATGCGATACCTGCACGTTCAAGGTATAAATTTGACCTTACAAGATTGTCTCATATAGATGAAAAATTACCTCAAAACTTTATCAATGCGCTTTTATCCAAACAGCACTTAAAATTTAAAGTAAGTTGGAAAGACAATGTGCCTGATTTGAATTCACTTTTTGAAGATGACCAAGTTCAATTAGTTAAAATCACAAAATCATTTGAAAATTTAATCAACCAAACTGATGCAATTGAATCAGAGAAAGGCATAAATACGTTTGGATTTGGGTTTCCTCTACTCGTTAGAAGAGACCAATCTGATCAAAAACTGACTGTTGCACCAATACTAATTTGGTCATTGAAAATAAAAAGAACCAAGGAGTTTAATACTTGGGTTATTATTAGAGACAAAGACGACCCTATTTATATTAATGAAGTCCTTATTAATCATTTACAAAGTGATTCACAAATAGAAATTGACTCAATATCTCCTGAATTACTGGATGACGGTTTAATAGATAAAGGTGAACTAATTGATATTTGTGTTAGCTTAATAGAATCCATTAACAGCACCCCTCCAAACGACTTACGTGATACTTTCAAGCAAAAACTTGAAAATATAAAACCAATCTCAGACAAAGAACATTACGAAAACCTAACACTTACATCGAACAATTCATTCGTTGACTTTGGAGGATTATTTTCAATTTTTGAAGTTCAAAAACAAAATATCATTCACGATTATGCGAATTTACTTGACCTTGAAGGAACAACAATTAACCTTGAAGATATGGTTGAACATTCTTTTCAACCAATATCATCTGTTGAAACAGACCCTTCTCAACAAAACATTCTACATTCCTTAAAGAATACACGTAATATTTTAATTCAAGGTCCTCCTGGAACAGGGAAAAGTCAGACATTAACAGCTATCTTGATTAATGCTTTAGAAAATCATAAAAAAACTATTGTAGTCTGTGAAAAAATTACTGCTCTGAATGTTTTAAAAGAGGCTCTTGATAAAAAAGGACTTTCGAATTTGAATGTACAAATAACAGAAGTTCAAAAATCAGGAAGAAGAAATGTCGTTTATTCTGTAAAAGATAGAATTGAAAACACTCAATACCGTAGGTACAGATATACATATTCTAAAGAAACATTAGATAATATTATTAATAAAGCTAAATCACTCATTGATTCGATTAATAATAAGCATTTAAAATTAGGTGAGAAATTAATTGGAAATAAAAACTGGACAGATATTGTTGGCTTATTCTTATCCCAATTAAAAGGAAATAAAGAAGAGTACAAACTTGATATAAAAAAAGGAATTTTTAAATATGACTCAGCTGAACTGAATGACTTTCTTGAGCTTATTAGAAAAGGTCAAAATCTTTATAATGACTTCAAACCAAATAAAGACATTTCCTTTTTGAACTCCTCAAAACTACTTGGAGATAATCCTTATCGAATTGAACAACAATTAAAAGATGATTTTACAGGTTATAAATTAGAGTTAGCGTCAATATTAGAAAATATATCAAAATATGAAAACGAGTACAGTCAAAAACGAAATTCACAATTAAAAGAACAACTTCAATCAATATCTATAATTGATGGTGATATTCAGAATTTACTCAGTAATAATAAGGACAATGAAGATTTTTATCAAGAAGATAAAACAAATGGTTTTTTCTATAAAACTATTTCAATATTCTCGAAAGAAAAAAAGAAAACGAGAATTGACCAACAACGTATCAATTCTTTATTTTCACAGTTAGAAACAAAGATTAAAGGTTGTAATGATTTGATTTCTATTAAATTACCTAAATATATTAAAGGGAAAGTATCAAATCTCTCCAACTATAAAAAATCTTTACAAGAGATAGAAACAAATTTCAAAAGCAAAGTAAAAGATGAATTTGAGAATTTGAATTTAATACAAGAAATTAATCAAGATTTTCATACGCCTACATTAAAACTGATAAAAGATAATCTTGAATCCTTAAAAAATAAAATTAATCAAGATAACTGGACAACTACTGTTGCGAAAGGTAAAACGGAAAAAATATTAATAAATAATATTCAAAAAGTAATTCAAGAGAAAGAAGATTATTTTTCCAACGAAAACGATTTATTTTCCTACGAATTTAAATGGTTCCAGTATTACAACTCACTTTCAAAACAGAATAAAAAAATCATTAACCAGCTATTAGAAAAGGTAAATTGGAAAAAAGTATTCCTAATTTACTATTTAAATTCTATGCTTGTTAATTCTGCAAATATTAATTTACCAACAGACGATAAAGACTACCGAGAACTAACTAATTCGTTGGCTAACCTTGGAGATGAACAATTAAAATATATTCGTGAATATTGGTTCTCAAAACAAATTGATACAACAAGAGAGTTTGACGTAAGAAACCACAACCTATCAGTTGAAAATTTATACAATAAAAGGAAAAGTAATAAATATCAAAGACTATCTTTAAGGCAAATAGTAAAATTTGACATAGACCTATTCACAACCTTTTTCCCTATTATTTTAACTACACCAGACGTTTGTAGTAACTTGTTTAAAGGTAAAAATCAATATTTCGATATTGTAATGTTTGATGAAGCAAGTCAATTAAAATTAGAGGATAATTTGCCTGCTTTGTTAAAAGGAAAACAAATTATTATTGCAGGAGACGAGCATCAAATGCCTCCTTCAAATTACTTTAGTAAAATATTTGATGGTTTAATAGATGATGAAGATGATTTTGAAGAAGATGATGAAATTAAAATTGACAGAGACAATATTTTATTGTCTTGCGAATCACTTCTTGACTTTGCTTCAGAATTAAATTTTGAAAAAAAACATTTAGATTTTCATTATAGGTCAAGACATCCTTATTTAATAGACTTTTCAAACTATGCTTTTTACAACCAAAGATTAAAACCCTTGCCAAATGGATTTGAATATACTCCAATCAAATATATTCAAGTAAATGGCACTTATTCTGACCATACAAATGAAGTTGAAGCAGAAACTGTTTTGTCTATCATAGAAAATAATATTAATCGCTTGCCAAATGGTGAATATCCATCAATTGGTATTGCTACATTTAATATTTATCAACGAAATCTTATTTTAAGTAAAATCAATGAAAGGCGTAAATTTGATAGTTATGCAGAATTCAACGAAAAAATATTGGAACTTGAAGAAAAGGGTTTATTTGTTAAAAACTTGGAAAATATTCAAGGAGATGAACGAGATGTAATAATTTTAACTACAACTTATGGTAAAAATAAAGACGGTAAATTTGCACATCTTTTTGGCTCAATAAATCATCAAAAAGGATACAAATTATTAAATGTAATTATTACAAGAGCAAAATACAAAATCTATGTATGTTCTTCTATTCCAGAGGAAGTATTTCTGAACTATAAAGAATATTTATCAGTCGAGGGTTCAAATAATAGGCGAGCTGTTTTCTTTGCTTATTTAGCTTATTGTAAATCTGTGAGCGATAATGACACAGAACAAAGGTTAGCAATTCTAAATACACTCTCTGATAATACAACTAAAAGTTCTACGCTTGGTATTTTAAACGAAGACCTTGAATCTCCATTTGAAGAAGAAGTTTATCAAGAATTAATAGAACACCTTGATGAAGCTAAAATAATTCCACAACTACAATTTGCTGGATTTAGAATTGACTTAGTTTATGATTCAAAAATTATTGGAGTTCCTAAAATAGCAATTGAATGTGATGGAGCTGCTTATCATTCAAGCCAAGAAGCATATTTATATGACAGACACAGACAAAAAATACTTGAAGGACACGGTTTTATTTTTCATAGAATTTGGAGCACAAATTGGTGGAGAAATCCCAAAAGAGAAACAAAAATATTAGTTGAATTTATTAAAAATATTGAAAACAATAATCATTCTGCCGTTGAAGATAAATCAAATACAAGTTTAGCATTTACAGACAACATTGCTATAATAGAAAATGAAGTTGCAAAGGTCGCTCCAATCCTTCAAAAAGATTTAAAAGAAACAATTGAAGCAATTAGTGAAAAAGAAAATTTACAAACTGAATTGTTTGAAAACCTGGTACAATTAAATAGTAAGGTAAAAGTAAAATACTTAAATAACGGGAAAGACCTTAAAATTCAATTAGTTGAGAAAGAAATTAGAAGATCTGAAAAAGCAAATGGAATTCAAAAAATAAACGTAAAATCACCGTTAGCAGTATCTATTTTTGGGAAAGCAGTTGGAGAAACTACCAAAGTAGGTAATTTAGATAACTATGTGGAGATATTGGAAATTGTGAATGAATAAGCCAACCCTAAAAGCCATACACATTGCCAAGTCGCTCGAAAAAGCCAACCGCACAAGCCAAAACTTGTCAAAAAGTATGTCTTTGCCAACGCTACTGAAAACAAAGTACGACCGCACAACAAAGGCTCATACACCATAGCCGGGTTTGTTCTTCGTTACGAAAATAGTTGTAAGTTTAGCCATCGGAAATATAAGAGAATACGGATAGAAATCGGCTACGGTGCATAGCCAAACCGTTGGGCTTCATTAGGCAGAACAGAAAGTTACGTCAAGTAAAATATGGAAAATACTTGACATAATATAAAAATAAACTATCTTTGTAACATGAGTATT
>VAPE01002427.1_pt1 | contig 13687 bp, 22 predicted proteins | sample 3393911 | NCBI WGS metagenome assembly VAPE01 (sample SAMN08290436, study PRJNA428436) | hydrothermal vent metagenome | isolation source: Deep-sea hydrothermal vent chimney | place: Atlantic Ocean: South-mid Altantic Ridge | reverse complement strand
TCGTGAAGAATTAATTGTTAATTCATCATGATGGATTTTCTATCACGAAAGTATCGTCACCATCGTCACACTTGGCGAAAAAACGATATATAGAGCGCCCGTGACGAGTGTGACGATGGATTTTTTTATCGTCACACTTGGAGACTGTTATCGGTTCTATAAAAAAATAAGAATGGAGTATCAGTGAAAGTAACTCAATTCAACAGATCAGTTTCAAGCACATCAATGACTATTATATATATCTCACCAACTTTATCCATTTTATCAGTGGATAACAGCACGCCGTTTGTATATATATACACTCCTGATTCCACATTACTCCCCTCAACGTAAACAAGCTCGCTTGCATTTCCATAATATATATACATTACGTCGTCTTTTTTATATAGAACGTGAATATTGGAGTGTGGATTAGAGTATACAACTGCTTTGATTAAATTATCTATATTTTTTACCTTTGTTTTCAATACGTCTCGACTATTTTTTTTTGAACTGCAACTACATTTGTTCATACAATCACCAAAAAATGAATGAATCACTGCACGCAACGATATACTCTATCAACGATATTAAATCCAACTTTTTTAATCGGGATAAACATGTTACTTAAACCTGTAGAAAACATGGACATTTTAAATTCTTTTTCGCCAATTTCTAATATAACCTTAGAAGCATCAATCACTAACACATAAGCATCACCAAATGTTTTTTCTAGATAATTTGTTATATCACTCTGTGATACTTTACCAGTCATTTCTAGCCACCAAGAAATGATTTCTGGATTCCTACGTGCAAATCCACATGCAATATTCTCTACAGCAGTTACCCATATACCTATTCTTTCATTACTGAAACGTCTATCGATCTCCAAGAAGGCATGTTCTTTTACGGTAGGATCTGATATGCCGAAATATTCAAAAGCATCTAATAGTATTTTTTTTACTTCATTTGGTGTCCATATTTTCAAACCACGTAACAGTGATTCTTTTGGATTTTTCAATCTAATTCCATGATAAAGATATTTTGGATATTTCACACAAATCACCTCTCTTTTTACGTGTATGGTTCACAACAATAATTTTTTCAATGCATTGACAATAGTTGAATCATTCAACTTGATTTTTGAAATCACTTTCTTGATCATATTCATTTTTATTATTAAACCATTCACTATCTTCAGTGATTGTTCTTTATCATCACGTTCAATTGCTCTTTTCAGGTCTTCTAGTTCAGTTATCTCAGAATTTATTATATTATGTACAAAACTATCTATCATATAAATCACTCAACACTTGAAATATTTCAGTAATGCCTTGTAACTGTTAATTTCATAATCAACACATTTGTTACTTGGACTGTTTTTATATACACCATATTTAATACGGATTGTATGCATGCCAATTCTACGCGCGCCGCAGAAATCTATATTCGGGTCGTCTCCAATATAAAATGATTCGCTAGGCAGCACATTTAACTCTTCAATAGATTTTAAGTATGGTATATGTGATGGTTTCATAGCTTTCAGTTCGACTGCATACACTATAGAATCAAATATATCATATATACCTAGTTTTTTTAATTTAATTTTCTGTATAGATGGTATTCCGTTTGTAATTAATCCTACTTTATATTGTTTATTCTTCAAGCATTCTAGCAAATCTCGCGCGTGTTTTATCAAATCAAGCTTTACATCACATTTTAATATATTGTTTATAAGATTTTTTATTGTTTTGTTTTTGTAATGTTTAATCAAAAAGTTTAATACATCTTCTTTATTTATATTATACATGGATTGAATACATCCATATACTTTATAATAAAAATCTTTAGATGAATACAATGTATCATCCAGATCAAATACAACTGCTTTAACAGTCAACTGATCACCGCCTTTATATATATATCATTATATATCATCGTTTATATAATATTTAACACTTATCTTATATTGTATAACATAGAGGGACTTTCATGGATATAGAAGAATATTATCTAAAAGATCATGACATACTAGGCCTGATATTCGAAAAAGATAACTCGGCGCATATATTTTATTTTAGAATTGATCGTACAGAGCCATCAAACTTCCCATATTCATTTGGTTCAATATCTGCATCAGGTAACTCTGGTTGGATTGATTTACAAGATTCATCTACGAATACATATTTTCTAGAACCAGATGATGAAAACGTCATAAATCACTTCTTTTATGGAATATCACCAAGCCGTGCTGAAGTTTACTTCCAGTACCCGAAAGACGTGGATAGGTGGAAGTTATTCGGGTCGCGCGCAGTCGGATCGCAGCATGGTGTAATTTTTGGATGGGAGTCTCCTTATAGGCATCCGCATCCAAAGACAGAGTTTATAACAGTGTACGGAAAGAGACCTGCAATGAATGTTTATAATCCAACGTCATCCGCGCAAACTATAAGAGTTATGTTTTACGCGCGGACTTATAGAGTTGAGATTATAGAAAGTCCAACTCCAGAAGAATTTAGAAGAGCTATTATAAAAAACCCCGGTGGCAAAGCACTGATAGTTGCACCAGATTGGTTGAAATTGAAATATGGTCACAAACCATCTGATGTAATAAAATCATCCCTATCTGCATATCATGTAAGCAATGTAACTGATAAGTCAGAAGGTAAAAAGAAGGATCAATAGTTTAACGGTTAACTGAATTGTAGAGTAGATGATGGTGTATATTTTAATCGGAGTTGCCGTCGGTTCAAAACTCCACTTTTTCAAAGAGTTGATATTTCAGTTAACATCAAAACTTATAAGGAGATGTAAAAAATGAGTAGTATCAGTATAGGAAGATCTGAACAATTAGATAAGTATGGAAATTATAATTCAGAAATAGACGAAATACGCGCAGAAGACAGTGGTTATTTGTTAACTACTGGAACGGATTCTACACTGGTGTATGATACTCCATCTAGCTGCAAGGCTCATCTTCGTACTTTATTGATATACAATGGCGAATCATCTGCAAACACGTACACATTCACTGATGGTGATGGTGGAACGACGAAGCTAGTAGTAGTTGTCGGTGCTACTACGCAAGTGAATATCACGAATATACATGGGTTTGTGTTTTCGGATGATATATACATGACATGTTCTGTATATGCAAGTGGATCTAATATATCAGTTGGCGTCATTGTAGAAAATAATGAGATTATAGAGTGATTTTTATGGGTTTAGCTGAATACAATGAACTGAGATCACTTGAAAGCGGTCTATACGCAATGGACGCGTATAGCAAAGTCGTGAAAAAAGTTGGTATAATATCTGTAGTACTCAGTCTAGATCCAGCTCCAAGTTCAAGTGAAAATTATGAGACTAACACTACAGTGAGAGTTCCTAGAGACCAGATATTTCATACTTTAATTTTACAGAGTGCATCTGGTACAAATGGAAAAGTATATGTAAGAATCGAGTTGAATGACTCTCCAATATTCCCAGAAGCTATTAACAATGCTAGTGGATGGGTACCAGCAGTCGGAGGTATATTGAAAATACCAGAAATAATGTTGATAACAAAAGAACATGATAAGTTAGACTTCAGAGCGTATTCAACTGATCAAATAGATTCTCATGAAGTCAGCTTCGTGTTGTCGTGAGATATACTTCAATTAGGAAGAAATTGAGGAAGTGCATGCCAATAGATTACATCGGTTTGTATAATCAGAACCCATATGTGAGAGTTGGGACGATAACGAATGCAGGTGATACTAACGAAGAGGATATTGAAAATGACAGTACAATCGGACTGAAGCGCGCTGCTCAGTATGTTGAAATATTGAATCTAGGTCCAGGTACACTATCAATATCTTTCAGTTATGATGGGTCTACATTCACTGATGCAATTTCATGCGTGCAAGATGAATTTCGAGGATATGAGATATATGTAAAGAAAGTTAGAATATCAGCAGATGCCGATAATACGCAATACGAGATATTTGCTTATTGAATGATATTATTATGAAATTCGTTCATGGATTAAGAAGTGTAGAATATGATATAACCAGGCTCAACGTATATAAAGTAGGCGCTACTACATATTATGTAGATGGTACTGATGGTGATGATGATAATGACGGAAAGACATGGGACACTGCCAAAAAAACTATACAAGCAGCTATTGATATAGCGGATACTTGGAGCGTCGTATACATAAAAAGTGGTACTTATAATGAAAATATCGATATACCACAAACACTACAGAATTTGACAGTGATAGGTGAATTTGATGCTACTGGAGAATTCACAAATGGTACTATAATAGACGCGACTGATAGCAGTTCGCATGCCATTGTCGTAAACTCTAGAAGTGTTACTATACGAAATATAATATTTAAACATAATAGTATAGATTACTCATGTATAAAAATATCCGACTGGTTTAGCACTATAGATAAGTGTTATTTTAGAAACGATTCTGGAGTTGGTGTGTTAGTAGATGTTGATTCTTACTATTGCGATATAAAGAACTCATATTTTTTTAGAATCGGTACTGGAGTAAAAATAAAATCACATTATTCAAAAATACGTGAGTGTTACTTTGAAAAAGGATTTGCCGGTAGTGGTGAATATGGTATTGAATTTGATGCACTGCAATTAACGAATTATGGTTTAATGTGTGATAATGATATAACAAATTTTTCTGTTGGAATAAAACTGACAGGGTCTTACAACGTTGTATACCACAACAATTTTTTAACAAACACCACCGACATAGATGATACTGGAGCTGATAGTACATGTGTTATAAGTGAGAATTATTATGATAACCACACAAATATAAACAATGGAAATTATATAAGCACTTCCCCACACGGCAATGACTTATCACCTGTTATTTTTTACAATGCATGGAAACTTACATCTCTTCATCGGAGCGTGTTAAGAAAAAATACTTATAGCTATGATACAGCATCTGCAGTTACTTTTAATGGAACTTCATGGGTAGATCTAAAAGAAGTAACAGTAACGGCAGACACACAACTCACTGCTATAAAAATGACCACTTCAGGAACATTCGCTGGTACTCCTAAGTATAGAATACTAAGAGATGGAGTTAAAGTGTTTCCATATAACACTGAAAACGATATAGAAAGTGGAGTTTTAAGAGAATTTGATTATCCTATTAACATTCCAATTAATTCCACATATAAAGTCCAAATAAGAAGTACAGATGCTGCTGATACTACTCAGACTGTGGCGTTGAACGAATTAGATAAAATAGAGGTAATATAATCATGACCAATAAAGGATATGAAGAGAAAAACTTATATACAGAACATGTCGTATTAAAATCATCAACAACCGAAACTAACAGTTGGACTGATAATGCGATAGATGTTAGTAGATACAATACTGCAATCATAATTGTAGACATAACAGCATTTGATAGAACTGACTTGGACGAGCTGTTAACTCTTGAAGTAGAAATTTCTTATGATAATACTAACTTTATACATAGATTTACAATAGTGGATGAAGAAAACGAAGGTGACTTGGTTACGACATCTGGCGATCCGGACAGAGGGAAGTTAAAAACTACTGGAACGTATACAGCATTCTTAAATGGGGATATTGGTAAATATTTAAGAACAAAAGGTACTTTAGAGGGCACTACTCCAAGTGTAACTCTATCTATTGTTTGTTTACTGAGATAGTTATGAACTTTGTTAAAAAAGGAATAGTTTTAAATAGAGGCTCATCTGGCGAGATTGATTATTATTTGTGCGGTGATGCTTCTGTTGTGTGGTTCAATGGTAAATTCTACATGTATTATACTGCACGATATGATACTAGTTATTTTGCTACTGCACTAGCAATTTCAAAAGATGGTATGAATTTCATTAAAAAAGGGATTGTTTTACCAGTTAGTAATGTGGGAGATATAGACGAAGAAAGAGCATCTCGTCCATGTGCTCTCGTTTTCAATAATAAAGTATATCTATATTACATAGCAAATGATGGCGTTGATTATAGATCTGCACTAGCGATTTCAAAAGACGGCGTGAATTTCATTAAAAAAGGTGTAGTCATTGATTTTGGGGATGTGATTGATAGTAGTAGAATTGGCGAGGGCATATCTGTAATAAGATATAATAATAAGTTTTATGCTTATTATATAGCAGGCGATCCTGACACTTCAAGAGTAGCGCTTGCAATTTCAAAAGATGGCATGAATTTTATTAAAAAAGGTGTGGTTATCGATGTTGGAGCTACTGGTGAGATAGATTCTTTCATTTATGGACCGCTTAGTGCAGTTGTTATTAATAATTTGATTTATGTCTATTATCAATCTTATGATGGAACTTATTTTAGAGCTGCACTAGCGATTTCAAAAGATGGTGTGAATTTTATTAAAAAGGGTGTAGTTATCGACGTTGGAGCTACTGGTGAAATAGATGATGATGGTGTTTTTAGTCCACATGTAGTGTGTGTTAATAATAAAAAATACATATATTACAAGTGTGATTCATGGGATATCGGAGATACAGCATTTGCAATATCAAGTAATTAGTGATAACTGAAATCGAAATGGTTTGGTATGTTTACTCAGTTTTTTTGATTTTCTCAATATACGCTTTAGTTGGGTTGTCCCACATCTTGCTATTAACGTTTTTCTTAATAACTGCATAAATTTTTATCGGTAAGTGTTTTCCATGCACTCTTTCCACTTCGTCAATCACTTTACCAGTGCTGTCATATATTTTTTTAGTTTCTTCAGCGCGGTGATTTGGTTTAACAGTTTTTATCACTTTTATCAACTTGAGTTTTTTAAGTAACCAGAACATATGATAGAAAGTATAGAAAGAACCGATATGATACTTCTTCTTCTTCTTTCGTTCTTTTCTATACTCTCTTATAATATCTTCTTTCGACTTTCTACCACGCTTCTTTGGCATGTTGTTTTCTTCTTTTTTTTCTCCATAAATCGCTTTGAATTTATCCCATAATGCGTACGGGTTATTTGGCTTTTTCATCAGTTCTTTTCTAATCCACTTTGCAGTTGAATATCCACGTCCTCTCATGATTATAAATCCAATAAATACTTATCAATATATCTATCTATCATGGCTTTTTTCATTTTATGCTTCTTTATTAAGTAATCTATATACTTATCTGTCACAAGTCTCGGTTCATCATCAGTACTTTCTGACACAATCATTCTTCGCGCGACTACACCGCGCGTATATGACTTTTTTCCGCGTTTTTCAAACGGTTTAACTTTTTGCATATCAATACTATATGTCTTCATATCCACCAATCACCTCAATAGTAATATTTATATTATATAACTTAAATATATCATCATCATGACAAAGCATAAATATTATATTTTAACAATGGATGGTTGTCCATACTGTGAAGAATTGAAGAACAATATGGATTTATTTGAAAACAAAGATGAAATTAAATTAATTGATTTGGAAAGCGATGAAGGAATATCATTACTAACGTCAATGGACGATCCAGAAGAGGTTATATCATTTGGAGTACCGTCTGCGTTGAAAATAAGCGATGATAAAAAAACGAGTGAAAAGAAATTCAAGCTATGTAATATAATATTCAAAGAAGATCATAAATTAGGGATATCATGTGATGACGAAAAAAACGATTGATCGCTACAAGCTACACAAAATACTCACTCCAACTAGTTTAAAAATTATAGAATATCTAACAACAATGGATGATGAGTTATGTAGCATATCAGATCTCAGTAAGAAAATGAATGTATCACTGCCGTCACTGTCTAACAATCTTAGGAAATTGTATAAATATGATATATTGAAAAGAAGAGAATTCATGCATAATGGCAAATGGTCAAAATCTTATGAATTGAATTTAGACAATCCAATGGTGGAGTGTTTGATAAAGAATGTATTACATATGATTTTGTATAATCATGATTTAAAATGAATTGTATGGCATCGTTGTATTTAAATATGTGTAAGTAGTCATTGTACATTGGTGATATATATGGTTCATTTAAAAAAATCAGATTTCACTACAAAAACAGTTCGCAGTAAGAGAATGTTGCAGAAAGGGGGGACTGTAGGAGCTGGCGAGTACGTTAGAAGAACAAAAAATTTAATTTCTTCTAAGGGATTGATGGACTGGTGGGATGAAGTCCGAGAAAAAATGAGAGAAAATTGTTCAATAAAAACAAACAAATTATGCGCCCCTGAAGGCAAAGAAGATGAACTAGCTGGGAAACGAGTACCTGGAAAGCCTGGTAAGATGTATACAAGATGTAGTCCAGAGGAAAGAGAGAAAAGACTATTAGATGCAATGCAGTGTGCGAAACGAACACTTACTAAAAGAGGAGAATATCAATACTCACCTGCAGGGAAAGGTGTATACATGGCTTAAACGCGCGTGATAGTTACTAACTATCGCTCTTCCATTTTTTCTATTTTTTTTAAATGATATTGCAATAATTTATTTTCTTTAAATTCATCAATTCTGTTGATCAAGTCATCTTTTGCAATTTCACACATGTCTTCGTCTTTTTTACATATTTCTTCTAGTTTAGATATGTCTTCTTTGAATTTTTTTATTATACTCGTACATTTGTTACACTCTGAGACTTTTTCTGCAGTCGAGAGATTTTTCACGATTTTATTTTTGTTTATATTTTTTCCATCAGAGTAATAAATTTCGGATGAAACTTTTTCAAGTTCATTTGAAATTTTGAAAACGTTTTTCATCGTTTTCATTCTTTTAAAAATACTTTTCAGCATTTTCATGATCACCTACTTATAACATATAATCGCGTGATTAAGTATAAGTATGACTAATTTATAATAAGTTAATGGTATATATAAAAATTGTCAAAATTCGTGAAAATATAAGGCGAAATTAGACAAAATTTGGAGAAAATTATGTTTGATAGAATAAGAAGTTATCTAGAGAGAAGAAGTGAAGAGCGAATGAAGAAAAAGCTGAAGAAAATGAAAATGAAACTTCAGCAAGAAAAAGAAATGGAAATTATACGACGTGAAAGTCTTCCAGATCAAGTCTGGCAAGTGACAAAGTCAGTTAAAATAAAAGGACGGAAAGGTACAAAATTACTTAACTTGAAAATGTATGATCATCGTCCAGACGCAAAGGAGATATATGAAGACTTTTATGAGATGTATGGTGGTGGACCTTATGCGATCAAGACAGTCAGAGGCGGGCAGTTTCATGTAAAGACTGAAATAATAGATGGTGAACCAAAGGTACTCGATCCAGAGGTGCTGGATGGTGAAGCCTCTCATACCGAAAAAAGAAAACCATCTGGAACATGGAAGGAGGACTTACTGAGAAATGTGCTTGAGAATGATCCAGATTTAGCTAGAAAATGGGTCAGCAAGATGATAAACGATGGGTCTGATGACATGGACTTTGAAGATAAAATAACAAAAGACGTGTTGAAGAGCGATCCATCATTGAGAAGAGAATTCGTGCGCGCAAGAATAGCAGCGTCTCTTGGTTTCTCTCCAGATGAAGGGAATGGTGGTAGAAGTGAATTTGATGGAATTGAACAAGTATTGAATATTATAGAAAGGACATCAGAACTGTTACGTAAAGACGATAAGAGCTCGATGTATAATATATTGACTGACTTGATAAGAAGTGGTGCAATATCTGACATCATGCGCGTGATCGGCAATGTAACCGAGCCTGAAAGACAAGCCGCATATCTCGTCCCAAATCAATATGCACAACAACAAGTTCAACGTGCTCCACAACTTCAGCCACTACCAGTTCCATCCGGTACACCAGCTCCTGTGAGTGGTGAGCAATTGCCCACGCGACCAATTCGTGTTGATGGTACGACATTGCATGATACAAAGAGTCGCTATATTCCACAGATACCAGACGAAATTAAACCTTTATTGAAATTTGTGCCAGTGATCACCAAGTATATTCAAGCAAAAGGAAGTCCAAAAAAAGTCGCTGATATGCTATATAAGTATGCGCCAAGATTTGCAGAGGCGTTGAAGAATGAATCGTCTGATGAAATATTGAATAAAATAAAACCATATATTGTTTATCCGAAGTTAAAACCGCATATAACAGTGCTGTTTAAAAATAAAAAGTGGATAGACTTGCTAATTGTTTATTTATCAGGTAAAGATGATATAATTGACATAGATGAGAGCGAATCTGAACGCGTTGATGAAAATAAAGCGAAATCATCACGTAAATCAAGTGAACTGCAGAAAACGCTGCAATATGATCAGAGTGAACATACATATATTGAAAAGACAGAAGATACTCATCTACATGACGCCGCTGTGAGCACAAGTGATTCAGTGGAAAAACGTATGAGTGAATACATAATAGACAAGGGTGGTGATTACATAAATGACGATAGTGATTTATTGGATGAAGATGATGATTACATAGATGAAGATGGCTATGCAGACGAAGATGATGATTACATAGATGAAGATGGCTATGCAGACGAAGATGATGATTACATAGATGAAGATGGCTATGCAGACGAAGATGATAAAAAGGAAAAACGATGAATTAACTTGACATATGAAAAACTAGTATCACTAAAATGATATAAAATTAATGCAAAGATTTATATATAATGAGTTATACACATTGACATTGTAATGCATATACACGCGCGAGGTCAGTGATTCACTTTCTAAGTAGATAATTTAACATCATGTTTGATTGAAATATGCAATGGCTGTATTAATATTGAATTGTTGATATACCCAAGCGTTTCTATAGAAATATGTGTTTATATATTATTTGAGTTTTCAAGGTGAGTATATTGTATAAAGACGAAATAAAAAAAAAATATGAAAAAATAAATGAATATCTCGGTTTATACGACTCTGTAAAAGACAAGCCAGATAAGAAATTATCTGATGATTTTGTATTGGAAGTGATGAATTTCACAGAGTCGTTATCTGATACAGATATGATTGCGTTTGATTATTACGGGTACAACATCGACGACTTCATAGATATGTATGAGGACTTATCAGACGATATGGAGAGGATAGTAGATAAAATAGAGTCAATGTATGAAATAGAGGAGTAGTGATGAGTCAGTAGTCTGACTGGCATTACGTTGTTATAAGTTTCAGGTGAGGTGAGTGGCGCGTGTAGTGTAGTGGTGGTGTTTTTTTTATTTTTTACGTATAAGCAGTGGTGTTAGAATGAACTCTATTGACGAAGAAGAGCAGTATCTGAAGAACAGGTTAAATCTTATACAACAGTATAAAACAAATAGCGTGAAAAGTGATAATTCAATTGAGGGCATAAATGATTATAGCAATCAGCTGATAGCAACGATGACACAAAAACCTGGATTGCTAGGTGAATTGTTCGATAAGAAATCAGATACTATAAAGTCTTTTTTCATTGGATTCGCTGGTGGGTTGGGTTTTTTCATTGCACTGAAAGTATACAATTCAATTTCAAAAAAAAAGGAAGAACATGAAAATGAAATAACGTTTGAATAGTATTTGGTGAGTGAAATGATTGCTATATACAAGATGCCAGACGCTCAAACAAAGGGTAAACTGAGATTTTATGCTCGAATGATGAGATCATTGATCAGAAATGGAAGAAAAAATAGATCACTTCGCGATTTTACTGTGAAGTTATTGGAAAACAACAATGTGCAATCAAAGGATATTGATAAAGAAATTGAAGTTATCTTTAAATTTGTAAGAGATGAAATAAAATATAGAAAAGACCCATACAGAGTGGAGATGTTTCAATCACCCGTAAGAACGCTGAAGGATTATCTGAAAGGTTATGGTGCAGGGGATTGTGATGATAAAGCGATTTTAGCAGCATCTATGCTGTCTAGCATTGGATATAAAGTAAGACTTGTTTTAATGAATCCGCGAGGAGGTGCATATACTCACGTAATATGTGAGGTTTTCCATCCAATTGAAAAAAGATGGATTCCACTAGAAACTACACTCAAAGTTCCGCTTGGATGGTCATCACATACATTCAAGAGAGGGATAATACCGATATAGAGAGAGGTGTATACAATATGGCGAGAATTACTACAAGAAAAATAAGAATGATGCATAGAAGACTTGCATCGCAAGAGAGACTGCTACGGTCATTGTATCAAAAAGCAGTGAGGAAATTCTATAGAATTCGAAGAAGAATGTCGAGAAGAAAGTATTGCAGTTACATTAGACGTGTCAAGCAATTATATAAGTCTAAGTTATTAGCCATCAGAAGAAGGCGTATGATGTTGATTAGAAGACTTGCTGCTAGAATGCGCAAGAGAAGAATAAATGCGAGAAGAATGATAGCAAAAGCAAGACGTAGAAAATACATGAGCTTACATAGTTACATCGACAAACGTCGTAAATTATTACGTCGATACAAGAACTTAATGAGAAGAAAAAAATATGCAGAGGCACGTAAAGTGAAATTGTTGTTGAATAGACTGCAACAAAAGAAATATAAGTTACTATCTCTCAAGAAACGGGTTTACAGTAAAGCTAGAAGAAGATTAATGAAGAAAGCATACGAGCGCAAATTGAAAAAACAAATTGCTAGAAATATAATGAGAAGATCTTATAGAATGGGTAAGAAGAAACTGTACAATAAGTTAGCAGCTAAGAAAGCAATCAAACATAAAATCAAAAGTATAAAGAAAAAAGCATTTAGAAAAGGTGTGAAAAAGGCAAAAAAACTGCTACCGCGCATCGCGAAGAAATATGTCAGACATGAAAAAAGAGCAATGAAAAAACAGCTGAAGAAGCTGACAACTTACGAAAAAATACTGAAGAGAAGCGTCAAGAGAGTGCAGAGAGTGGAAGAAAAACTCAGAAAGAAACATGCAATAATAAAATCTAAAATACCATATACGCGATTTGCAATAAACGCAATGAAAGCAGAGGCAATATCTAGAATACATGCTGCAAAAGCAGCGGATGATTATGACAAGAGAACGTACAAACACCTAGTCAAAGTGTTGTTGAACCGACTAAAAGAAGAAAGAAAAAAAGAATTTGATATGATGTACACTGCAAAGAGACTAACTCAGCAGATATTGAAAGTTATTGAGTATAGAGATAGATTAACTAAAGCACTGAATAAAGTATACGATGTAATTACTGCAATTAAGAAAAAGTAATTCGTTCATATTCATGAAGACATCATTTCAATTACTGGTGAAAATATCGTAACAACGTCTTCACGAATATAAATAAAATTACACATTTCGTTTCAGTGGTGGTGTAGACGTGTTTTTACATAATATAAGCGATAGTGGTATTGGATATAATTATCAAACTAATATGAGATTATACCGTATATATCTCAAAAGGGCCAATGATGAAATGAGAAGAGCGAAGAGCGTTATGATGCATGCGCGAAGATTTTTAGACGTCATGAGACGGTATAAACGATTAGCTGCAAAGACTAAAAAAAGAAAATATAAGGAGAGATATGAAAAAGGTTATAAGAATGCTAAGAAGAGTTATGAATATCAAATGAGATTATATAGACGCTATCTAAACCGTCGCAAGATGTTCATAAAAAAAGCGCGGTATTATTTACATGAAGCTAAGAAATCTAAAAAAAATGTCATAAGAAGACCTAGGAGACGTGTCATAAGAAGACCTAGGAGACGTGTCATAAGAAGACCTAGGAGACGTGTCATAAGAAGACCTAG
>VAPE01025170.1_pt1 | contig 13702 bp, 14 predicted proteins | sample 3393911 | NCBI WGS metagenome assembly VAPE01 (sample SAMN08290436, study PRJNA428436) | hydrothermal vent metagenome | isolation source: Deep-sea hydrothermal vent chimney | place: Atlantic Ocean: South-mid Altantic Ridge | reverse complement strand
TTTGTTTTCATGTAACAAAATAGATGCTTTCTTTTTTTTCTTATTAACCACTTTTGAAAAAGTTTTCAAATGCCCGTTGTTAATTTTTTACCGGAGTATTGGTTATAAAAACCTTTTAAAAAATGAATTATGAAATATTTATACGCGATGATGGCAGGAGTGATTTTAACCCTGTTTTGTTCAAACCTTTTGATGGCTCAGGACACGCTGAAACTTGCAGGAAGCGTTTATGACTCTGCCACCCATCAACCGGTTCAATATGTCAATATTGGTATCTCCAGACAGGGAATTGGTACGGTTTCCAATGATAGTGGTGCTTTTGTTTTACGTATTCCCGCCAAGAAATCGGGTGAGAGCCTGACTTTCTCATGCATAGGATATCAAACGAAAAAAATAAAAATAGTCGCTCATCCAGCCGACAAATTTATAACTGTTTTCCTTAGTCCGAAGGTTGTCCAATTGAAACAAGTAGAGATTTTATCAAAGAAGCTTAAAGTAAAAACAAAAGGAAACAAATCGAGAATGAGTGTCATAGTTTTTGTTGTTAGTCATTCTTCTTCGCTGGGAACAGAAGCCGGATGTGTAGTAAGATTGCCGGATAAGCCGGTTTTTATTAAGGATTTTAATTTTCATATTGTTTCCAACAAAACAGATTCTGTCAAATTCAGGTTAAACATTTATTCTTATGGTGACAAAACAATAGGAAAAAATCTGCTGCATCAAAATATCTATTTTACTGTTCCCGGGAAAGCTCTTGGTGATTTTAAAGTTGATTTGAACAAATACCATGTCGTTGTCCATGGTGATGTTTTCGTTGCCGTTGAGGTTGTGGACGTCTATTCCGGAGCTGTCAATACCGATATAAAAAATGACAAGCACAATTATAACGGGTTATATATTTCGGGAACGCCATTTGGTTCAAAATGCCTCAGACGAAAAACCAGTTTTGATAACTGGGTAAAATTTGAAGGTATTCCCGGTAGCTTTTCTATTGGCTTTTGGCTGACGGTGGCGTATTAGTTGTCTTGGCAATAAACTTGCCTATCACTGTTTGATTTATTTTAAACAGTTTATGTTGATAACAAACGTTTGAAATAAGAAAATGAGGAGGTAGATAACGTTCCTGTTGCAGCATCGGGTAAGCAACTCTTTGTATTACAGATATTGCGGAGCTATTTCCTTACTTTTGCCTAAAATATCACCCCTGAATCCTAAATTATGTCAGACAAAGAACGCTTAATCAGCTTGTGGCGGGAGCTTTATTCCGAAGATACTCTTGGAAAATTGGAGGTTTTCCTCTCGGAAATTGAACAAAAAGCGATGGTCACTCACAATGGAGGCGACGATTGGTACAAGGATGCAGTCATCTATTCGCTGTATGTGGATCTATTTAACAATGATTTTTCCGGACTTATCGACAAGCTGGATTATCTTGAAGATTTGGGGGTAAATTGTCTGTGGCTGTTGCCCATCTTGGATTCCCCCATGCGGGATGCTGGTTTTGATATTCGAAATTACGACCGTATCCGCGCTGATTTACTCGGTTTGCCGGAAGGGTTTGAAAAGGAGGATCAGGTTAGAATTTTCAGCGACTTCCTGAAAGAAGCTCACAGCAGAAGTATTCGTGTGATTTTTGATGTGGCCATCAACCATGTTTCTGACGAGCACCCATGGTTTTTGGAAGCAAAGAAATCGGAAGACAGCCCTTTTCGTGATTATTTTATCTGGAGCAAAGATACCAGCCTTTACAAAGAAGCCCGTCTGCTTTTCAAAGGCATCGAAGAGAGCAACTGGGAACCACTTGGCGACTGGCACTATTTTCATCGATTTTTCAGTTTTCAGCCCGACTGGAATTATAAAAATCCGGACGTTTTGCTTGCCATGTCAAAAAACCTGCTTTACTGGCAAAGTATGGGTGTAGATGGCTTCCGAGCCGACGCCATTCCTTATCTTTGGAAAGAAGAGGGAACTGACTGTGAAAACCGGCCGAAAACCCATACGCTTGTGAAGTTCTTCCGGGCGGTTTTGGATTATGCACAACCGGGTTCATTGCTTTTGGCCGAAGCGTGCCAGAAGCCCAAGGAGGTAGTGAAATATATGGGTGATGGCGATGAGTGCCATGCCGCCTATCATTTCCCGTTGATGCCCATGATGTTTAAAGCCATTGCCATGGGAAGTAACCAGCCTATTCGGCATACGCTAAGCCCCGATGTAACGCCGAAGATACCGGATATTGGTCAGTGGCTTACCTTTTTACGGGTTCATGACGAGCTGAGTCTGGAATTGGTTTATGTGAGCGAAGAAGACAGAAAATATATCCACGAAAACTATTGTCACAAACCTGAATGGGATTTTCGCGTGGGCGAAGGTATTTCAGCACGGCTGTCGGAACTTTTCCAGCAGGACGTACGGAAAATAGGGTTGGCTTATTCACTGATGCTCACCATCACCGGTAGCCCGGTAGTCTATTATGGTGATGAATTTGGCAAGCTGAATGATGAAGCCTATTATCACGAACAAATCAAGCTGACAGGCAAAGATGATACCCGTTTTCTCGTTCGGGGCCGTATTGACTGGGAAAAATTAGAAACCGATTTAAAAGATCCTGATAATTTCCATGCTCGTATTTACCAAATGATCAAATCGTTGCTGAATACCCGGAAAGAACATACAGCCTTTGGCCGGGGTGATACTAAGTTTTTGGATGTACTGGACAAGAGTGGCAAGCCGATGGAACAAGTGCTGGCTTATCTCCGCTCTGCCACGGAAGAGAATATTCTGGTACTGAACAACCTTTCCGGCAAACCGATCGAAATCAAACATCCGTTGCCTGATAATCATGTCTTCGTGCTGAATTTCAATGGGCTCTCTTATGATGAAGAAAATCAGATTTTTCAGTTGGAGCCTTATGGTTTTGTCTGGCTGGGGGTTTTGTAAATCTTTTCTGCAATTAAGAAAGTACAGCTCCTCTGGATTTTAAAGGTGGGAGGATTAAAATCTCCTATCTTTGGCTCATCTAATCTTCAAATCTTCAAAAAATGGAAAAAATAAAACTTTCTCCCACGCTGGAAGTTTCCCGTTTCGCATTAGGTTTCTGGCGGCTGAATGAATGGAAGATGTCATCCGCGGAACTGTTGTATTTTATTGAAGCCGTTCTTGATACAGGAATAACTACTTTTGATCATGCCGATATCTATGGAGATTTTTCCTGCGAAACACTGTTTGGAGAAGCACTGATACGCAAACCTGCCCTAAGGCAAAAAATGCAACTCGTCACCAAATGTGGTATCAAATCGGTTTCCCCGAAGTTTCCCGAAAGAAAAATAAATCATTACGATACTGGCTACCAACACATTGTAAACAGTGTAGAGCAGTCGTTGAAAAATTTCCACACTGATTACCTTGATTTGTTGCTCATTCACCGTCCCGACCCGTTGATGAACCCTGACGAAACAGCCCGTGCTTTTGAAGATTTGTACCAGGCAGGAAAAGTGTTGCATTTTGGTGTTTCCAATTTTTTACCCGCTGATATGGAAATGCTTCAGACTCATCTGTCGCTACCGTTGGTTACCAATCAGGTGGAAATTTCTCCGGCGCAGCTGGCGCATTTTCATAATGGCAGCATGGCTTATTTTTTGCAGAAAAGCATTCATCCCATGGCCTGGTCGCCGCTGTCCGGGGGCAAACTTCTCCATCCGGAGGATGAAGAGGGAAGGCGGATACATCGAAAATTATCTGAGCTGGCACAACGGAAAGGAACAGAAAGCATCGCAGCGTTGGTTTTCGCCTGGCTGCTGAAACATCCTGCCGGTATCATTCCCGTTTTGGGAACCGGAAAAATGCATCGAATCCAGGAAGCGCTGGAAGCTTTCACCATTTCTCTCACCACCGAAGAGTGGTTTGAGATTTATGAGGCAGGACTGGGACACAAAGTGCCCTGAAGGAATAGAGTGCCTAAAGTTAGAAGTGCCTAAAGTGTGAAGTTGGAAGTGCCTAAAGTTTGGAATGGGTTGAGGTTGAGTGGTATTACGAGGTTATCTCAAAATCTTCATTGATGATAATATCCGTGAAAATCAGTGTTTCTTTTGCGCAAGTGCCTCTTCATAAATGCTCGTCAGCACTTTTCCCACTACCTCGGGAGAGAAAGCCTGCCTTGCCTGTTTCCGGATTTGTTCTTTTTTAAAAGCAAACTTATCATCAAGAAAGTCATTCAGTAGATTAAACAAAGCGGTTTCATCCCCTTTTGGCATTAGCCGTCCGTTGGTGTCGTTCACCATTTCGGCAATACCTCCAACATCGGTTGAAAAAACCGGAACCCCCAGCACAAAACTTTCGTTGATGACCACCGGCATATTTTCGTAATTGCTGAAAATGACCAATGCATCTGCTTTGGCCATAGTCTCAGCCAATATTTTACCTTCGAGTAACCCGGTGAAAACCAGTGCCTTTTTCGGAATGTCAAGTTTATCAGCATACGCTTTCATCTTTTCCAAATCTTCCCCTTCGCCCACCAGTGTGAAATGGAAATCATAACGGTTTTCGGAAAGTTCTTTTATCACCCGCAACATTCCGCTGATATTTTTGTGTGCATCGGTGAAGCAACTCACATGAACAAACTCTTTCCGGCTTTTTTCTTGTCTTGGCACCGTTGTATCTGCTGCCTCAAAAAAAGCGGTACCTACCACGTTATGGATGACACGGTAATCGGGATTTTGTAGCCCGTGGTTTTTCATCGCACGCGTTAAATCTTTGGAAACCGTTGTCACCACCGCGGCCTGCCTCACCACAAGGCGTGTAAGATACTTTCTGAGGAAGCCTTTAAATTCTTTTCGTAAATCCAGATAGCGGGTCCAGTGCTCGGTTATTACGAAAGGTGTTCCGTACAACCATTTGTAAACCAGCGCTAAAATACCCAGCCGTGTGAGCACGTGCACGTGCACCACATCAAATTCCTCGCCAGGCAATTTAACCCTTTTTATGCCTTTCATATTGGCTCTGAAAAATCGCCAAAGGCCAACCACGGGAGAAATCAGCGGGATGTGTAAACGGGGCAGACGATAGTAAACCCGTGCGGTGCGAACGTCTGCATTTTCCTTATAATCAATTTCGTACAATGGAACTGAAGTCTCAGCCTCCACGCCGTGTGCATAAACCAGCGCCACTTTAGCATAGCGGGCAACCGCTTCGACGTGTCGTTGCACGAAAAGTCCGGGCATGGAATCGGTTCGGTTGGGATACCACCGGGCAAGGTTCAGAACATGCAATGGCTGTGCAGGCGATGTCATACTTTCAGGATTTCATCCACAAAGGTACGTGCATTTTCAAAACGGATGTCGCCCAACCCTTTTACCACCCGGAAAGGGAGACTGTTTTCTTCCAGCGTCTGCCGGTAAAGTGTAAAAAGTTTCCCGCGGTCATCCGGATTTTCCCGTAAGGGGTCAGGTTCCCACGGAATGTCAGGATAGCAAAGCAGATACAAGTCGTAGCGATGCAAATGAAACTGTTGTTCAATCCATTCCGGACAGGTGCCATAGACCACCTCACACCAAATCTTGGTTACCAACAGGTCGGTATCACAAAACAAAACTTCCCGGGCATTTTTGGCGGCAGCATCCTCCCGTGTCAGCTGTCCGTGGGCAATGGCTACTACATCTTCCAGCCTGTAATCCGGGCCGTTTATTTCAAGATATTCGCGTGCATATTCCGGAACCCACAAAGTGTGGTAAGCATTGGCCAGCCATACTGCCAGCTCCGACTTTCCCGTTGACTCGGGGCCGGTGATAGCAACGCGTTTAAGCATGAGCTTCTATATTTTTTCTCGCCAGTTTTCGCCATTCATAATAACCTAAAACAGCGATAATCAAAAAAATCAAATACTGAAAACTGGTGAAAACAAGGTGTTTATATAAATATAAGGGCACAGAAACCACATCCGCAGCAATCCAAAACAGCCAGTTTTCCACTTTTTTAACAGCCATAAGCCACATGCCAAGGATGGCCACGGCTGTTGTAAACGTGTCGGTATAAGGTACAAATGTTGACCAGTAAACCGTATCATTAGCCTTGAAGATGCGCAGTAATCCCCAGATGATGAAAATTGAGACAATAAAGACACCAATACTGATAAGCCAGGTCTTTCGGCTGGAATAAGTTACCGGCAGCTCCTCTTCATCCTCATTTTTTCGTGACCACATAATCCAGCCGTATATGCTGAAAATGAAATAGTACGCATTAATCCCCATGTCAGCATACAGCTGTGCTTTAAAACAGATAAAAACGTATAACAACACACTCACAATACCGGTCGGATAAACCAGAATGTTGGCTTTTTTGGCATACCAAACACTGATGACGCCGAGACTTGCAGCCACAATCTCAATCCACGTAGAATCCAGGATGTTCTGGTAGAGCAGCTGAAAATAATAACTAAAATCCATTGCTACTCTTTTACAACATGGTTCAGATCAGCATTGATTATCTTCAGGATAAACACCGAATGAGGCAGCTCAAAACTTTTGTGTATTTCCTCGGTAATAGCCTTCATTACTTCAAAATACTCGCCGAAAACCTGTGTGCTCATGCCATTGGTTTTCACCGTAAGCCCCTCATGGCCATGCAGGCGATCGATAAATTCTTTTATGGGAGGTATAAATTCTACTTTAAGCGGGTAATAACTGATGTCTATTGAAGTATTCATGATTTTTATTTTTGTGCAGGCAAAGGTACATTATTTTGGCTGTGAAGTTGCGAAGTTGCGAAGTTGTGAAGTTGCGCGTCATTCCATAAAATCCATCTTCATTTTCTCCTTTTTCGTCTGCGAAACCCCTCTTAGCGTCTTTGCGTGAAAAGGTAAAAGGGTAGGATGGTAAGGGTAACAGGGTGAGAAGGTAGAAGGGTAAAAGGGTTGAAAGGTAAAAAGTAAACTGAATGACAGCGAAGTGAATAACGAATTATCAAATTAGGCACTATCCTAAAAACCGTATTTTTGCGTTACCAAAAGTAAAGATATCCCATGTGGGCATTATATAAAAAAGAGATTCTCGGGTTTTTAAGCACCATCACCGGCTGGGTAGTCATCGGTATCTTCCTGACGGTAACCGGACTTTTTCTATGGGTTTTCCCTTCTGGTGTTAATGTTCTGGATAACGGCTATGCCAACCTGAACGGGCTTTTTAGCCTGGCGCCTTTTGTCTTCCTTTTTCTGGTTCCTGCCATTACCATGAACAGCCTGGCCGAAGAAAAAAGAAGCGGTACGTTGGAGTTGTTGCTTATCCGACCTCTGAGCGATGCAAAAGTTGTCATGGCCAAATACTTCGCAGCTTTTACTCTCGTGGTTTTGTCACTTCTTCCTACGCTGATTTACTATTTTTCAGTTAGGCAGTTGGGATTTCCGGTTGGCGACATCGACGCCGGTGGCTTTTGGGGATCTTTTATCGGGTTGCTTTTTCTCGGAGCAGCTTTTACCGCGATGGGTGTTTTTTCTTCTTCCGCAACGGATAATCCTATCGTTGCTTTTCTTACTGCTGTGGTTCTCAGCGCTTTTATTTACATGGGGTTTGATTTTATTGCGCCGTTTTTTGGCAAGACAGTACTTTTTGTACAATCACTCGGAATCAGCGCACATTATTCCTCCATGAGCCGGGGCGTTATCGACACTCGCGATGTGATTTATTTTCTCAGTCTGAACCTGCTTTTTCTTTACCTGAGTGTTAGCTTTTTGGGAAGGAGGAAATGGAAATGAAAAGCTCATCTTTTTCCCCGGCAAAGAAAATCAGAAAGCAGTACCGTAAGCGCCTGATTACTGCTGTCTTGATTATAGCAGCTGCCAACTATCTCGGTTCGCTTTATTTTACCCGTCTCGACCTGACTACCGACAAACGGTTTACGCTGGCAAAAGTTTCCAGGACTGTATTAAAAAAACTGGATGAACGGCTGACGTGTACCGTTTACCTGAAAGGCAATTTTCCTGCAGGCTTCCAAAGGCTCGCCACAGAAACCCGCGAAATGTTACAGGAACTTCAGGCCTACAACAAGAATGTCCGGTTTCGTTTTGTCAATCCTTCCGGTACAGCAAATCCGAAAAAAAGAGCACGCTTTTACCAACAACTTATGGACAGAGGATTAAGTCCCACGAACTTGCAGGTGAGAACCAAAAACGGACTGGAGCAGCAGAATATTTTTCCCGGCGCCATCCTGCAATACAAAGGGCGGGAGATACCGGTTTCTCTTCTTAGTAATGAGCGAAATATTCCTCCCGATGAGGTACTGAACCACTCCATTGAGAATCTTGAATTTGTTTTTATTAACGCCATTCACAAACTGGAACAGCAGAAAAAACCATCGCTGGCGTATCTTATCGGACAAGGAGAACCGGAAGGGAAACGTGTTGCCGACATTATGAACACCCTGAACGATAATTATGCGCTGAAACTTGTGAGCCTGGATACTTTGCCAAATCCTTTGCTGGAGAAAGAAAAAGCGGACAGTATTGTGCCACGTTACCAGACCCTGATTGTGGCAAAACCGCAAAAAACATTTTCCGAAAGGGAAAAGCTAATGCTGGATCAATACATTATGTATGGAGGCAAAGTACTTTGGCTGATAGATCCTGTCCTGGCCAGTATGGATAGTATAAAACGTTCGGAAACAACGGTTTCCATTGATTTGAATTTGGGGTTGCAGTCACAGCTTTTTACTTATGGGGTGCGTTTGAATAAAGACCTGCTGCTCGACCTAAACGCCGTGCCTATTCCGGTACGGACAGGGCAGTCCGGAAACCGGCCACAGATACAGTTGTTACCGTGGTATTATTTCCCACTGGTCACTCCACGGTCAAACCAGCCGGTGGTACGTAACCTGAACAGTATCGAAATGAATTTTGTCAGCAGCATAGACACGCTGGCCATCAAAGGGGTGAAAAAAACCATTTTGCTGAAGACGTCTCCATATTGCGGCGTGGAGAAGGTGCCAGGTATGATTAGTCTGGCTATATTGCGGCAGAAGCCTTCACCGGAATTTTTCCGGGGGCCGGCACGTAATGTGGCCGTGCTGCTAAGTGGAAAATTCACTTCTGATTTTAAAAACCGGATGCTGCCAGGGCTTAAAAGCAGGGTCTTTCCTTTCCGGAAAAGCAGTGTGCCCACCCAAATGATTGTCGTCTCCGACGGCGATGTCTTTTTGAACCAGCTGAAAATCCCTGACGGTTACCCGTTGCCGTTGGGATATAATCAGTTTACCGGACAGACTTATGGTAACAAAGAATTTATTTTAAATGCATTGAATTACCTCACCGATGGTTCCGGATTGATTTCGTTGCGTACCCGCGAATTTAAACTCCGGCTGTTGGACAAGACAAAAATCAACCGGCAACGGTTGCAATGGCAGCTGTTTAATGTGCTGACACCGTTGGTATTGATGCTGATTTTTGCTTTTGTTGTTATTGGTTTCCGGAAACGGAGATACGGGAGAAGGTAAATGAAAAATGAAAAATGAAAAGTGAAAAATGAAAAAGCAACGTAACCACTATTTGTCCATTGGGTGACCAGCGGATAACTATTGCCTGACTATTGCCTGTTTCCCGTTTAAACCATCTATTTTCCCTCTTTTTTCAACTTATTGGCGAGGTTGTGATAGTATTTTGCTTTGGATTGATTTTCGAGACGGGCATAAATGTTACCGAGATAAAGAGCATTTTCGGAGGTAGGTTGCAGTGGGTATAGTTTTCGGAAATAGACCAAAGATCTTTTAAAATCAATAGTTACCACCTTAAATGCTCTCAGCAACTCAACATATTGGCGGCGGGTTTTGTTTTTGTTATAGGCTTTCATCTCCGCCTTGTAACGATTTTCTGCTTCCCAGAAATATTTTTTTGCCTCCCAGCTGAGTGCAGTAATATTTTTCGGCTCGGACTTTAGGATTACACCGGCAAGCATATTGCAGGTTTTGGTCTTTTCCAATGCGGCATTAACTTTTAAAAGAGCAGCTTTGTTTTTTACATTATCCCTGTAGTCTGGCGGTAGTTTCATCCACAACTTTAAGGCATCTTCCCAATTTTCGCTTTCCACGTAAGTGGCAAAGAGTCTTTCCTGCATAGGGTTTATGTCTTTGCCGGCAGGGTATTTCTTTACATACTTCTCAAGAGCATCAATCTCCATCGACAGGTTATTGATTTTCCGGTATAGCCCGGCAAGTTCCACAAAAGTCTGCTGACTTACCGAAGCTGAGTAAATTGCTTTGCCAAAAAGCTTCCGGGCTTCCTCTGTTTTACCCAGTTTCAGGGCAGCCATTCCGGCTTTGGTATATACAGGGCACCGGATTCCTTTCCCCCGCCTCTCGTATCTGGCTATTGATTTCTTCCACAGCGCAAGTGCAGTTTCGTAATTTCCCTTGTTATAAGCGAGTTGCGCTTTGCCTTTGTGTTTGCCTCTCGCGGAAGTATTTAATGTAAATGCGGTAAGAAAAATCGTTACCACGACGATCCATTTCCATCCTTTCATGTAAACTCTGTTTTTTTTGAAGAGGCAAAAATAGAATATAATTGGTATGGTTCGTGGTTGTTATGATTTTTTAACGGGATATTTTCCGGCAGGACAAAAGATTTTCGGAAGCGGTATGTGTAAACGAAACGTCTCGTGCGGGAGGGATGGAGCGGATAGCCCGGAGTGATGGAGCGGAATGGAAGCTGGCGGAGGCAGCGCCCCGACGAGAGGAGGGGAGCCTGCAAACGCCATAGCTGACACCGCTCCGACATGAGGACTATGAGCGGACAGCCCGTGAAAGCCTTGTGGGTTAGCCCGCCCAAAAAAATTATTTACCTCTTGAAATGGAGGTTATAAAAAAAGAAAAAGCTATTTTTGCAAAAAATATTGAAACATGGATCTAAGCAAAATTTTGTCAATTGCCGGGAAACCCGGTTTGTACAAGTTGGCCGGGGAAGCAAAAAATAACCTCGTTGTGGAATCGTTGACGGACGGAAAAAGAATGCCGGCCTTTTCCCATGAGCGGATTAGCTCGCTGCAGGAAATCAGTATTTATACGAAAGATGAGGATTTGCCGCTGCACGATGCGCTGAAGCTGGTTTATGACATGACCGAAGGGCAGAAAGTGGATAATCCGAAGAAAATGTCTTCTGCACAGCTGAAGGAGCTTTTTAAGAAGGCTATTCCGGATTACGACGAGGACAGCGTTTATGTTTCTGACATGAAAAAGGTTTTTACGTGGTATAATACCCTGCTGGAAAAGGAGTTGCTTGATTTTAGCGAAGAAGAGAAATCGGAGGAAGAATCTGAGGAAAAAACAGAAGAAAAACCGGTTGCTGACGAGCAGAAAGCCGATGCCGGCGATAAAGAATAAGTATGTTTTACAAAACCTTCATCAGGCCGTTGCTGTTTCGCCTTGACCCGGAGAAGGTTCATTATCTTGTAAGCGGTTCTCTGCAATTTATTTTTGGAATACCCGGAATGGCAGTGCTGGTACGCAGGTTCACTGCGGTGAATGATGTGCGTCTGAAACGGGAAGTCTTCGGGCTGAAATTTAAGAATCCGGTGGGAGTAGCTGCCGGTTTTGATAAAGATGCGCGGCTTTTTGGTGCGTTGGGAAATCTTGGTTTCGGCTTTGTAGAGGTGGGAACCATTACACCCAAAGGTCAGCAGGGCAACGAACGGCCACGACTTTTCCGGCTGCCCGCCGATGGTGCTCTTGTCAACCGGATGGGTTTTAACAATGAGGGAATGGAGGCCGTTGCCGGCAGACTGAAAAAGCGCCGGAAAACCGATATTATTCTTGGCGCAAATCTCGGCAAAAACACGCTGACGCCTAACAGGCAGGCTGCCGCGGATTATGTCCGGCTTTTTGAAAAGCTTTTTGATGTGGCGGATTATTTTGTGGTGAACGTGAGTTGTCCTAACATCAGTGACCTGCGTGAATTACAAGACAAAAAAGTGCTGCGTGAGATTCTAAACAGGCTGCAAACTGTGAACCGCCAAAAACCACATCCCAAACCTATCTTGCTCAAAGTATCTCCCGATTTGAACTATTCTCAATTGGATGAGGTGGTACAGCTGGTATCAGAAACGGGTATTGCCGGCGTGGTGGCCGTGAATACAACCATTGGCCGGCCGCTACTGAAAACAGCGAAAAAAGAGGTGCAGCATGTTGGTGGTGGTGGTCTTAGTGGAAAACCATTACAGAACAGGGCGATAGAAGTAGTACGGTATCTTTCTGAGAAATCGGGGCGGGCGTTTCCTATTATTGGCGTAGGCGGGGGTTTTACGCCGGAAGATGCGCTTAAAATGCTGGATGCCGGCGCCGACCTTGTGCAGGTTTATACCGGTTTTATCTACGAAGGGCCGTTTATTGCCAGGCGGATAAACAAGGCTATTGCGAAAAAAGAGAAACGGAAACAGAAAGTATTGTAACTTTTGTTTTTCACACAGAGACCAAATGTAAAGGTTTTTCCGGCGCAAAAATATTTTTCATCCTGTAGTTGATATTGCCGGATAATTCCGAACGCAAACTCCGGATGATTATATTGAGCAAACCAGTAATTTCACGATGTCCGAAAAAAGATTTTTCTCTTCAAGGATATGAAATCCGGATTCCTGCAGATTCCATTTTGTCTTTCTCACCATGCTGGTACCGATTAAAGGAATTGTGATACCGCTCATTGAATACAAAAAAATATTGTTAACCCAATGGGAACTTCTCATATGTTCGAGAAATATTGCTTTTCCATCAGGCTTAAGTACCCTCTTAATTTCTTTGAACCCTGCCATTGGATTGGGAACCGTACAGAAAACGAAAGTTGAGATTACAAAGTCAAAATGATGATCAGGGAATTCCATGTCTGTAATGTCCATTTGCAGAAGCTTTACCTTCTTTTCAGGATGGGCTTTTGCTTTTTCCGTTGCCTTATCTAACATCCCTTTGCTAAAATCTATACCTGTAACGGACACATCTTTGCCATAATAAGGAATGTTTTTTCCTGTGCCAATACCCGCTTCGAGGAGCGATGAACCCGCCGGGATCATTTCAAACAACATACTTCTCCAGTTTCCGAATTTATTCTTTTCGGCAGAAGCCTCAAACATATCGTAGAACCTTGAGAATTTATCGTATTTCTTGTATGTTTCCATTTTTATCTTTTTTTACTGATAATCAACTTTTCGGAGTTGAACACCTCCTGCAAACAGGATAGCTCTCCGGTATGTCATACATTTGTCTCGTTCGTTAGTTGAACTTACCGAAGGTTTTTAGCCATTTCGTCAAACTCTTCTTTGGCAACCTCACCTCTGGCATATCTTTCTTTCAATATCTCCAGAGGAGTATTTTTTGGCACGTTAGGGCTTCCTATAAAATTGTTTCCGGTACGGTTAACCAGTGTGATTATAAGCCATATTACTAATGCCATTACTATTAATCCGCCACCCCATCCTATCATCATAATATTTTTTTTGGTTAAATTATTTTTACACTTATTTTATTTTGTTTCAAATGGTTCGTGTTTTACTTTTTATGACCATCTTTTTACATGCACAAAAGTACTTTTGTTTAAACGGAATTTCGTTATATAATTTTTGAAAAGAGTTATATGTTTTTCAACCCTTAGGGTTTGTGACGGAATAAAGTGACGGGAATCGACGAAGTAATTTTGCGGGTTTTCAAGGCGCAAACGTTGCGAATAGCCACTGTTTATTTAAAACTT
>VAPE01031492.1_pt1 | contig 13707 bp, 11 predicted proteins | sample 3393911 | NCBI WGS metagenome assembly VAPE01 (sample SAMN08290436, study PRJNA428436) | hydrothermal vent metagenome | isolation source: Deep-sea hydrothermal vent chimney | place: Atlantic Ocean: South-mid Altantic Ridge | reverse complement strand
ATCCAACTATAGCTGATGCTATATGTGACCGCCTTATTCCTATTGCCATAAAACTGAATCTCAAGGGTAAATCTTTAAGAGGAATAAAGGAGAAAAACAGCAAAAAATCTTGAAAAAACTGACCAACTTCAGTTTCTTAAATGAAACTGTTGTATAATATAAATCGTTCGGCTTTTGAATGAGATATTTCCGGTCACGTAAAATGGGATTTGCCGGTCACTTTCGTGGGATTAGGCACTTTTCGATAACCTCGTATAATTTCATATCTTTATAGGGCATATTAGTTGTAATTTTACCTTGACACAGGCTTATTACATGATACCATTTACATGATTAATATAGAGATAGAAAGGAGGGACAATCTATGTATTAGTGGACAGAAGAAGGTCTGGAGTAATTCACTCACCAGGGGGCTTCATTTATAAATCGTGAATCAAGAAAAATTTTTATTTTTGATATTATTTTTTGATATTAAAGGAGGAGGGTAGGACTATGAGTAAATTGTTCAAAAAATCAGTATTTATCATGATCTTCGCCTGTGCCGGTTTAATGCTGTTTATTAGCGGCGCACGGGCACAGCAGTCTGAAGCTGTATCCATGGCGACACTGCAAACTGCTGAAGATGTAAAGGCATACTGGACGCCCGAGCGCATGCAGGAAGCGATTCCAATGCCAATGGGGAATTTTGTAAAGGATGCGGCTGCAGATATAGGTACAGCCTATGAAAGCGAGTTGTCCCAGGATGCGAAACCGGGGTATGCTCCAGGCTGGTCGCCGGAGAGCGGTCTTCCCCAGCCTGATTCAAATACTTGGATAGAAATTACTCCGGATGATCCGCTGTACGTTGTGGCGACGGGAGTAGCCCAGCCGCAGCACGGTACTCCGCCGAGTTCGCCGCCAAGCAGTCCCACTGATTATGCCGGTTATTCTCCCTTTCAACGTACGAACTTTGCCGGACGATATTTGACCTACCCAAGGTCGACCATCGGCAAGATGTTCTTCTCACAGGACCATGACGGCGATGGCAACTACTCGAGTTTCGTCTGCTCGGGGTCGGTGATTCAGAAAAACACGGTTGCAACGGCTGGTCACTGCATCCATAACGGCCTAAATGGCCTGGGTGCCGGCAGTGGTTGGTCAACCAATATCCTTTTTTGTCCATCTTACAATCAAGGCGGTATAAACTCAACCAGTGGCTGCTGGGCGGGGACATATCGTGCCACCTCAGGTTGGTGGTTTGGTTCGAGTGGATCCGACCGTGATTATGGATGCTTTGTAACGGCATCGACTGGTACTGTCGTTAGTGACAGAATCGGAAACTTTACAGGCTGGACAGGCCGGGCCGCCAACTGGGATAATAGACAGCCCATATACGCATGGGGCTATCCACAAGGTGCGCCATTTAATGGCACAGTAATCATCGTCTCTACCTCCACAGAGTGGTACACAAGGGACATGACGAGCGGCGATGGTCAGGTGTCGAAGTACATCGGAAACGACATGACCGGCGGCTCCAGTGGTGGCCCATGGTGGCTTAACTACAACCACCCCTGGCAAAACTTCCCGGATGTAGATGGATCAAGTATCACCGATCCCATGCAAACCAGCGCAGCAGCATCACCGCCCTATATCAACGGCGTCAACAGTCACAGGGCGTGCTCCCAGGCTGGCTGCCCCCCGGGCTCTGTCTATCTCTCGGAGATGGGATCGCCCGAATTCCACAGCTCTGATGGGGACGGCGACGAGAGCGAAGATGTTTTTGCTTTATGTTTCAGCAATGGCGGAAGCTAATTGACCACACATAACTGGATTTGTAGTGGGGAGCAAAATCATATCCACTATTTGAAATAGTCATTCAGATACCGTTTGACCCGGCAAGCATTGAAAGCAGCTTGCCGGGGGTTTTTTATTTTCACAATGTAAGGGCAATAAATTTTCATTGGTTCAATTCAATTTCCTCTAGTACTTAGGCCTAAAACAAGCGAGGTTTTTCTATAAGTTGCATAGAGCTCCATCTTATTTATCGGCAAGGTATATTTTTGTCTGTTAATCTCTCAAAGCGCTGTTTTTATAGTATGAATGCCTTGATCGCTCCCGTCATGAAAGCTGAAAAACATTCTTGCCGGTAAAACTTCCATGATTCCGGCGCACCTTTCCCGCTTTCATCTTTTCTTGTTTTAACTTTCTGCTTAAATCGTATCTTCTCTATGTAACCGCTAATTTTAATCGTCGTATTCGCTCCCATGTTGCAAAGAAATCTTTCAGCCATGCATTATACCCAAGCATTCGATATACTATCTTTCGTCCTGTCCTGATTATCTGAGCAGGCAACAAAATCAGCGTATATAGAAACCGGCGAAACTCCATCTTTATTACTTCAGTCCCACGAACCTTATCGGGCATCAACAATCCAAACCATGACTTCAGATTTCAGATTCCACGCCAATGCGGCCATCACCATATACGCCCAGTTGCTTTCCAAATCCCGCACCGGCACTCTCATCGCACTTACTCCGTTTTTTAACTGCTCCACTACATTCTCCTGATCGCAACGTCCATTTGCTAATCTCACCACCTCTGCTGCCGTCAAATCTCTGCGCCTTGTGAAATCTCCTGTCCCGAAAGCTTTCAAGATAGGATCAGGTATGCGCTGCGCTCCCAATGCATTCAGAAACACTTCGTCATTCCTTCTTAACTCTATATCCTCCAGACGCATACCCCCAGCCAATATGTTATAGGCTATGTTCAATACATGATCAGATTCATGATAGGGTATATGTACCTTTAGTAATTTCAGATTTGCATTAATCTCTTTCTCTAACCCTATCCTTTTTATCATCTGGTGAAACACCCCTATTCCCCCGCAACTGATCGCCTGCGTCTTCTCGCTCATCTCATAATGTATGTTGCTGCCCTTCATTATCGGATCCGCCTGATCCTTCCACTGCCTTTTCCCCAATCGACCCCCTATTCTCCGTTTACTTTTCTTCATCGTTTTGCTATAATTGTTCTTAGATATTTTACTCACTTGAAATGCCCCTTTCTTTGGTTATTGCGTTTCCTACGCTTCTTATTTTAACCAATAGATTCGGGGCATTTCTACCTCTTACTGCTTGTTTTTTGTTTTAGTGCGCTTGTTTAAGGACTAACCAGAACCTGTAAATCAGCTATTATTATATTTTAATTTATCAATCCACGAACCCAGATGCTCCCGGCATAGACTAATCTGTGCCTCACTCAGATCCTTTTTCCATCTATCAACGCTGTTTGGATGAATTGAGCTGGTTTTTGCGACCTTAGGGTCCTCGATCCCTGGGTTGCGATGGCGGCTAAAAAAGTCCCTCAGCATCGCCTCATCATAGGATTCACCCAGATACGAAAGCAGCGCTGATAGGGTCTCTCGATGATTCATTACCAAGTCTTCATAACGCAAAGTGAAAGAAATATCCGGATGTTTATCAATGAAGGAAAAGGCTTTATCAAGATATTCATTGTATAATGTTACTTTCCGGATAAATTCTGCCGGTATGGTTTTCTTAAAGCCAGATTCATTCAGTGATGCCAGGGCATCAAGGGGGTTCCTGATAACATTTATAAAAACAAAGTCGCCATCCAGCAGTGTATACCACTGATCGAGGTACAATAGGTTTTCAGGGTTTTTGTCCGCCCAGCGGCTTTTTCCGGATCTCCTTGCTGCTATCACATGGCATTCTATGAATGCCTTGCCGAAGACTTCCAATAAAATCCTTTCATCGAGCCCCATTGTACGAATGGAGCTGAAAAGCCTGAGATGCGCCAGATCATCCTTCAGATAATTTCCATAGAAGTCCCTGAAAAATTTTACCTCAGGGCCACAGTAGATATTGGGATGGCTGTCAAGAAGCCGTCTCAGCAAAGACGTGCCGGAGCGGTAAAAACCACCAATAATAATTGGGCATCTATACACTTGCCGGATCATTTTACCTTAAAGTATTATAGAAAAAAGTGTCGTGTCCATGGATCAGACAGGTCCCACTCTCCATTGCCGGATACTCTTTTGAGGTCTTCCCTGTCAGGGAATTTTATCTTTTCCGGGCTAAACCTTGCCCGGTTTATATGCATTCCTTTCGCCAATTCCTCAGGAGCAAAATTCCGTTTTCCATATTTTTCCATTGCATGCCCTTTGCTGAGCACGATGTAATGGCGAAGAATGAAATTCTTCGGGTAAATATACCGGGGTTCAAACATTACAGAGTGACCGCCGCTGGATGCAAGATCGACATTTACATCTATCTTTTTCCAGATATTCACCCGGTGCAGCATATTAGGCCTAAAGTAATAATAATACTTCATCTCATTGAGATAATCTTTCCCTTCAAAGGTTTCTTCCGCAGATGTTGGCGTGAAGACAAACTCATCAGAATTGATTGCATTATAGCCTTTTTCATCAACATCCTTTATTCCTTCAGGAAGGTTGGCGAAAGGCTTCGGAGCCTCACGAATCTCGTCCGCATCATGCTGAATAAACCAGTCGGCATCTATCTGCTGAGCAAGGCGGCTTTTGTACTTAAGAATCTTCACCCATTCAAATATCCCGGTAAATGGGATATGCTCAACACGAAATACTCCATGATGTAAATACTCTTTTGCAATCTCCAGCGTTCGATCTGTTGATCCGTTATCAATCAGACAGGTCTCGATACCCTGCTCATACAGATACATCAGACATCTCTCCAGGTAGTATTCTTCATTTCTGACTGCAAGTAAGGCGACGATTCTCATTTTATCAGGTCCACGGTTCAAGGTTCATGGTTCCGTGAACCGGAACCGTGAACCTTGGTAGAATTATTTGATGATAAATGCCATACTCCTGTCGATGACATTTATTTCTCTTGAATGCAATCTGGAGAAATCATCAAAAGACGAATTCCAGCTTATATCATCCGAAACAAGCAAGCCCCCTGCCTTAAGATACCTCCATGCCTGTTGATATTCAAATGTCATGCATTCATAGGAGTGCTCGCTATCGTGAATAAAGAAATCGATCTCATCAAGTTCATTAAGCAATATGGGAAGCTTTTCCTGACTATGCCCAAGTGTAAGATGCCAACGTTCTCGATATTTATCCGATATCAGCCACCCTGGTAGATTCCCCTTCGGAACTACAGCCCCCTTTTTTCCTTCCCAGAAAGTTCCCTCCTCATAATTTGTATCCGCGTACTCAGGAAGGTCGATTGAGTAAAGTGATCCTGCATTATTCCTTTCAAGGGCAGCAAGAATTACTGCTGTGGAAACACCATTACACACACTGGTTTCTACAAGTATTTTCGGCTTGAATTCACGTACCAAGCCGTATAATAGCATACTGACTTCTGGGCGCATGCCACCAAAGCCATATGAATTTCCGCGGCATGTCATGCCTGAAATGGTGTTTTCGAATTCTACGTTTTTTCTGTCAATCTCGGTTATAAGATTAATCAAAGCAGGTTCGGTTTTATAACGGTGTACTATCTCATTTCTCCACATTGTCATTTATGAAACTCCCTCTTCAAGCGGCTGGCGGTCCAGCCGGAATATCGATAGTGGAACCTCAAACACCTTGGGATGGTTCACGCCGTGCCCCCAGTAGCCATCCTCGCCGAAACAGTCACCGTGATCAGCCGTCAGAACGACTATAGTATTACCTGGCATTGAGTCAAAGAGCCGGGGCAAGCGGGTATCAAGAAATTCCGCGGCAGCGACCTGGCACTGGAAACCGTCAGTTGCTGCGCCTACCGGACCATGCTCGACAGGTGGCCAACTCATCCTTCGTGCCCGGACATCGTCCTTACAGGGCTCTGTCTTGCCCCGATAGGTATATGGTGCATGGGTTTCACCAAAATTAATAAAGCCAAAAAACGGCTGGTTTATATCGATATTCTCTAACAGGAAGTCTATCTGACGATCGGCATCCGTACCAGTGTAAAGAAACTTCCCAAATCCTGCTGTTAGTGATTCCTAACGAAACCAATTCATGGCTCCGGCACCCACTGTTTGATAACCTTCGTTTGTCAATCCCTGGATAAAATTCCACTTGGATTCGGATTTTTTCAGCGCCGTTTTATGAACCTGACCTTCACCCACACCTGTTAACCCCGGTAATTGCTTCCTGAACCTGTTGTAATAGGGGATGTTTTCCCTGATATTTGGAAGGAAGCCGACAAAAAAGGCCTGATGAGAGGCAAATGTAAAGTTAGCAGGTGCCTCTGCACGATGGATGGCGCTATAGGAATCCAGCACAGGGGCCTTTGCAGACGCCAATACATCATAGCGACAACAATCATATGTTAACAACAGATAATTCATTTTTTCAGCTACTCTCATTTTAAACCATAAAGACCAACGCTAAATATCAATTAGATATTATAATCACATTTTATCAGTTATCGGATCTAAACTTCAAACCCAAGGGCTCTGACAGCCGCAATCTCTTCGTCACTGAAAACCGATATATCATAGTCCATATATCTCCCGGAAGATTTTGGTGTCCTCGGCAAAGCAACGAGATTTTCGATATCCACGACTGCTTTGTCAACTTCAATGAAATCGAGCAGACGGTCAATTTCATTGGCTGGATTTAGGCAGAGACTGTCAAAATTGAGCAGCAGGAATCTCTTGCCCAATAATCTCCGGCTGAGGTCAATGGCCTGTTTATTTGCCTTTATCCAGTACTGTAGCATTGCCTTTGGAATAGGCATTGAAGATTCATGTACTACTCTGAGGAGCTTGCCCCAGTTAAAAAGTTGAGCATGGTTACTGCTAAAAGCCATATCCAGTCCATGCCGAATGACATGTATATATTTCATCTCTTTAAAATGAACGCCCAGATACTTTATAAAGATATGCGTATTCGGCTCTTTCCATCCCCATGCAGTACGGACAGTTAGAGGATATTTTCGTGTTTTCAGCATGTTCATCACTCTCTTGAATGCCCATAACCCCCTTCCTGAACGAAGATGATCATGCCCCCTCCAAGCAATATCCATTGCAACCTGTAATGTAAAAAACAAATCTATTTTTGAAACGTGTTGACCTGTCATTAACTTTTCAAATATAGAAATTGCTCTATAAATTTCTGTTTCTTTCTTAGTGGAATTCTTAATAAACCATATTGGCCTCTTCAATAAAAGGGTAAACCACAGATTATCATTGGAGCTGTTGAGGTCGCTTCCCATATACAGTCCAGCCCTTTTGAGGATTTCAGCAACAACCCTTGTGCCACTGCCTCCTACCCCACCTACTGCAATAGGACTATGCTCCTCCATGTTTCTCAACTAATCCCTCAAACAGAAATAATGAACCAATGATCTTGATCAAGAACTTCTTCATGTGAGCTTTCTACTGATAAATACTTCTATAAATTCAGCTTCTATGCCCATATAACTGTCATGTGTAAACAGAATAGTCGTGGTCATACCTGTTTTTTATAACAATAGTCAGCAAAATCCCATCCCCAGTCATATATTACTAAACTGCCTTTATTATCCACTGGATTACCATGATATACAGGTTCTTTTAGAAAGTGAAGTTTCCCGTCTCGTTCAATAACTCTGAGTTCATTTCTCATGTTCGGATGGTAAGGCATCGTAAAGATGTGTGCACCACCGGGTTTTAGGACCCTGCAAACTTCTCTCAGAGCACGATCTGGATGGACAATATGCTCAAGCACGTCTTGCGTAACAAATAAATCAAAGCTCGCATCCGGGAAGGTCAGGGATTCAAGGTCTTCACATCTGTAGCCATTATGCATCGTGCCTCGAGAAATATCAGGGGAATAATGCGATGATGAGTATCTGTTGCAGTTTTTTCTCAAAAAATTAGATGACACCTCAAAGGGAGCAGATTCATGAATTACCATTTTCTTGTAATCTGGAAAGTAAATTTTGAAGTATTTTATTAAGGCTCTATGACGAGGTATTGAATCACACCCAATACAACGATAGTGATCTCTGAGCCAGTCGTATCGCGAATAGAAAATCGTTTTACTTTCGCAGATTGGACAAAATCCTATATCCAATCTCTTCAGGGCATATAAACTTTTTGCCATATCATTCAATCTGTCATCCATTCTTGTGTATCCATCTGGCTCGAAATGCCTCTATTTCATCACGTGAGTAAAAATGTTGAACAAATTTTGAGTTGTAAATCTGATCAATATATTCATCGGACAGTGTAATCTTTGAAAGAAATTCACGATAAATATCCTTGTACCATTTTTCAGCACCCACATTGCTCCTTTTTAATTTAAAATCTGGTATCCCGAGGAATTCCTCTATCGCCTGTTCTGCGTGAATGTCAAGGTCTTCAAGTCGAATCAGAAGAAGAGAAAATCGCCCTTCTCGGTAAATGTCATAACCTTTTTCACGAGGGAATGGCCGCGAGTATACGTCGATATCAAAAACGGGTTTGAACTGAGTGTCAAACCAATTTAGGGCGGATACATGCTCCCATTTGTTGAGAAATGCATGTATAAGATCGTCACTTCCTATAGAGAAGGCATCCAACTGTTGACGAATATCCGGTATTACTTCTTCGATGCCGTGGAAAAAACGGGATACATTCCGTGCAATAGGATCTCGGACAAGGGAAACAAGATTCCATTTTTGATTGCGGTCGCTGTATATTAATCGTCTCAACTCCATCCCTTGCCGGACGACTGCCAATGAGTTGACTGGATTTGAAAGCTGTTTCGTTAAACTCTCTGCCATGTTTTCAAGGTCATGAAGTACGTGCGCGTGATAAATCGGAATCCCCAAGTCCAAATCGGTAAGGGTTTCATAAACCGAACGCGACCCAACCTTTGCCATATTGTATACAATAACTGGTCCGTCAATCTGAGAAGATTTTCTCTCCTTTATCTTATGCTTAGGACAAGGTTTGTTATTGAGTATCTCCTTCACCCTCTCCCTATATCGAAGTCCTATAGCCCGGTAGCTGAAGAACTGCCTCATATACCGGCTCGCCACAGCCCCCAATCTCCTCCCGAAATCCCTGTCCGACAACAGTTCAAGCATATATTCAGCAGCATGATCTATGTCTGGCTCAGCCCATACCTGACCTCTTGCGTGCGGATACTGGCCTTCCATTACATGAACAAGTTTATAGCGAACCAAACAAGAGTTCTCTTCATTCATAAAATCGAGGTTACCGGAATAGCCTGTAGCTATGACAGGTTTCCCCAAGCACATCGCCTCTGCCATGCCCCGCCCAAAACCTTCCGAACGATGCAGTGAAACAAAACAATCACAGCAACGCACAAGATTTTTAATCTCATTGTTACTGAGCGTTTTGTTGACAACAATAACCTTATCTCTATATTTAAATTCTTCAAGCTGCTCCATAAAACGCCTGTAGTCTTCCTGCTTATAGACCGACCCACCCATCTTTATGACGAAGCGGACATCTTCGCCATGTCTCTCCGAACAGACCTTTTCAAAAGCCCGAAGGACAGCGAAGGGGTTCTTGCGGTCGATATACGATGTGAAATCAAAGAAAAACAAGAATACATAAGAACTTTCTGTAATACCAAAATACCTTCTTGACAGGAAAGTAGAGACCTCAACCTGAGAGGCAAGCGGCATACTGAAGACGGGCTTTGATACAGCCTGTCTTAGTGATTCATAAGCAAACCGCGACTGGGCCCATACCTCGTCGAAGCATTCTACCTGATCGGCCCACTCTCGTGGATAGATACTCAGTTCCCACGCCGGGTAAAGGATGTTGTAAGCCCCTGAAGGCAGTTCATCTCTTAAACGTGAGAGCACATTAGCGATCTCATCACCATTAATGAAAAATATGTTGATCGATTCACTCAGTTCTTTAATGAGATGACCAGTGAGTTCACGCTCGATGTCCGGGTCGGGGTCGTTAAGGGTGAAAATATCCCAAACCGGCAGCGTGAACCTCGCTATCTGGAAGGCACGGAAAGAAGCACGTATATCTTCCCCCCTTCCTATTGGTGCAAATGGATGACCTACCAGCACAGGTATCGATCTATCATTTTTCATAAGATGCTATAGATTTCTAAATTTCCTTATCAGTATTCAAAATCCAACTTTCTATTGCATTGCGTGTGGCCTCCAAATACCCATGACCGAACCGCTGGTCAGGTTCCAGGAAGGATCCTTCTGCCCACTCGTTCCATGCATTGATAAAAACAACACGATCATCACCAGAGTTTTGCTCACGTGTCTGCTGTATAATAGCCTCAAGCCAAGCCTGGTAGGCCCCAGGGGAGGCATATGCAAAGATGTAGGGATTGTTCTGCTGTCGCGCTGTATTATCCCAGGAGGCTAAAACTGTTCGGAAACGCATATAATCCGCGACATCTCGCCTCATGTACTTGAGCACAAGCTCTCTGTAGTCATTTATAGACCCACTAAACTCCGGATTTAACAGCATCCCTGGAGGTTCGATAGGTGCTTCAGTGCCGTGTGGTGGAAACTCTACCGATGCATCAAATCCATATTTAGATGGATGTTCCTTCGCATAAACATGTTCAAAGGATTCCACCATTGCAAGATAAATCTCGCCAACACCCTCTTTCCGGCAAATATCACGCCAGATATCTGTTGTACGCTTGATATCAGAAAACTGGGTTACTCGATAAATAAGAAGCAAAGGTTTTCCGTGTATTCGGATATATTTGTGATGAGTCATAAAGCGGATTATATCCAATATAACAGATCGATCGTCCTGGTCAGAATGTTCCTGAGCTATGAGTATGTCTTGTTCATGACCATCCCATTTACGCGTCCAGTTTTCGTTTGCCCAGCAGAGACAATAAGGGATATTCGGTTTGTTGGTCTCCAGCATCCGATCAAGAGGCACTTCGAGCAGCCGCTTCCCGTGGAACCAGTAATAATAGTAACAAAATCCATAGATTCCGTAGCGCTTGGCAAGTTCGGCTTGCTGTTCCATAACCTCTTTCACTCGAAGGTCATAAAAACCCAAATCCGCGGGAAGCCTCGGCTGGTAATGACCGATAAAATTTGGGCGTGCCTCGACTACGTTCCGCCATTCGGTAAAACCCTTCCCCCACCACTGGTCATTTTCAGGAATTGGATGGAATTGGGGCAGATAAAAAGCTATCAGACGGACACGATTTAATTCATCTATTTGCTCTTGCCATTTTTCAGAAAGTTTCTGTTGGTTAGTAGTAACACATTGCAACTTATAGGTCTTATCGAGGCTGTCTGAAGTTACACTGAGATGATGAATGATTAAAGCTTTTGGATTGTAGAAAATCAGTAATCCCCGTTGCCTTAAACGAAAACAGAGATCGATATCTTCACAATAAGAAGGCGCCAAATCATCATCAAAACCTTCAATTTCATGAAACATGTCTGTTTTTATAAGAAGACAAACTCCCGAGCAATAATCAACCGCTCTAACGTAATTATATCTTGGCAACTCGGGATCATCCGCCAAGCCGATTAGATGGCTTGAACAGTCTCGATTCACAAGTGCACCCGCTTCCTGAAGCCTGTTATTCGGATAAATTATCTTTGGCCCAACGGCACCTGCATTGGAATGGACTTCAAACGTTCTCACGAGTTCTGTTAACCAGCCATCGGTAACTTGAACATCGTTGTTCAGGAATAAGGTATACTGCCCACGTGTTTTTTGGGCACCATGATTGCAAGTACGCACGAATCCGAGGTTCTTTACATTTCTTATATATATTATGTTACTGATTTTTGATAAGATATCCCGAGACTGGTCTGTTGACCCATCATCAACTATTATAATTTCATAAGGAATGTCTGTAGTGTATTCCTGTATGGATAACAGACACTCGATGGTAAATTTAATATTATTGTAAACAGGTATTACAATTGAAACAATGGGCTCCGTTACGTTTTTAAATCGCAGGGCCTCAGCTTGAAGGGGAATTTCATTTTCTCTTATAGAGATAATCTTTTTAGGTTTCAGTTTAAGCTTTGCCAACCTTGAAGCATCGATACTTTTGATTCTTTTGCGCATTTCAAGATACACTTGCCATTCGTTGGATACTGCTCTTTCATCACGGACACAAAATTGTTGCCATACTTTTAGTATGCCGGCTCCGGGGAAAGCCTGTTTCTCTTGTCTTTTTACCTTTTCTCTGGACTGCAAAACAAGAGAAGCCTGATTTGGATTTGTTAAAGCATTTTCACTGTTTTTTTTTGTAAACTCACTCCAGGCATTTTTAATAAATGTACAGAATCCAAATGTTCTGATATTTGGTATGGCCTGCTTTAAATCATATGTTTTAATTATTCGCGCTATGTTTTTAACAATGTTTCTTCTGAAAATAAGGGCATGTACTATCCTCAGGGGTGCAGTAACCCGCCAACTCCAGCTTTCGTAGAGAGCGTTGATGCGCTTATCTCTATATTGCACTTCATTATGAAGACGCGTTATTTCCTGTACCCTCTTCTCATCTTCCCGTCTCAATATATCAACGGACTCGATTAGGCTTTTCATTTCCTGTTCTTTATGTATTTTTGCTTGTTCTTCCTTCATCCTTGAGTGAATCTCTTTGAGTTCCTCCTCTCTGCTCTTTAACGTCTCACGCAGGGTTGTTATATGTGCTTCTTTGCTTTCCAGCAAATCGTCAATCCTGGATATGTGAGTGTTCATAAAAGATTTAAGATCTCTGTATAGCAGCCTGATGATTTTATGAGGTATGTTCTCATCCAATGCATTTATTAGATCTTCATCTTCTACATAAAGCAAGGAACGCTCTTTCACCTTGTCAGTTTTTGGCAGTACTATCCTCTCTTCTGAAACTGAATTGCCTGTCTCTGTCGCTTCTATCTCCTGATAGACTGGTCCAACCTCAGCAGACATCTGCATATATAACTTCATAATTTCAGGCGGTACACCGGCTTTTTGAAGATCTTGCATTGTAGATCTATGATGTCTTAATGAAAAAGAAACAGTCTTACATACTCGTTCAATTGTCTCTCTGGAAGCATCCAACCCCAAAAAACTAAGTACCCGATCTAATTCAGACTCCGGATTTATAAAATAACTATCATAATGAGTAATTATCCTTTGATCAGACTTAGTGAAGGCAAGCAGGTACTGATTGTAAGTAAGCCATAGTCTTAAACCAAATGTACTGGAATTATAATTGCGTCTTTTCAGGGACTCGGCTACGTCAAGGGGATTCCTGATGCAGATTACCACCTTCATGTCAGGAAATAAGGACTTCCAAAATGAAAAGGTTAAGCAATTCCGAGGATCTTTCCAGCCCCAGGGCTCATGTCCATGGAAAGACCCGGCAAGTTCTACAGCCATTTCCTTGAAACGAACAATTTCTGGTTTAGCCTCCCACCCCGCACTCGGTTCAGGAGGATAATCCCAGTCCCCGCCCAACTGAACCAGCAATTCCTCATTTATGGCCATGAAGCGATTATTCTCCCAGAAGCCTTCCGGATTGTCAAATCCCGGTTTTACAAGCTCCTCCTCCGGTCCCAGATATAGACCACAAAGATTTAACAGTCTGGCCACCATTGAGGTGCCGGATCGGTGCATACCGGAGATACAGATAACATTTCTTTTCATATTTAAGTTAGACACCTGACTTTTAAAATATATTCTGTTTCTCTGCTCGTATGTTTACATACCATTCTCTGGAAAAACTTATTAAGGAACAACGGCTGAACCCCATCCAATTTTTTAAAACTTTGCAGATTACTT
>VAPE01017843.1_pt1 | contig 13750 bp, 24 predicted proteins | sample 3393911 | NCBI WGS metagenome assembly VAPE01 (sample SAMN08290436, study PRJNA428436) | hydrothermal vent metagenome | isolation source: Deep-sea hydrothermal vent chimney | place: Atlantic Ocean: South-mid Altantic Ridge | reverse complement strand
GGGGTTCCAAAGTTGTTAGAAACTAAAATGATAAACATTATTTTTGAATATAAAAAACAAGTTTGGAAAATAGAAATAAATAGAAGTAACTTGAGAGAAATCATAATTTGCATAGAAAAACAATATACAAAACTGAAACCAAAAAAAAGTGTTTGGGATAAATTTTTCTAAGTTTATCAACAAATGGAAGACAAAATAAAACAACTACAAGAAGAACTAAAAAAACTTCAAAAAGAAAAACATAAAAAATTAGATTTAATTTCTTCTGGAAAAGAAGAAATGAAAATCGGAATTAAAAAAGATAATAAGAAATATAGTGTAAGAGATAATAGAAATAGAACTTTTATGCCTGATGAATGGAAGAAGTTTTACGATTCTCTTAATGATAATCAAAAAATATTTTTTAATTTTTCAATTAATACTGGTGCAAGGATAAATGAAATTTTGAATATTAAAAAGAAAGATTTATTTGAATTAGATAATAAAAGAATTTTATTAAAGGTTACAAAAGTTAGACACGTCCTCGGAGAAAAGAAACCTACACCAAGACCAATAAAAATATCGACTAAGTTTTCTAAAAAATTAAAAAAATTAATTAAAAATAAATCTCCAGATGATTTTGTTGTTAATTATTCACAACCCGCGGCACATATATGTTTGAAAAAAACATTAAAGAAAATTGGAATTAAAGATTATTATATGTTTTCAATTCATAATATAAGAAAGACTCTTGAGACTTGGTTAAAATCTTTAGGTGTTGATATAACAACTTTAGAAAAACATTTTGGTCACGATATTAATACTGCAAAAAATCATTATATACAAGAAGATATTTATACATTTAAAGAAAAAGATTCTATGAAAGATATTATCGGTGACTTATCGGAAAGATTAACTGGAAAGATTGATTGAAATAATAATAAAATTTATAAAGTAACTTCTATTTGTCTATACGTGAATTAAAAGAGAAATATTCATAAATTTAAAAAAAGAAATGTTAACCGCATGATTTTTTTTTAGATTTCCCTAATTGAAAATCTATAAATACATATATAACAGACTTTATAAATGTTTTGATTTTGAACCTGGTGTCTTAAATAATAATAACATATATAAAGTCTGTTATATATGTTATTATGTTTAGTATTTTTCACTCTAACGATTGAGAAATATTTGTTAGCTTGGTGTTGGGGCAAGACTTCTTACACCAGGAAACAAAAATAACTGCCCCAATAATAAGTTATGTAGTGAGAACTATATTATTGTATACTAAGGTAACCTTAGTGAACACTTACTTATAGTATATTATATAATATATTATATAATATATTATACTTTAGTCATAAATTCTTTTATGTTAAAAGAATTTAAATAGTATGAATCTTATTAGTAAAGTTATTGATATTTAAATTCTTTAAAGGTTCTTTTTAGAAAAATGCTTATATATATAATATTTTGAACACCCCTATTTATTATAATATTTTGTATAACTCCTATTAGTATAATATATTATATAATATATTATATAATATATTATATCCAAAAGATTTAAAAACTATTAGTTATATAGTATAATAGAGAAAAAACAATATGCCAACAGAAAAAACAAGAACTAATCACGATGCAAGGTCTATATATATACCCATAACGGATATTGGCATAGACAAAGAACTTAATGAACTCGCAAAGAATGATAAGAATATTCCTATTGTTATCCGAAATAGAAAGAATGGATTAATAAGTGTAGTAACAATTTTACTTTGGAAAAAATATATAAATGATATGAAAAGAGGTTTGGAGACTATATAATGTTACCACCAATTAGAATACATATAAAAAAGAAGATTAGAGTTCCAACTATAAGTCAAGCAAAATATTTGTGGAAAACAAGTTGGACAGAACCAATTATTATTGATTATTCAGAATCAATCAAAATGTTTAAAAGGATTGGATATGGACCAATTGAAACAGATGCAGAATTTGGTAAGTTTATTCTTGATAGAATTGGAATAGGTGATTTTCTAGTTATATATTGGAGAAAAGGGAAAAGAGGTCTAAAGTTATTCACTTACATTAGAATTAATACAGGTTCATTTCAAATATTAAGAAAGATAGTTAGAAAAGGTGATAAAGAAAAACAACAAATAATGAGATTAAGGGAGAAAATAAAAAATAAGAACTATAGTTTAGAAGACAAAAAAGAATTTAATAATGAGATTAAAGAAATAAGGTCAGAGATGGGATGGTTAAGAGAAATTTTATTTCAAGACAAAATATATGAGCATTCATATCTCAAATATACAAGTCCAAAATATAAACCTCATTCATATAGTCGTGCTTTTAAACAACCAAAAAGAGGTGATGTAGATGAATTATGGTGAGAAAGCTTCAAGTGGTTTAAAAAAAATATATAGAAAAGACCCTGTAAAAAAATCTGTTCTTAGAACTCCATTAGATTTAACTGGAGCTATTTTTGTATTTGGAAAAATTGGTTCTGGAAAAACAGTTACATTATTAACTCTTTCTGGGATATATCATGATAATCCCGCAAGAAGATATAAAATATTTGACGCTTGGGGAGGGGAAAGAAATGAAAATTTATATTGGGGATTACCATCAAATAAAAATAGGTATTGGAATTATTTAAAAAAAGCTTTGAGATTGGATGAAGAAGGTGCTAAACAATATAAAGTAGAATATATATATCCTATGAATCCGAAACTTAGACAAAAATTACCTTTCAATCCTCCAAATGTTACTTCAAAAATTATCACATTTGACATTAATGATATTAAAGCTGAAGATTTCTCATTAGTTGTTGGTTCAGTTTCAGAAAGTTCTATAGGATTATGGAATGAAGTTATTATGGATGCAAAAAAAGGAGCTTCAGCATATGAAATAGCACACTTATACAGGAAGAGAGTTTCGAAAACAAATATATTATTTAATGCTGCAATTAATCCTATGGTTAAGAAGTTACTTATTCAAAACAAAAAAAGTATTTTTAATTATGGTCAAAAACAAATATCAAAAATGCTTGATGACCAAGAAACAATAACTGTTTTATGTATGGATGGTTTGGATGTTGAATTTCAATTATTTGTTGTTGGATATATCATCAGAAAAATAAAAGAAGAGATTGATAGAAGAAGGAGAAAAGTAATAATAAATATGAGAGAAGTATCTGAATTTTTTAAGGTTAACGATTTTAGTATTGTTCCAGAAAGATTTAAAGTTATGAAAAGAATGTTATCTAATTGGATAAGATATGGAAGAAGAGGAATGCATTTTATTCTTGATGTTCAATCTATTGCAGATGTTAGAGGAATTGTAGGAGGTCAACAGGATTTAACTTTCTTAGGTAGATTACCTGACCAAAGAGATAGAGAAGAAGCCACAAGACAACTAATTAGAGATGGACTAATAAAAGATAGGCACGTTAAAGTTTTAGGAACTAATAGTCCAGGACAATTTATAGTATGCCCTGGAGGAAAACAAACACAATATAATTATATGTTATTACCAAGATGTAGATTTTGGGAAACAAGTAACGGTAATTTTTATAATAATGTTTGGAAAAAAGAAGTTGGTAGATGGATTAATTTTGATGAAGAAAGAGACCAAATGAAAGAAAAATATTTTTTAGATGTAAAAGAATATGAAATAAGAAATAAGAAAGTAGATAAGAGAAGAAAAATAAAAGAAGAAGTTGAAGAAGAAGAAGATGATAATGAAGTAGAAATAGAAACTCCAATTATAGAAGATAAAAGACCTTCATCAATATATGACTTCATAGAAGAGAAGGAGGTATAATATGAATATTAGAGAATTCACCAGTGAAGAAATATCAGAAATTAATAGTTATGTAATAACTCAAATTCCACAAACTTTACTTCCTTCATTATTTGTTTTATCTGAAAGTATGGATAAGAAAATTAAAATATTTATTTCTATACATAGAATAATTGAAGGAGCAAAAGAATTTATTGAGAAAGAAGAAACTAAAATAAAAATTCAGTTATTTTTAAACGAAGTTAAAGATACTTACAATAAACTTTATAGCCTTCAATTAGAATCAAATCAAACAGATATGGAATTGAAAAAAAAGAATATTGAAAAAAGAATGACATTAGAAGTTTTAGAAAAGAATCAATTAATTAATTCTTTTATTAATTCTTTCTTAGTTTTTGCAGAAAAACAAGAATTATTATCTACAAATTCAGTTGCTGGAATAAAAATGGATGATGATGAAGGAATGGATTTATATAAGAAAATAGTAGAAAAAGTGTAAATTTTTTACCTCATAGAAGCTCTCTAACAAGCTTTTTTTGAAGTAGTTGCACTATTAGTCATCCTATTTTTATAAGGATATTTTTTATTTTCTCTTTTTTTAAATTTCTTAGAAGGTCTTCTATCATTTTTTGATTTTTGTGATATTTTCATTTGTTTTCCAATAATATTTTTAACTTCCACTTCAAGAAGTCAATATCTTTAAATCTTCTTATTTAGTCTATTGATGAATTGAAGTGGAAGTTAAAAATATCTTTCTATTAGTTTTTACACCAACACCAATATTCTTAAGATATACCCAAGCATTAATTGGTCTATTTAAATCTTTAGATTTTAATTCTCTATCTAAATGATGTTTTTTATTAACACTTAAACTCTTTTTTGCATACTTTATCATTTGATTTTCAGTTAATTTTTTTCCAGATGGAGAATTAAAATCCCAAATTTTATACCAATATTCTTTTTTAACCATTTTTATTTTTTACCTCCTTTCATTTTTAAATTTTTTTCCCTTTTAAATCTGAGTGATTTCTTCTTCTTTCATAATATATTTTTCCATTTTTACTGATTCTCTTTCCGGGTGGAAGTGCCTTTCTTTCTTTATCTAATTTTAAGGATTTTCTCTTCCCAGTTTGAGTCTTATATGTGTATATTATTTTTGTTTTTCTTTTTTTAACCATTTTTAGTTTTTACCTCCTTTCATTTTAATGTTTCCTCATATATGCTTTTGCGAATTTAAATGCTGAAGTTTTTGTTTTGAAGTGTTTTTCAAATCCTTTTGCCTTATGAACAAGCTTATAACTATTTGAATCATATTTGTTATGTTCGAGATTATATGATAAGCTTACAAACCATCCTGTGCTAAATACACCAGAATATTCCCCATAATAATACTTTCCAGAATACATTGAAATATACCATTTAGCATTTTTCTTTTTATATAATAAATAAACTTTACTTCTCGATTCTAATTCCCAATCTTTTAATGCCATTTTATTTTTTACCTCCTTTCATTTTAATGTTTCCTCATATATGCTTTTGCATAAGCAAGAGCTTGTGATTTAGTTTTGAAATATTTTTCATTAACAACTTTAAGTGTCTTTATATCCAAAAAAGATACAATATAAGATTGAAGCCAGATTGCTCTATCATTCTTACTCATTTTTGGATTAGTTAAATCTACTGTTGATGTTACAGTCAAAAGTATATTTCCATAAACTCCTTTTTTAATTAATTTTCTATAAGATTGCGAAGCATAATGTGAATCTCCCAATTTATCATTTCCCCTCACAACCTTCCAATTTTTTAATGTCATTTTTACTTTCTATACCTCCACCTAAATTTTTTAAATTGACTAATTGTTAGGGACTTATGTTTCCAATTTGTCCTTTTAGAAGGATAATTATCATAGTAAGAAATATCAAAAAAATATTTTCCAAAAACATATTTTCCAAGTTTAGTTGCTTCATAGTCGCTCTTTAAACCCCTGATGTAATACTTTATATAATCTTTATTAGTTATTTCATAAATCCTTTTTAATGCCATTATTTCAATCTCCCGAAAAAGTAATCTGCATCACTTTTTGCTTTAAGATGGGTTGACTTATCCTTAGTTACGTTCGCTAATGCCTGTAAGGCTCTCCCTGCCGATAAATAACGATGTTTAGGAGTTAGAACCTTAGACCTTGATTTTAAAGCCTCTCTACGTCTTATTTCTTTAGATTCAGATTTCTTCCAACCCCCTAAATTATAAGGAGGTTTCTCATTCACTGCTGTTTTATACCATTTTTTATTTATCATTTTTTATAACTTCCTTTAGCTACTTTCATAGCATCTTTTAATTTTATTTCTGGATTCTTTTTTTTCATCTCATTATAAACTTCCATAAGATGTTTAATCCATTTTGATTGTTTTTTCATATAATTTTTAAGTATTCACCCTTTATAAATATTATTATTATTGTGGGAATGTAAAATTCCCACAAAATTAAAAAAAATAAAAAAATAAACCTAAATCGGTTTAAGCTACAAAGTAACTTGTTGAAACACTTCCTATTGTTTTATCAGCACCGAGGGAATCTTGCCATGTATTGGATGTTAAGAACTTTCCTGTGTTACTGTCTAAAACAACTGGTTCGAATGTGTATGCTGTTATTGTTACTTTTGTTCCATTTGTTGCTCCACCAATAGTTTGTCCACTTTCAGGAGTGAATGATATAGCATCATTCTGAACACCACCATTATAGATTTCTGGAACTGTGAAAGCTGCTACTGAAGCAGATGTAGAAGAAGGAGTATACCAATTAGGTGTATTCACTCTTGTTCCTGCTTTCATAGTTATCTTACTTGCCGCAACTTCCGTTTTATTTGCGTATTCAATAACAACCAACATATTACTTGTTGATTTCAAAGGAGTGCCAGTAAGCCTAACAGTATCAATTATCTGATTAGCACTTGCGGTTTCATTCAATGAAGCTGTAGCTAATGTATTTGAATCAGCATCTTTAGCTGCAATTGTAGGAGCAGCATAAGGAGTGAAAACAAACTTCAAATCATTACTTCCACAACCAATTGTTCCTATCTTGCTTTCAGTATTCAAATAACCAGTTGATGTAGCTAATACATCTAAACTTTTTCCTGCAGAAACAGTGCTTGGAACAGCACCAACATAACTTCCATCATAAATCGCATCTTTAGTAGCCACTGTTGGAGTAGTTCCACTAACTAATTTATCTGCAGCTAATACATTTATATTAGGTGCGATATTACAACCACTTGAACCTCCAGTACTAATAGTTACTCTACCTCCCAATGCACTTTGCTGAACGAAGAAATATCCACCAGCTAAAACTGCTCCGACTAAAAGAACCATTAAAAGCATACTTACATTCCTATTTGTTTTGACCATTATTATCTTTTTTACCTCCTTTCATCTATATCTAACAAATATTATAATCAAATTCTATTTATAAACATTTTTAAATTATTTAAAAATATATTTTAATAAATTTATGTAATAAAAACATTTATAAATAAACTTAGAGATATACTTATATGAGAAAGAAAGAATTATTTATGCTAATTGATATTCTCAAAATAGATGCCTCAATAAATAATCCTCTTAATATTGGAAAGTTAGCAAAAAATTTAAATATATCTGGAGGTGATACTATTTTTCAAAAAGTAAAAAGAGACCTAATTAGATTATCTATATTTAAAGTTCTTGATAATAAGTATAAAGATAAAGCAATTATAAATATAGATAAGAAAAAACTAAGTGAATACATTCCAGAATGTGATATAGTCAGAAAAATACACGATGAAGTAATAGTTAAATGGGCAAAAAAGAAGGTATGGAAATATGAATAATATAGAAATAAGAAGAATAGGTGGAAGTATTTTTGGAAGAGGCTTTAGAAAAATATTTGGTTTTTTCTTTATATTTTTATTTATCATCATTCCAATTATGTATGCAGTAATATTATCTATACAACAAGAAAGTATTACTCCTGGAGTAATGTATTTAGGTTCAAAATTTCTTAATCCTTTAACAACTCTAAATCAAGCATCTTTAGCAATAATTAAAAATCACGCAACATATATAAGTTCAGGAAATTTCTTTGGAGACATTTGGAGATTTCTAAAACTATATTGGAATATTTTAGGTTCTATGTATATCATTTTTAGTTGGATTAGAATATTTGGTTGGATTTATGGTCACTCACCTTTATCAAACGATTCTCAAAAATTTATTAACTATTCTTTAGGATTTATAACATTTTTAACAATTACATTTATGTATTTAGCTTTAATTGCTCATTCTCAATTATCAATGAGTGTTTTAGATTCTTGGAAAATACCAATAACGGCTCTTAAAAATTTTATTAATTCTTTTCCGTATATGGTATCCTCTGCAAATAAAATAGTAGGTGGTAAAATATGAATGCTGAATCTTATTTAAGAAAATTGAATATTTTATCTTTATTATTATCCGTGAGTTTTTTAGTGATAATATTAGGTGGAAGTTTCAATAATTTAGTAATCCAATCTAATGGAAATAGAATGCCTGTTTTAATTTCTTATGTTTCAAATAATGGTATTTCAACCACAAAAACAAATTTCTATTTTTTTGTGTTCAAAACAAATAAAATAAATTATCCTTATCTTATAGATAGATTTTATTTTCATAATAGAATTTATTCTTTAGGAGATATATTTTTATTATTAGGAATGATTTTCTTTGCGACAATTATGTTTTTACACGTATATTATTACAAAAAATATTATGTGGTGAAAAGTGAACAATAGACAAAGAATGTATGCTACAAATACAAAAATAAAAAAGTATTTAATTGCTGAAGGATTCAAAAATTTATATTTCTTTCCACATCTTAGATTTATGAAAGACTGGATAGTAGATGAGGTAGGTTTTGATGCAATAGGTTACAAAGAAGGAGATAAAAGATTATGGATGTTTCAATTCAAAACTAATTCAATCTGCCCTAAAAAAATAAAAATACTTTATAAAAAAATTGAGAAAAAATATTCTTGTGTTGCTTGTTGGATAACTCTATTCACAAAAAAGAAAGGGCAAATTGAAATTACTTCGTAAATTTTCTCTTAGATTCTTTCCACAATTTTAATAATAGTTTTTTCTTCTTATTGTTATTCATATGAGTTCCTTTAGTTCTTAATCCGAACTCTACATTAACAAAATTTCTTCTTTTTTCAAATAGATTTTTCATTTTACTTCGTAAATTTCTTACCAAAATGCCATACAGTTCCTACAATCAATACTCCTCCAACTGCTAAACCTACATAACTTGGCAGAGAAGACCCTAACAGACTATTGAACGCAAAACTATAACCTGCAAAAAGAGTAGCTAATCCACCTACAGTTCCTATCATTAATTTGGTTGTTTTCTTTTTCATAAATATTTACCTCCTTTCATATAATTTTTAAGTATTCACCCTTTATAAATATTATTATTATTTGATAAATTTATAAATTAAATGAGGTGAATTTATTAAGAAATATAACAATCCAAAACTCGCAATTATATAAATAAAGAATGCCAATAATAACTTATTTATATTTACCCTTTTAAAATCTAAAACTGCAGTTAAAGATAAAACATATATAAGTATACCTCCTACCCATAATATCCATAGAGTTGGTTCTGCGATTATCTTATTACAAAACCCAATTATTTGAGTTTCTGACATTGATTTAATTAAATTTATATCCATTTTTGTTGTTTTTAAGTTCCTCAGCAGTTGTTTTTATCATAGATAACGTTATTATGCACCTATTATCTTTTTTAATTTCTTTGCTATTTTCTTAGTTGATAAATAGCCCATAAAAATTAAAAATAAAATAACTATTCCAGAAGTAAATAAAATCGCGTAATTATGTGCAGCAATAAAATTGTATGTTATACTAAGTAAAGCCATAAAGAAAGCAGTGATTAAAAATGCGATTAGATATATTTGTTTTTTCATTAGAATATACTACTCCATATATTTTTTAACCAACCAAATAAATTACTTAAAATACTTGAAAATGTAGGAAGAGAATTATTTGGAGGTGGGGTGATATCATATTTAACATTTATAGGAATTACTTTTTTAGATTTAATTATATAACCACCTGATTTCCAAACTCCATTTGTTACATTGAATACATAATCTTTTTCAGTAATAACTCCTAATAATATATAATCACCAACCTTTGTAGGTAAAGTTAAATCTATTTTTTTATTAAACTTACCGTTAGTTATTTTAGTCCAAGGTCCCTTTTGTAAAATATTATTATTAGAATCCATAAATGCCCAATTAGAATATTGAACAGAATATTTACCACTTGAATAATTAGAATTCGCTGGATTAGTTGTTAAGTTAAATACATAACTATTCGTTGTTCCTGGCATTACACTTTGTTGAACTGAAGAATAAACTATTATTCCTATAAGTAGTAACAGTACGATTCCTACTAACATTATTTTTTTCATTAGAATATACTACTCCATATATTTTTTAACCAACCAAATAAATTACTTAAAATACTTGAAAATGTTGGCGGACTACTTTCTATGGGAGGTGAAGTAATTTCTAATTGAGGAAGAAAAGTTAAAACTGCATTAGCTGAAGTTACTCCTCCGTGATATGATTTCTGACTATATAATTCTATATTTGTTTCTCCATCCACCGAAACATTATATTCTCCTTTTATATTATTATTTGTTCTTGAACTTAATTGAATTTTATGTTTTTGAATTATCATAGTTGAAACTGCAGAACTACTTCTATCTCCGCTGCTTATTAAATTATATCTAACATCTAAAATTCCTTTTGGAAAATTAATTTTTGTTTTAATGTAGTTTGATTGACCACAACCCCAAGAAGTTCCTCCACCAATTGCTGAATATAAAGATAATCTACTTCCAATATTATATGAATTTTGTATAAAAGCACCTGCACTTCCTCCTCTACCACTAACACCGCAGAAATATATATGACCTGGTCTTCCAATTGATTTCAAATAAATACCATCTCCTCCTGCATTCGCTCTACCTAAATATAAAGAATTAATTGTAACAGGAATATAGCCCCACATAACATTTTTAGTAACTGGAGAATTTAGATTTCCTATAGGTCCCATAATACTTTGTTGAACCGAAAAATAAACTATTATTCCTATAAGTAGTAATAATGTAATTCCTATTAATATTATTTTTTTAGTATGTTTTTTCATTTTATTTTAGGTATTATCGATTTCATAATTAATAATAAAATAACTGAAGCAACTGCTAACCAAAAGTAGACGACAGACAAATATCCAAGAGAAACTCCAATAATTAATCCTACAACTGGTGGAATCCATTTATCTTTTTTATTTCCGATTAAATCTCTTGATAAGAAAAATGCTGCTATTCCAGAAAGAAATGCTAATAAGAATGAAAATACATAAACTAATGGCTTAAAGAAATTTCCTATTATACAAAATACATTTGGAATTATTGTTCCTCCTCCCAGTATCTTAGGAGCTGAAATTAAAGGACCACATTTACTTGGTGGAACAGTATTGTTCACTGTTATTGGATTACAATCAGTAGGGCAAGTTGTTTTTGATTCTGAATTCTGACAAACTCCATCACCGCAAAAACCATTAACTTGTTCAATTGGTTTTACTATACAAACATTGGCTGAATCAGTATCACAGTTTTCTCCAGAAAATTGTCCAGATGAACATGTTTTTACTATAACTTTTCCACAAGCAACTTTATTATTTGTCACAATATTAAAATTAAGATTAGCACTATTTTTTAATTGTGTATTTATTGAACTTGGAGATACAGATAATACATCTGAAGTAACTTTTGTATCGATTAATCCATTAGGACCATTATTTAATATTGAAACAATCATAGATGAACTATCTCCTTGCCTTATTTTTGATGGAATATGAATCCAGTTAATTTTTGGTTTTGCTAATTTTGGAGGAATATAAGTAGTGCTTTGAAATACATCTTGGTCTGCTGTTATAGTGAATGTTGGAAATCCGAATTGAGCAACTCCGACAACAATATTATTTTCAAATTTAGGATTAGTTTTGAAATTACCTACAAATCCAGAATCTTGAGGAATTAAACTTAATAAATGACTTTTTGTTTGTAGTAATGTAAGAGTATTTAATGAAGAGGTGAATTCTCTATCAATATCATTTTTATAAAAGAATCCATAAGTTCCATCTTTAAACGGAATTAATGCTACATTACTAATTCCAGGACAAGGAATTTTTCCTCCTAATATTCCTTGAGTTTGAACTTTTAATTTCCCTCCATTGATATCGTAGGAAAGAGTATCAATAGTTGTTGCATCCATAGTTTTTTGTTGTCCATATGCATATATATCTATATTTACTTTTCGTGTAGGGCTATTTAGTAAATAATAATTTAGATTATATAAACCTAAAAAACCATAATTTTTAATCATACGATGAACAGTATAGATACATTGTGGCTGTCCAGGACTTATAGCCAAAGATATTGCTTGTTTTGGTGTAACTATTTTACCACCCGAATTAGGAATAGTATAACTGTTTGGTTTATATAAAAATCTATATGTTTCTCCTGGATTTGTAGCAGATGCAAAATAAGTCCAATATACTTTTCCATTATTTCCAACACTTACTTGCGAAAAAGAAAGAACACTCTGTTGGACACTAATATAAGCTATAACACCGATTAGTAAAATTAGTATACCAAATATTAATATTTTTTTAGATTTCATTTTTATATTTAAGTATTCGCCCTTTATAAATATTATTATTATTTATAAAATCGTTATTATTACTACCGCTAAGAATAATGAAGTAATAAACGACCAAACAGGACCTCCTTTTATCTTTTTAAACATTACTTGAGAAAATATAAATGTTCCAAAAATCAAAGTAAAAAACAATATTAGAAAATAAGGAACATTTGTTTCAGGGATATTTGAAGTCAATTTAACTAAGAGGTCACTTACAAATCCACTCTTAACGTTAACATTCATAGATACAATAGCATTATTTCCTTGTTTATCTGTTGCTATTAATGCAACCGAATAATGTCCTAAATTAACATTTGAGGGTAACTTAACTGTCACTCCATCATATACATATATTCCTTTCGCTAATGGAAGAGTTATATTATTTTTTTCAAAAGAAATATATTGACACATTTTTCCAAGAGTATCTTTACAAGTTAATTTTAATTTTTCTGAAGAAGCACCAGAATTTTTAAATCTTAAACTTTTTGTTTTTGATAATTTTGGAATTATATTTAATTCAAAAGAACTTGCACCATCAGAAGTTAACATTTCCCAATTAGTTGAAGAAATTGGAACAATAGCTCCACCTCCACCTCCTGAAGATACTACAACAGTTGTATCAACTGTAAAAACACCAGAAGTAGTATTTATATTTCCAGTAGTTTCATTTGCAAATATATTAACTATATAACTTACACCGTCAGATATTGTTTGAATATCCGATGAATTTGAACAACTGATAACTTTATCTACAACAACCGACGCTCCTCCAGAAGTTGTAACATTATAATAGCAATAAGATAAAATTCCTATTGGATTATTTATTGTAAAATTAAATGTTACATTATTTGATTTTATTGTTCCTGTTGGTGAATTAATTTTTATTGTTGGTAAAGAATCAATTGTAATATATTTTGTAGAAGTTGAATTAGTTTGATTTGTTGTAGTCCAAGTTGTTATATTATAGAAATAATATCCTTGAGGAAAACTTTTATTTATAAATCTTGTTGAATTTGTATAAGAATAAGAAATGATTGTTCCATTTGTATTATAAAAATTAAAAGTTACATTTTTAAAATAAGTTTCTGTTAACGAAATATTCACAGGAATATTTGTTGTTAAATTAAGAAAAGAATTATTTATATTTGT
>VAPE01011336.1_pt1 | contig 13757 bp, 11 predicted proteins | sample 3393911 | NCBI WGS metagenome assembly VAPE01 (sample SAMN08290436, study PRJNA428436) | hydrothermal vent metagenome | isolation source: Deep-sea hydrothermal vent chimney | place: Atlantic Ocean: South-mid Altantic Ridge | reverse complement strand
TTTTCTCTCTAACGATTCGTTCTCCTTTATTGGCAGCATAAACAATCCCGGGCTGGCTCATGCCAAATCGTTTGGCCAGCGAGGTGCCGCTTATGCCCAGTTCACGAGTTGCCCAATAAAAAAGCAGGCTTCTCGCTTCCGATCTCGTTTTCTGACGCCCCTTCAAGTAAAGTTCTTCTTTGTCAATCCCGTATATCTGCACCACTCTCTGCTCAAGACGTTCAAGATTATAACCAAGACGCTTTAATTCATAATGTCTGCTGATTTTCTCACAAATGGACGTCCCCTGTGCTACTTGGCAGGTTCCTGTTGCCGCATTAAGCCATTTTGTACCTATGTACTTCGTTTTTCAGTTTGTCTTCAAGTAAGTCTTCTGCTTTTTCTAACTCAAATCTGCTTTGGAGGTTCATCCAAAAGTGAGGAGACATATTGAAAAATACACCAAGGCGTAATGCTGTATCGGCTGTGATAGATCTTTTTTGATGAACAATCTCATTGATTCTTCTTGGTGGAACTGAAGTGTCTTTGGCTAAGCGGTATTGAGTAATTCCCATTGGCTCCAGGAATTCTTCTAATAATATTTTTCCAGGATGAATAGGAGGTAATTTTTGAGTTTTCATTTTGCTGTACCTCGATAATTGAATTTTAAGGCGATATGTTTTTTAATGATAATCAACAATTTCAACATTAAATGTGTCGCCATTTTTCCATTCAAAGCAAATGCGCCATTGTCCGTTAATGCGAATGCTATGTTGCCCTTTGCGGTTATCTTTTAATTCTTCAAGCCTGTTTCCAGGTGGAATTTTTAAATCATTTATTGTTGTTGCTGAATCTAAAATTACTAATTTTTGCCGAGCATTTTCTTGAATATCTGTGGGTAGTTTTTTAGAAAATTTTCTACCAAATATCTTTTTTGTTTCTTTGCATCGAAATGATTTAATCATGCAATAAATAATAACACTGTTCGGTAATAATGCAACCCGTTAATGTTATTTTACTGAATATGTCGCTTTTTCATGCGCAAATGATTGGCTATCTTAATGATTTAGTGTGTTAATTTTCGGTGACATCAAGTTATGATATAGTTTCCTGATATCTCCCCTGAACCTTTGGTATTAACAGCGGATTTCAGGCCGTGCTATGCTGTTTCTAACTTCATCGGCTTCAGCCGGGATCGCATAGTGCGTTTACACCAGTCGTCCAGGAACTTATCTGCCCAGCCGGAGATGGCCTTGGCCTGAAAAACGATAACTCGTGCCCATCCAGAAACGGTCTTTTTGCCCGATCTCGGCGTTATGCTCAAAAAATAATCCTCGGAATATCACTTATATGCCTGCGGTTATTTTTTTTCGCATGCCTTGACCTCGAACAAAAATCCTCGTTTCTGGACGGACACTCACTCTTCATCTATCAGCCAGCGGCAGCCGGACCGTGAACACCGTGCCCTGCCCCAGCTTGCTTGCCACTTCGATGGTCCCCCGGTGGGCAAGCACCATGGCCTTGACCAGGGTAAGACCGAGGCCGAGGCCCTGCCTGCTTCGGCTGCGATCACCACGAAACAGCCGCTCCCAGATCCGGTCGATCTCGGCCGCCGAAATCCCCATGCCGTTGTCCTCGACCTTGACTTCAGCCATGTCGTTTTTCTCTGCCAGGGTGATTTTGACCCGGGTGGAACCGTACTTGACGGCATTGTCAACGAGATTGGCCCATACCTGGCCGATCCTGGCCCGGTCGGCCAGGATCGTCACCGGGGCCGGGGCTGTGAATTCAAGGGCGATGTTCTTTTCTTCCGCAATGATTTCATAAAGATCAACCACATCGGCAATGGTTTCGCCGAGATCGACCGGCTGCAGGTCAAGGGCAACCGTTTCGGCCTCGGCCTCGGCAACACTGAGCATGGTGTTGAGCATGGACAGCACCCGCTCCGATTCCTCCAGGCAATCAGCCAGGGCCTCCCGCAACCTCCCGCTGCCCCCGGTTTCCTGCAGGCCGTACTCGGCCATGGTCCGGAGCCTGGTCATGGGGGTCCGCAGGTCGTGGGCCACGTTATCCATGGATTCCTGCAGCTCCCGGACCAGCCGCTCGTGGCGTGACAGCAAGCGTTGAACCGCCTCGACCAGCTGCGCCTCCTCTTCTGTCGCCGCCATCTCGGGCAGGGCCGCCGCTGTTTCGCGTCCGTCGGCGGCCGCCGCAATGACCCGGCGCAGCCGAATTATTCTTTTCCGGTTGCGGGAGGCCTGGTACCAGGCCGGGATAAAGGAGAGCGGAGCAAAGAAGAGCCCCAGCAGGAGAATAATCCTGCCGAGCCGCCGCCTGAGCTCCAGGGTCTTGCTCGAATCAATTCCCAGCTGCAGGATATTACCGTCCGCCAGCTGCGTTGCAACCACTGTCCATGTTTCCTTGCCGCCGTGCTGCTGCAAGGAAACCCAGGACCTGTTCAGGGTCGGCGGGAAGGTGTCAAAGTCGGGAAAATCCACCCCGGACCCCGCACCGCTGCCGGTGACGAGGATCAGCCGGAGGTGAGGGCCGGACAGACGCAGGAAGCCGGACTCACGGCCGGCTGGTGCGGCAAAGGACATCTGCAGGGCATGCGGGCCGCCGGACGCATACAGATGGCGATAGCGGCTCAACCGGGCAAGGGCGGCGGCGGTATCGCTGTTCTGCAGAACCAGCCCGATGGCGAGATAGACGGCCCCGAGCACCAGGCCGGAAACCACCAGGCCGAGGACGCCGTAGCGAAAAACAGAGGACCGGTATCCTTTAGTCCTGCTCATGCCTGAGGACATAGCCCATGCCGCGCACGGTATGAATCAGTTTGTCGGCAAATCCTTTGTCCACCTTGTTCCTGAGTCTGCAGACCAGGACATCCACTACGTTGGTCTGGGGGTCGAAGCTGTAATCGTAGACTTTTTCCAAAATCGCGGTTTTGGACAGGATGCGGCCCTGGTTGCGCAGCAAATATTCAAGCAGAGCAAACTCCCTGGCGGCCAGGTTGAACGTCTGCCCGCCGCGGCGAACCCGGCGGTTCAAAAGATCCAAGTGCAGGTCGCCAGCCGAGAGGCTGTGCGGCTCGGGCGTTCTTGAGTCCCGGCGGATCAGGGCCTGCACCCGGGCGAACAGTTCGGCAAAGGAGAATGGTTTGACCATGTAGTCGTCGCCGCCCTGCTGCAACCCCCTGATCCGGTCGTCAAGGGACCTTTTGGCGCTGAGGATAAGAACCGGGGTGGTGAGGCCCTGCTTGCGGATCTTTTCGATCAGGGAGAGGCCGTCGATGCCGGGCAGCATAATATCGACAATGGCGGCATCATAGATTCCGTCCCGGAAGAGAGCCAGTCCCTGTTCCCCGTCCTCGGCCAGATCAACCGCAAACCCTTCCTCACGCAGACCCTTGCGGAGGAAAGAACCTATTTTTGTATCATCTTCAACCACGAGAAGACGCATCAATTCCCCTGTCGGCAATTAGTTTCAAGATCATCGTTCCCGGACAGGCATTACTATGCTTCCCGGAAGCGCCGCTGTCAAGAAATGACCACCTGGATCCGTGAGCGTTCGAAAACGGTGCAGATGCAAGGCGGCAACGATGTTGATTATCCTGGTGTGATATCAACGAGTTGCCAACGCAGCAGATGCGCCGTTTTCGGGCGCCCCGCAGGGCGGCGCGGTGCAGACCAGCAAATGCGTTTATTCGGCAATAATACAATAAATACCACATGTTGCATACAATATCACTTCAAGCCGTCACGGATTCAGGGACCAGTCCTTGACGCAATACCCTGCCCCGCCGCCTGATCATCAAGAGACTTCAGGGCGGAGTTCAGGCATAATATTCCGCGTCCCGGAAAGGCAGGGCCAGGCGGTCCTTGGCCGAGAGAAGAGGCTGCCCGGCCAGCGGCCAGTCAATGGCCAGGTCAGGATCGTTCCACAGGATAGCCCGTTCATGCTCGGGCGCGTAGAAGTCCGTGGCCAGGTAGAGAAATTCAGCCGCTTCGGACAAGACCATGAAACCGTGGGCAAAACCAGGCGGCACCCAGAACTGCAATTTATTTGCCGCTGACAGGTAAGCACCGATCCACTGACCGAATGTCGGAGAACTCCGGCGGATATCAACGGCTACGTCATAGACTTCGCCCATGATCACCCGGACCAGTTTCCCCTGGGGCTGCCGGACCTGGTAATGCAGGCCGCGCAGGACATTCCGCAACGAGCGGGAATGATTATGCTGGACGAAGCGGGTCTGCAGGCCCGTTTCCTCTTTCCAGCGCTGCTGATTAAAACTCTCAAAGAAAAAACCGCGTTCGTCGCCGAACACCCGGGGTTCGATAATAAGAACCTCCGGGATAATCGTCTTCGTGACCTTCATCGCCCGTCCCTCTCAAATTTTTATGTTCCGGTCGGCGTACATCTGCCGATAATACTCGCGGTACGAACCGTCCATGACCGATTCCGTCCAGTCCCGATGCCGCAGATACCAGTCCACGGTCTGTTCCAGCCCCTGGTCGAAAGTGACCTTCGGCGTCCAACCCAGTTCTCTGGCGATCTTGGCCGCATCGATGGCGTAACGCCGGTCATGCCCCGGCCGGTCCTTGACAAAGGTAATCAGTGAGCGCCGCGGCCGGCCCGACGGCAGGTGCCCTACTTTCCGGTCCAGAATGTCGCAGAGCAGTTCCACGATCGCCAGGTTTTTCTGCTCGTTATGGCCGCCGATATTGTAGGACTCGCCGACCCGGCCCTGCTCCAGAACCCGGACAACGGCCTCGCAATGATCGCGGACATAGAGCCAGTCCCGGACATTGCCGCCGTCACCGTACAGCGGCAGTTCCCGGCCGCTCAGGGCATTGTTGAGAACCAGGGGAATCAGTTTTTCCGGGAACTGGTAAGGGCCGTAATTGTTGGAACAGTTAGTGATCAGCACCGGCAGGCCGTAGGTGTGAAAATAGGCCCGGGCCAGGTGGTCAGACGAGGCCTTGCTGGCCGAATACGGTGACCGGGGATCATAGCGGGTCGATTCGGAAAAATAGCCGGACTCGCCGAGAGAACCATAGACTTCATCGGTGCTCACGTGCAGGAAGCGGCACTGCCCGCCTGCTCCGGCCCCGTTCTCCAGCCACTGTTTTCTGGCCACGTCCAGGAGGGTAAAGGTGCCGGAGATGTTGGTGCGGATAAACTCGTCCGGCCCGGTGATGGAGCGGTCCACATGAGACTCGGCGGCGAAATGGACTACCGTGTCGATCCGGTGTTCCACAAACAACCCCGTCACCAGGCTGCGGTCGCAGATATCGCCCCTGACAAACCGGTAGCGGGGATGAGCCGCGACATCCTGCAAATTTTCCAGATTGCCGGCATAGGTCAACAGATCCAGGTTGACAACCAGCCAGTCCGGCCGGGATTCCAGGATCAAACGCACGAAATTGGTGCCTATAAAGCCGCAACCGCCGGTAACCAGAACCGTTTTTGCCATACCTCACCCCTGTATAATCCCGCACCCCGGCCCCGGCCCGGCGCCCCGCAGATCGGGAGAACAAGATCTCCCGCCCGCATGAAGCCGGCCGGCATGGTCCGGCAAGCCGGGTAAGCAGTTATGAATTCGATGTAAAAAATAAAAAGAAATAATATAGAGGCTGGATGCGTCTCTGTCAAACAGGGAATGTCGGTAGAAGAAATTTGCCGAGCCCCGGAACAGAGTTCCTTAACTGGATCACGCCGGGATGCGTATAATATTTTCCACGGCCCTCAGGGAGAGTCTTCGGCAAAAATAAGAGCCGCGCCGGTTGCCAGGGCCTCGGCGGTCTTACGGCGGGCGGAGGTCAGGATCCGCTGCACCGTGCCGCGGGAAATCCCCATTCTCGCACCGGCCTCTTCCTGGATCAGCCCCTCCAGGTCACAGAGCTTGAGGACCTCCAGTTCATCACGATACAGGGTAATCTGCTTCAAATCGGTCACCGGAGTACCAGTGGGCTTAAAGGCCCGGTGACAGATTTTCCCCACACAGCGGCGTATCTTTTTGGGCCGGGGTGACATAATAGACAAGAAGGTAATCGGAAAGAGACAAACATGCAACCGGGGAAGAACCAACGTGTATTTATGGACAAATATTTTGTTATCGGGTAAAAAAAGCAGGCTTGTTCAGGTTTGTGCAGAAAACCTGAATCCGTGAGCGTTCGAGGACGGTGCAGATGCAAGACGACAACGATGTTGATTATCCTGGTGTGATACGCCGTTATCGGGCGCCCCGCAGGGCGGCGCGGTGAAGACCGGAGAATACGTTTATTCAGCAATAATGCAATAGTCTCCACATGTTGATTTAATGATTATCTCGAGTCGTCACGGATTCAGGAAAAAATAAAACCAAACGGCGTACAGTCCCCGCTCCAATTAATAAAAAGCAGACAAGAATTCGCCTGCACGTAACTGGTCACAGGGTGTGGCACTCTGCGTTATTACTTGCATCTAACCTGTAAACCGTCACAGGCACCCCACGGAGTCTGCGCACAAACAGGCCTCCCGGTAAACTCTTACAAAAGCAGGATGTCATCCTGATAAAAATATCGGCACGAAAACCCATGAAACCATTATCCTCCCTCATTATTTATCTCTTTCTGCTGTTCATTCTCCTGCCAGTTTTCGTGCACCCTTGTCCGGTCAGCGCCGGGGGAGAGCCCGAGGCGAACATCGCTGATATTATCATCACCACCTCGGAGACCAACCTGCTCTTCTTCTGCACGGTAAAAAACAGCTTTACACCCGAGATGATCAAAGGTATCCGCAACGGTATCCCCATAACCTTTACCTTCATCATCGAACTGGACAAGGTAATTAATGACTGGCCCGATACCACGCTGAAAAAACTGACAATCCACCACACCCTCACCTATGACACCCTGAAAGAAGAATACCACATCCAGCTCTCCGAGAAAAACAACCACCTGGTCACCACCAACTCCCTTGCCAAGGCCAAGGAGATCATGGCGGAGTTGAACGGTATAAAAATCATCCCCCGCGACCAGCTCATCCCCGACGCCCCCTACGCGCTGCATGTCAAGGCGAAGCTGGCCAAAAAGAAGCTGCCGTTTAATATCCATTATCTTATCCCCTTCATTTCTCTCTGGGATTTTGAAACGGATTGGCGCACCATAGAATTCAGGTACTAGACGGCCATGCTCACCCCTCAGCAGCGACGGAAGAAAAAGCTTTATATTCGCTATGTCATTCTGTTCTGCGGCATCCTGATTCCGTTTTTCGCCTTTCTGCAACACCTCCTGCTCAAGGGCACCTTTTCTCTGCCGATCAGCAGCACCATCCTGATCTTTACCCTGATCAATCTCAACGGGCTGCTGCTGCTGCTCATGCTCTACCTGATCCTGCGCAACCTGGTGGAACTGATCTTCGAGCGCAGTCAGAGGATTCTCGGCAGCAAGCTTCGCACCCGGCTGGTTGTCTCCTTTGTTTCCCTGTCCATCGTGCCCACGGCGATCCTCTTTATTATCGCCCTGAGTTTTATTTCCACCTCCATGGATTACTGGTTCAACAGCAATGTTGAAGACTCTCTGCAATCTTCCCTCAAGCTGGCCCAGTCCATCTTCCACAAAACGGAAAGCGAGGCGGAGAATATGGGAAAACGCCTGGTCCGCAGGCTGGAGAACAGCCGGGACGGCGGGCCGACCCGGGCCGAGGTCGGGGAATTCTTTGCCGTCGTTCTGCATGATCCTCCCCCCGGGGTGCCGGATGCCCTGACATTGATGAACGAAGGGGCGGATGATCTTGTTTCCAAACGCGGCAACCGCCTGCTCTCCATCGTTCTGCCCGAAATTCCCACCGAGGCCCTGCGCCTGGCCCGGGATAACAAAAAACTCGAGATCATCACCCAGGACTCCTCTATCGGCGAACTCGTGCGCTCGATTGTCCCTGTCAACCTGCCCGGCATCCGGGGGAACTCGCACTACCTGGTCACGACACTCCTCATCCCTGCCGAACAGCTGGCCCGGATGCAGATTATTTCAAAAGGCATCAACGATTACCGGCAGTTGATCATGCTCAAGGCGCCGATCAAGTTCAGCCTGCTCATCATGCTGCTCATCATCACCCTGCTGATCCTCTTCGGGGCCATCTGGTTCGGGTTTTATATCGCCCACGGCCTGACCGGACCGATCAACAAACTCGCCGAGGCCACCCGCAGGGTTGCCGAAGGCGAGCTGGATTTTGTCCTGGAAAAAGAGTCTGATGACGAGATGGGGCTGCTGGTGGACTCTTTCAACCGAATGACCTCGGACCTCGCCGCCGGCAACCTCAAACTGGCTGAGGCCCATAAGGCCTTGCAGCAAAGCAACATCATCTCCGAGCAACGACGTCACTACATGGAAACGGTCCTGAAGAACGTGGCGGCCGGGGTCATTGCCATCAATGAACGTAATGAAATTACGACCATTAACAAGTTTGCCGAAGAACTCCTGAAAATCGACCCGCGAAACTTCCTGAACAAGGACTTTCATCATATCCTGATCCGGCCCCATGTCGCTATCCTGGAAGGTTTTTTCAAGGAATTGCAGGAATCGGGCCGACAGCAGATCGAACGTCATCTCCACCTGACTGTCCGCCGGGGCGAGACGTTCTCCCTGCTGATCAACATTACCCGCCTTGAAGACGAACAGCAGCAGCCCCTCGGCTATGTCATCGTTTTCGACAACCTGACAAAACTGGAAAAGGCCCAGCGCCTGGCGGCCTGGCAGGAAGTGGCCCGCCGGATCGCCCACGAAATCAAGAATCCCCTGACCCCGATCCAGATCTCCGCCCAGAGACTCAGGAAACGCTACCTGGACAAAATCGGCGAAGACCGGGAAATCTTTGACCAGTGCACCCGGACCATTGTCAAACAGGTTGACGAGATCAAGTGGCTGGTGAACGAATTTTCAAACTTCGCCCGGATGCCGCAGGTCAAGAAGAGACCCGGCAGCCTGGTCAGCATGGCGGAAGACACCCTGATCCTTTATCGGGAGGCGCATAAGCACATCAAGTTCAGCCTGTCCTGCCGCGACGAGATTCCCGATATTTCCTTTGACCCGGTCCAGATCAAACGGGTCCTGATCAACCTGCTGGACAATGCCGTCACCGTACTCTCCGGGGGCGGGGAGATCAGCATCACCTTCCGGGTCAACCGGGAAGACAGGACGGTCGCGATGGGCGTGACCGACAACGGCCCCGGGATCAGGGAAGACATCAAGCTGCGCCTCTTCGAACCGTATTTCTCCACCAAGAAATCAGGGACCGGCCTGGGCCTGGCCATTGCCAACACCATTATCACGGAGCACAACGGCACCATCCGGGTCATGGACAATCAACCCTCGGGCTCGGTATTTATCATTGAGCTCCCCATGGATAGCTGATATGATCAGCATACCGTTTTTTACAGAACGCCAAACGGCAGCCGCCTGAACAAGCCCGGGTCCCTGCTCCGCGGCGTCGCCCGCCAACCAGAACCAAGACGACAGAAATAAACATGTCCGGCACAGTCCTGATTATTGATGATGAAGAGTCCATCAGGGATTCCCTGTCCGGAATTATTGCCGACGAGGGTTTTTCACCGCTGACCGCCTCCTCTGCGGAAAACGGCCTGGACATGCTGGAGCAGAAAAATGTGGATCTCGTGCTGCTCGACATCTGGATGCCGGGCATGGACGGCCTGATCGCCCTGGAAAAAATAAAAAAACGCTTTGATCTGCCGGTAATCATGATCTCCGGCCACGGCACCATTGAAACAGCGGTTCAGGCCACCCGGATCGGGGCCTTCGACTTCATCGAGAAACCCCTCTCCTATGACAAGATTATCCTGGCGATTAACAAGGGACTGCATGTCGCCCGGCTTGAACGGGACAACAGGATTCTCCTTAACCGGTCCGCCACTACGCCGAAACTGACCGGCAACTCGGCGGCCATCAGCAAGGTACGGGAGCAGATCGAGCTGGTTGCCCCCACCGATGCGTCGGTTCTCATCCGGGGAGGACATGGTACGGGCAAGGAGCTGGTCGCCCAGACCATTCATGACAAATCGACACGCAGTTCCAGGCCCATGATTGAAGTCAACTGTGCCGCCATCCCCGAAGACCTGATCGAATCTGAACTTTTCGGCCACGAAAAAGGGGCCTTCACCGGCGCAACAAGCCGCCGTCAGGGAAAATTCGACCAAGCGGACGGCGGCACCCTGTTTCTTGATGAAATAGGAGACATGAGTCTCAAAAGCCAGGCCAAGGTCCTGCGTATCCTGCAGGAACAGAAATTTGAACGGGTCGGCGGCAGCCGGACGATCCGGGTCGATGTCCGGGTGCTGGCGGCGACCAACAAGAATCTCGAGGAAGAAATCGTCAAAGAGACTTTTCGGCCCGACCTGTTCTATCGCTTGAACGTGGTCCCGATCCAGGTGCCGTTTCTCCGTGAACGTCTTGAGGATATTCCTCTCCTGGTCGAGGCCTTTCTCCTGCAGTTCCGCCGGAAAGGACTCGGGGAGAAGACATTATCCGCCGAGGCCATGGATGTCCTCATGCGCCACTCATGGCCGGGGAATGTGCGGGAGTTGCGGAACCTGATCGAACGCCTTATCATCATGACCCCGGACAACGTAATCGCCGACGATAACGTGGCCCTTTTCCTGGGAATGCCGAAGAGGCAGGAGTCCGCCGCCCCGGCGCATGGACAAACCTACGGCCATATCGGTTTCAAGGAGGCCAGGAGCCGGTTTGAATGCGATTATCTCAAAACCAAACTGCAGGAAAACAACTGGAACATTTCGCAGACCGCCGAACAGATCGGCATGGAACGGAGCCATCTGCACAAAAAAATAAAGGCATTGAACATTCAACCTGACAAGGAGTAAAGCATGGTCTTCCCGGAATACCGCCCCCGCCGGCTGCGGCAGAATGATACCTTTCGCGCCATGATCAGAGAAACCCGCCTGTCACCGGACCAGATGATCTACCCGCTCTTCGTTATGCCCAGCAAGGGTAAACGGGAGGAGATCTCATCCATGCCGGGCGTACATCGGATCTCCGTCGACCAGCTGGGCCGGGAGGCGAAAGAGTGCCTGGATGTCGGCGTCAGGTCGGTAATTCTCTTCGGCCTGCCCGAAAAAAAGGACCCCATGGGCTCCGGCGCCCATGCCAGGGACGGCATTGTCCAGCGCGCCATCAGGGAACTGAAGAACTCGGCCCCCGACCTCACGGTGGTGACCGATGTCTGCCTCTGCGAGTACACGGATCACGGCCACTGCGGCTGTCTCATCGGCAACGAGGTGGACAACGATGCCACCCTCGAACTCCTGGCCCTCACCGCCCTGTCCCATGCCCGGGCCGGCGCCGACATGGTTGCCCCCTCGGACATGATGGACGGCCGGGTCGGTGAAATCCGCGCCATGCTGGACGAGAACAACTTTCACATGGTCCCGATCATGTCCTACGCGGTCAAATATGCCTCCGCTTTTTACGGCCCCTTTCGGGACGCCGCCGACTGCGCCCCCCAATTCGGCGACCGCCGCAGTTACCAGATGGACCCGGCCAACAGCCGCGAGGCCTTGCGGGAAGCGACCCTGGATGTTGACGAGGGCGCGGACATCCTCATGGTCAAACCGGCAGTGGCCTATCTTGACATTATCAGCCGCCTGCACGATGAATTCGACCTGCCCATCGCCGCCTACCACGTCAGCGGTGAGTATGCCATGATCAAGGCTGCGGCCGAAAAAGGCTGGATAGACGGCGACCGGGTCATGGCGGAAACACTGCTCTCCATCAAGCGGGCGGGCGCCGATATTATCATCACCTATTTTGCCAGGGACATGGCGAGGCTGTTGCAGAACTCCTGATAAACCAGCTACATCTTGACTCTTCGAGTAGTACCATAAAATGACCAACAGAGGCTGACGTAGGCATTTTTTACGCCAAGAGGCGAAAGGGCCATTAAAAAAATCAAAGGAGGCAAGTAAGATGTTAAAGAGAGCAGCTTTAGCCGTAACGACTATCGTGATTTTTTTAGGAGGAACCTTGGCCTTCGCAGGGGTCAATATGCATGAAGGATTGTGGGAAATCACGACAAGGATGGAGATGCAAGGAATTCCTATGCAAATGCCGGCGAGGCAGCATACCCAGTGTCTGACCAAAAAAAACATGCTGAAAACCATGGTGCCGAAGGAACAGGACCAGGAAGAGGAATGCAAGGTTACCGATACCAAGATCAGCGGCAACACAATAACATGGACCATGAAATGCAGCGGCAAAGATGCTATGAAATTGACTGGCAAAACCACATACCACGGCGATACGTTTGAAGGTACCATAACTATGATTTCAAATGATCCGGCACAGGGCGAAATGAAGATAATTAACCACATGAGCGGCAAGCGCATTGGTGAGTGCAGGTAACAAATATCCGTCGAGTGGGCATATTGCAATCTGTCGCGGGAGGACCAATAGTTATATAGATAGGTAGTGTCCGTCCGGCAACGAGGATTATTTTGTGAGCATAACGCCGAGATCCGGCAAAAAGCCCGTTTCTGGGTGGGCAGCGAATCACAAGCGGGGCCGCTCATGAGGGCATCCCGGAAGTCACGGGGAGAAGTCAGAGGTGAAGTCACGGGTGAAGTTGAGCGGCTTCTCGGCGTATTAACGAGCCCCATGACACGGTCAGAAATCCGGACAGCGCTTCATCTCAAAGGACAGGCCACTTTCCGCGACCGCTATTTGCTGTTAGCGGCCACGTGAAATTGTAATCAATGCGGCCAGTTGAAAACGCAAGGCAAAATAGTAACACTGTATTGACTATGGCTGAGAGCCATAACTCCCAGCCAGTTGTACAGAGTCTTCAGTTTCAAGATTCGATCACATCTTTCATCCTGAAGCTTTCCCCTCCAACCACGACATTTTACGTGTGGACAGTGTCGGGTCCACGATTTTGTTTCAATCCACGCCCCCGCGCGGGGGGGGCGACGGGTTTCCCCTGCCGGTGCGCAGGATATGGCGCGTTTCAATCCACGCCCCCGCGCGGGGGGCGACTCGGGGCGATTTTTCGTTCCGCCCTGGCTGCCGGTGTTTCAATCCACGCCCCCGCGCGGGGGGCGACCCGGCCGCGATCCCAATGATCGAGATCACTCCCAGGTTTCAATCCACGCCCCCGCGCGGGGGGCGACCCCTGCGTATTCCGGCCCGGGATGATATCAATGAGTTTCAATCCACGCCCCCGCGCGGGGGGCGACCGCATTATATACCGATTGGATGGCGGCTACAGCCGGTTTCAATCCACGCCCCCGCGCGGGGGGCGACAATGACAGGTACCCCAGCAGCGACGACCCGACAGGTTTCAATCCACGCCCCCGCGCGGGGGGCGACCCTCCACCGCCTGGTCAAACAACGCATCTGACCGGTTTCAATCCACGCCCCCGCGCGGGGGGCGACGCGATCCCTGGCCTGCTCTACCTCGGAAATCGGGTTTCAATCCACGCCCTCGCGCGGGGGGCGACACAGGGCGCTATAATAATTCCGTATAGCACGGAGTTTCAATCCACGCCCCCGCGCGGGGGGCGACGAAGCCAGTCTTAGTGGCAATATCCAACCCAAGTGTTTCAATCCACGCCCCCGCGCGGGGGGCGACGATGATGCAGGATGCTATCCGGCATGAGCAAGCAGTTTCAATCCACGCCCCCGCGCGGGGGGCGACTGTCATCATTTTTTTACTTGCGGGATAACGCCGCAAAACACAACATCCGCGAACCTCTTTTTATGAGC
>VAPE01015128.1_pt1 | contig 13760 bp, 10 predicted proteins | sample 3393911 | NCBI WGS metagenome assembly VAPE01 (sample SAMN08290436, study PRJNA428436) | hydrothermal vent metagenome | isolation source: Deep-sea hydrothermal vent chimney | place: Atlantic Ocean: South-mid Altantic Ridge | reverse complement strand
TGAAATGGTTGTTGAGAAATACGGCCGCATCAAAGGCGATAAAAAATTGTGCATCTCCTGTGCAAACAAATAGGCTTTTTCGGTTTCCGGCAGATTAATTTATTAATCTGCCGGAAAAATAAAAAATGCAGTTTCAACAGAACCGTTTATTTTTTTTAAATACCTTTGCGGGTGATTATTTACTTACCAAACAAAAAAGTAATAATATTATAAAACAAGTTAAACCAAAGGAGAAAATATTATGGTAAAGAAGTTATTGATTTTCTTGCTGCTGCTACCTTTGCTTACGCAAGCGCAGGATAGTCTGCAATTTCAGAGTGTTCAGAGTATAAAGACACTCTTTGATTCGCTAAAAACACATCCTCAGACAATAGGCGATCAACTTAATATGGAAAGAGCTCTGATAGGCAAGCGTATGGTTACCGGCATGCTTTATCCTAAGATCAATGCTTTTGGCAGGTATGAGTATGCCAACACCCCCAGCGGGATGTTGCCTCTGGCACCGAATGATTTATTGACGATGGTTAAAGACCAGGCCGTTCCTCAGCCTTTTAGTCAGAATATTTTCAGGGTTGGGGTCGGGGTCTCCATGCCGGTTTTTGCTTTGTCGATTTATACAACAGTTGCCAAAGCCGAGGCGATGTATCATTCGACTAAGGCCAAAGCCAGAATTAATCTTCAGAAAAATGAAGCACTTATCGTCAGTACCAATGCCAGTCTGCAATATTTGCATACTTTACTGATAGCGCTTGCTGCAAAGAAAGCATCTCTATCAAAAACACTGTCTGTTATTGAGCTGCAAGTGAAAAATGGCAGGGCTTCAAAGACCGCTTTGTTAAAAATCCGGAATGCGATAAATGAAGTAACTATTCTGGATAATAATATCCGGCAACAGCAGCAGAAAGCCCTTTCCGTCATTCGTTCACTAACTGGTATTACACTTAATCAACCTGTCAGGATGGTTCAGACCGGAACTTATCAAAACGGGGGGATAAAAGTACTGGATCCTTTGCGGAAAAAAGCCGAAACGGAAAAACTGGCATGGCGTGCCGAAAAAGAAAAACTGGTGCCTGCTGTTTATTTCAACGGAAATTATAGCTACAGTGCAGCCAAGGCTTATAATAATAACCTGAATATCAATGAGGACTATGGTACTATGGCAATAACATTGAATATTCCTGTTTTTTCTAAATCGCAGTATGCGGCCATTAAAAAGAGTAAGATTGATTATGAAAGTTCCAGAAATAATTTAAAAAGGATGCATCTTGAGCTGAGCTCACAAGCAAAAGCTTTGGAAAATAATCTGACACTATTGAACCGCTCTGTAAAACTGTATCAAAGTAGTATAACAGATAAAAAAGAATTACTCAAAATAGCCAAAGTTTCCTATCTGTCCCATCGTATGACGGTGGAAGACTATTTGAAATATGAAGATGCGTTGGTACTTGAAGAATCGCACCTTTACAGCACCATGGCTAAAAAATGGCAGACGCTCATGCAACTTGCTGTTATCTATGGAAATAATATCGAACAAATTGTAAAATAAATTATCCTGCTATAAAAATATTTCATCATGAAAAAATATAAAAAATCAATTATCTGGACTATTGTCATTTTGCTTATTGTAATAGCTGGCGTCCTGAAAATAAAATATGCAAAGGAAAAAGATGCAGCGCTTCCTCCCGTCAGGCAGTATGCTATTGTAGTGTCTGTTATTAAACCTCAGGAGAAAATTGTCCAACTAACACTTCCCTATCTGGCATTGACAAAAAATGATAAGGATGTTATGCTGGCTCCCCGTATTTCTGCCCGCGTTGACTGGATAAAAGCCAGTGGTAGCCGGGTAACAAAGGGGGAGGTTATTGCCAAACTCGATAGTACCAGTATCAAGTCCGGAATTAACAGTGTGAAGTCCCAGATTATGGCTCAGAAAACAGCTTTAAAGAACCTGGAAGCCAGCCATAAGCGTACTTTGGAACTGCTTAATGTGGAAGGCGCCTCCATTGAACAGTCACAGGCAGAAGAAAGTAAGATCGCGGGGCTGAAATCACAGGTTGAATCACTAAAACAAAAACTTAACGACCTGAATAACGTGCTTACCTATGTCATTATTAAATCTCCGGTTGCCGGAAGAGTTTCTAAGACCATGGTAAACAAGGGAGATCTGGCTATGCCCGGACATCCAGTGGCAGACATAAGTGCCAACAACGGGTTTTACCTTTTGTTGCGCGTACCTACTGATTTAAAAATTTATGGTATTATTTTCAAGGGAAAACCGTACGATGCTATCCCTTTGCATAGCACTTTTAACAGTCTGGCTGAGTATAAAGTTTATATTGACAGTGCTGAAATGACAACCGGTAACAGGGTAGAAATCACCGTGATAATTTATAAGGGTAATGCGATTGAACTTCCTTTCGATGCTGTTTTGAACAGGAATGGGAAGAGTTATGTGATGGTGAAAATTGGTAACAAAGCTATTCCGGAAGAAATACAACTGGTACAAAGCGGCCAGCAGGGCATTGTTATCAGTAATGTCGATGTTGTCGGTAAAGAACTTGTTGTGGCCAAACCGGATATTTTGTTAAGATTACTTGGAGGTACTTCACTTAAAGTTAAGGAGGACTAAGCTATGTTTGGATTTTTCTATAAACGACCTTATTTGTTATTTTCGATTATCGGCGGTTTTTTTATTCTTGGAATTGTGGCATTAATCACGCTTCCCAAGAACCTTTTTCCGGATTCGACTCCTCCTGAAGTGCTTGTTATCACCAATATACCAGGGGCTACGGCGCAGGTTTCCGCCAATACGGTTTCCAAACCCATCGAACAGGAAATTTCACGCTTGGGAATGGTGACGGATGTGAGTTCTGTAAACGTAGCCAATTTTTCCATCGTTTTGGCACAATTTAGCTACAAAAAGAATTTAAATGCCGCTGCCGTGGACGTGGCCAATGCACTTTCCATTGCCAAAGCGAAACTACCGCAAAGGGTTAACCCTGCCATCTATACGGTGGGCGACTTTACCCTTCCGGTGGATGTCATCGCCCTTTCCCCGAAAAACAACAAGATTACATTACCTGAAATCCGAAAAATCGCACAAAGCTTTATCAAACCTTATTTGCTGAGTAACCCGGGAATCGGTAATGTGGAAGTATTCGGTGGTTATCAAAGCGCCATAAACATTAATATTGACCCGTTTAAAGCCAAACGCTATGGGATGGATTTTGCTAATATTGCCAAAGCCATTCAGGCGCTTAACCATGATATTCCGGTAGGCTTTGTGAAAGGGAAAAACGGATTTTTCACTATCACAATATACGGTGAGAAAGACGAAATAGCAAGGTTAAAACAAATTCCTATCCTGCCTAATGTCCGCCTTGGCGATGTGGCTGATGTAAAATGGGGTTATCAAAAACGTACCAGCGGATACATTGGTGACGGAAGAGAGGCCATTGCACTGAGTATTCAACGGGCACCTGGCGGCAGTGTTCTTTCTGTTAGTAATGTGGCGCGTGCTCAAATGAAAAAGCTGGAGAAAGAGTATCCGAATATCCGGTTTCAGATTGCCGATACCCAGCGCGATTTAATTAAACTTTCCAATGCGAACATGTTGGGCGCTTTGCGCGATGCCATTATTTTTACATTGCTTGTTGTTTTCTTCTTTCTTGGCAATTTCCGCGCTATTATCGCTGCAGGCCTTTCCATTCCCATGGTGTTTTTTGGTACCCTGGCCGTTATCTGGCTTGGCGGCGGGGAGCTGAATATTGTGATTTATACTGCTATTATCCTGGCCTTGGGGATGTTGACCGACGATGCGGTGGTGGTGCTTGAAAACGTGGAACGACACCTTACGGAACTGGGCGAAGGACTAAATACCGCAATTACTAAAGGTACAAAAGAAGTTATCGCCCCAGTCTTTGCCGGAACACTTTCCACCATAGCCATTTTATTTCCTTTAATGTATGTGGGCGGTTTCCCCCAGAAGATTTTTAAACCCCTGATATCGACTTTGATCATTGCATTGCTGTTTTCTTTCTTTTTGTCCATAACTTTAATTCCACAATTGCTCAAGGTAATGTACAAAAAGGGGATTCGTAAGACCAAGGTGGAACTGTGGTTCGACAGGGTTTACCAAAATACGCTCGGAAGATTAGTGGAACCCTATTTGAATGTGCTTCGGTTTTCCAATGGAAAACACCGGATTTGGCGCCGTGCCTTGCTAATTGTGGGTGTGCTGGCGGTTTTGATCATTAGCTTAAAGACCATTATGCCTACCATAGGCCGTGATGCTATGCCACCCATGGATACCGGCATCATTAAGGCCCAGGTTGCGTTTAGCTCTAACGAAACGGTTGACCAGGCAGAAGCCAGGATAAAACCTTTTTTAAAATGGCTTGAAAAACAGAAATGGGTGAGAATGAGCTCGGTGGCCTTTGGAAACGAAAAAGGCGTTCTGAGCCTCGGTAGCGGTAACCTGCCTTCGGAAGCTACCATTACCATTAATGCCGTGGACCGTTTTCACAGGAAGCTGACCATTTGGCAACTGGAAGATACCGTACGTAACAAAATTGCCCTTTTGCCCGGAGTGAAAAGGGATGATGTGTTTGATTTCGGGGCTACTCCCGTATCCACAGTAAAAGCGCCTTTGGATGTACGCCTCTTGTCGCCTTATGTGGATGGGCTGGGGCACAAGGCCGATGAAGTGAAAAAAGCGCTGAGTAAAATTAAGGGGCTGACATCCCTTTCCACAAGTTGGGACAAAGACTTTACGGAAGTTAAACTGGATGTGGATGAGAATAAAGCATTGAGTTATGGGATAACCCCTTATCAAATTGCCATGCAGCTTCCTGTAAAGGGTCAGGTGGTGGGACTGGAAGGTAATTTCCAGTCGATGAACACCCAGTTTGTGCGCATGTACCTGAAAGGGAAATTCAGCGATAATATTCAAACACTGCGGTTACTTCCCATTAAAACAAAATTTGGCGAAGTGCCTTTGGAAACACTGGCCAGAATATCCAAACAACTGACTTATGCAAAGATAGAACGTGACAAGTTGATGTATAGTGTGGATGTAAATGGCTATCGTGCCAAAAGGCCCATAACGCACATAACCGCCGCCGCTGTTGCTGCTTTGAAAAAGGTTAACCTCGGTGGGGATATCGTCAGCCAGCAAGGGACTATTGCCACCATTAACGACAGTTTTTCCCGAATGATAAAAGCAATCATCCTTGGCATTGTTCTCTTGTTGATGGCGCTGATTGCCATTTACAAATCGGTACGTATGGCACTCATTATGATTTTTGTTCTTCCGCTGTCAATGATAGGTGCGGCCTGGGGTATGCTGCTGCTCAACAAGCCAAGTTGTTTGCCCAGTATGATGGGAATTTTGCTCTTGTTTGGTATTATTATTAAAAATGCTGTATTGCTGATTGATTTCTATCAGGGATACCGTGCGGAGGGCGAGTCGCCCTTTGAAAGCGCACTGGAGAGTGTCCGCGTACGTTTTCGGCCGGTCATGATGACAGCTTTTGGTACCATCGCCGGTATGATCCCTATCGCGTTGGAAATGGCCGTTGGCCTGGAACGTCTCAGTCCGCTGGCCGATGTAGCCATCGGTGGCCTGCTTATTGGAACACTACTTACGTTGATATATGTTCCCATGTTTGCTTATTCGGTTGATACCAAAGACAAGAAAAAGCAAACCGTTAAAATTGAATGACAGCTAACTCAATACAACCAAAGTAAAACTGTCGTTACTCAGTATTCAAAAGAATTTATTGCTTGAATATGCTAATCTGGCATGTTTGAGCGGAAACTAATATAAAGTTAAAATCATGGAAAATCAAAAAGTAAAAATGACCATAGAACAACTGCTGGATGCTATGGCTCAGAAATTAGGGGAAGAATCGGAAACCATGGGGCTCCTCTCGCAGTTAGATGAAAAAGCTGTTTTTGAACATGCAGCCAATAAAAATTTTGCCATGGCGGGAGAAAAAATCCCTCCCAAATATAAACTTCTGATGAGTTTGGCCATTAGCTCTGCACTCGGTGTTGAAAAATGTATTGGCACCTATACCCGGGTGGCATTACGAAAGGGGATTAGTGAAGAAGAAATCATCGAAGCTGTTTTACTGGCCAGTTTTGTAAAAGGAACTACTGTTCTCAGCACTTCTACTTCTGCCTTTAGGATAATAGTTGATCATCGAAAAAACAGAGATTGAAAGAATATTGGCTTTTTAACAGATGAATATTCAACAGGATATTGTGTACTTCACAGGACTATATAACGATGAAGGTTCATCATAACCTTTCAGCTTTAGATATCAACGCCAAGTACATCAGGTGATATTTGCAAAAAGCAAATTAAAATATTGCGATGGAGATTATTTTCAACGGAGGGATAAAGAAGTTTTGTTCTCATCATATTGTTCAAAAAAATACTGGCGGTTATTCTTTTGTTGATGGCCGCTAATATGACTTTTGTTATGGTTGGATAAAGGTTATAACAGACTCAAATATTTAATTTCAAATGTTTCTCGTGATTCTTAGTTTAACTTTAAAACACCTTCCAGGAAAAATACCGGAAAAAATATAATCTGTCAGTTTCAACAGAACCGTTTATTTTTGTAAACTATACCAAAACCAAAGGAAAGCGCAAATGGACAAACTGACAAAATTCACACTACGGTTTAAATGGCTCATCATTATCCTGAGCATTTTGCTCACCGGTTTCTTTGGCTATGAACTCACAAATATCAAACTCAATTCCAACGTTATAGACTTCCTTCCGGCCAACGATTCCATAGTTTCTTTGTTCAAAAACATTGGAAAACAATTTGGCGGAAACGAAATCGGAATGGTCATTATTAAGTCTGACAACGTCTTTAAACCTGCTGTGTTAAAAGATGTTCAGAAGGTTACCAAAACACTTGGACAAATTAAAGGTGTTTCCTCGGTAACCAGTCTGACCAATATTTTGAATTTTGATGGCGCAGGCAACAATTTTCAGGTCAATCCGCTTATCAACATGGCCCTACTTCCTCACACGAAAAAGGGAATTGACAGTCTGAAACAAATTGTAGTATCAAACAAAATGTATCGGGGAAATCTTGTTTCCGCCGATGGAAGCTCTTGTATTGTCGTATTTAAATTTTCTTCCGGCAGTGATAATGGTGCCGTGGTGAAAAGGGTAAAAGCCGCCATCAAAAAGCTCCCTATACATGAAAAGATATTCTTTGACGGCGGACCATTTGTAACAGCTATGATTGCTGAAATCATCTCCAAAGACCTTCTGTTTTTGATTCCCTTCACCTTTCTCGTGATTTCCATCATTCTTTATCTGAGCTTTCATTCGCTGCAGGGAGTCGTCCTTCCCATGCTTACCGCCGGCATGGCCATTATCTGGGCGCTGGGATGCATGTCGCTTATGGGATTAAACATGTCAATGGCTTCCAATAATATTCCTATCATTCTGATGGCCGTGGGCAGTGCTTACACCATCCATGTGCTGAACCGAATCAACCAGTGCCGGGAAAAAGATTACCGGAAAGCGGTTCGTAAAGCGCTGGGACATATCTTTATCCCCGTTAGCCTCGCAGCGCTGACAACTATGATTGGATTCGTTTCTTTCATTTTTGGCGCTTATCTTAAAATGATTCGTGATTTCGGACTCATAACAGCCATAGGAACCTTTTTTGCTGCGCTGCTCTCCCTGTTTTTTATTCCTGCACTTCTTACCGTTTTACGCAAAAAACCGAGAAGAAAAAAGGCCAAAAAAGAGGTCAAATCATACCTCAACGACTATGTGCTTAATCCGCTGACCAAACTTGTGCTAAAACATCCGAAATATATTCTCTCTGCCTGGATAATACTTATTCTCATTAGCCTCACCGGAGTTTTCTCCATTCGCCGCAGTGTGAATGTGAGTGATTATTTTGAAAAATCAAATCCGATACATGTTGCCGAAAAAATTATGAACAATAAGTTTGGCGGAACCAGACCCGTGTTTTTACAGTTTACCGGAAACATGCAAAGCCCTGCGGTTCTGAAAACTATGCAAAAAGCTCAGGTATACCTCCAGAAAAGTCCTTCTATTACTTCGACACAGTCCATTGCCGACATCATCATAAAACTCAACGGAGCGCTGAGCGGAAAATACAAAATTCCGGATAGCGAAGCTGCTATCGGCCAGCTTTGGTTTCTGTTGGATGGCAACGAAAATATATCACAATTAGTGTCGGAAGATTTGGACAAAGGTATTATTGTGGCTAAATTTGATGGAAAAGGGAACCATGCCGCTGCTGATTTCGCCAAATATATGAAGCCTTTTCTAAAACAAAACAGTCGTCCGGGATGCAAAATCCAAATGACCGGCATGCCGTTTATCAATGCCGAAATGGATCAGAGCCTGTTGGAAAGTCAGATTGCCAGCCTGATTATCGCCACTATTTTCGTTATCGGTATTGTGAGCCTCATTTTAGGATCATTTTCAAAAGGACTTATTACCAGCATACCCATTGCAGTTACAGTTGTGATGCTCTTTGGCTCAATGGGACTGACAGGTATTCCGTTAAACATGGGTACGGTACTGGTGGCCAGTATTGCTATGGGAATAGGCATCGATTACTCCATTCATTTTATAACCCATTTCAGCGATGGACTTAAAACAGGTCTTTCGGTTCCGGAGGCCATAACTGCCACCATGAAGATGAGCGGAAAAGCCATTTTGATTAATTTCAGCTCTGTTGCCGGCGGGTTTTTAGTGTTGGTATTTTCAAAACTGGTTCCTATGCAATATTTTGGTGTGTTAGTTGCGTTAAGTATGCTGACATCAAGTCTTGGCGCTTTGTCCCTTTTGCCGGTGATTTTAACCATAAGAAACAAAAATCAATCAGAAACAGTATAAGTACAAAGATGAAAATAGTAAATGCAAAAATAATTATCCTGATGATGGTTCTATCCATTATCCCGGTTTCCCTTAATGCTCAGAATGCCGCGGATATTTTACAGAAAATGGATGCACAGGCCGCAACCATCAAAGACAAAACCGCCGATGTGGTCATGCAAATGATCAACAACAAGTCGGGTAAAATAAAAACCCGAAAAGCTGTTTTAAAACAGAAAAAGCCCTATAAAACACTTTTCCGGTTCACCTATCCTCCATCGCAGGCAGGCATTGGCACACTTTCGCTGCCGGGAGGGGTTGTTTATTTATATATGCCGGCTTTCGGGAAACCCAAGAAGATTTCTCACATTGCCAACAGCGGCGCTTTTTCACGATCCGATTTCTCCACCAAGGATATGGGACCGCGAAACTGGGCCAAAAACTATACAGCCACCATTTTGAACACCAACGATACGGCTTATGTTTTAAACCTGATTCCAAAAGGTCAAAACAAGAAGTATTTGAAACTAATAGTTACCGTCAATAAACAACATTTTTTTCCACAAAGGGTGGTTTATTATGATTTGCAGGACGAAATCAAGAAAGAAGGCGATTATCAATACGCAAAGATTGGAAATCTCTGGACTGTGAAAGTAGCAAGTATGACAAATTTCAGCAAAGCCCATACAACACGTATCATAAACTCACATATAAAATTAAACCAGGGATTGAAAGAGAGTGAATTCACTGTGGAACAATTAGTTCCTCCTAAAAAAAGAAAAAAGAAAAAATAACCGTACAGCTATCTGTATTTAAAAATATTTATCATGGGTAAAATAAACCGTCAGTCCGGAGGTATCCGTAGAAGCCAGATCAAATTAGCCGTAAAAGAGATCCTTTTTTATGAAGGCATGCAAAAGCTCACAACCAAAAACATCGCTAATAAAGTAGGTATCAGCGAAGGAACGGTGTTCAAGCATTTTGCATCAAAAAAAGAGATTATTAATGACATTCTAAAAGATGTACAGGAAGACCTTACCAAACCTTTACGTAAGATTGCTTTTGAAAAGAGCAGTGCTGTGGTACGACTGGAGAAATATATCTGTTTTCATCTTAAATATCTCGATGAAAACAAAGGAATTACTATCCTGCTTTTTGCAGAAGCTTCCTATCATAACGATACGGATTTAAAAAAGATACTCGACGAAACTTATCATTCATTAGAGCAAAATTTTGCTAAAATTATCCGGGATGGTATTGACGAAGGGTTGTGGGACACCGCCGTTTCCATCAAAAATTTTTCCAGTCTTTACATGGGTATTCCTCTTACCATGAACATAGAATTATCATTGCAACAGGGATATATCAAGGAGGAAAATTATTGTATGAGCATGCTTGAGTTATTGAAACGTGTTTTAAGAAGGGGGCATCGTTAAAATAAAAGTGCTTCTTTGATAGCAGGCATTCGTAAGGGTTCCTGCTTTTGCAATAAAAAGGGCGTAAATCATATAATCTTGAAAGTGTACCCAAACGTTGTTATGATAAATGAAAAAAAAACAAGATAGCTGGAGAAAATGTTTGGGAAAACGGATTTACTTCTTTTTTCCGGTTCGCTTGCTTTTGGGCTATCTGAAAACTAATCATTTGATTCTTTTATCGTGGCTTATCCCGTTTATGATTGTCCTGAACGGGATGGGAATCCGATTCGGACTACCATCACTTTTTCTGGCGCCCGAATACATGGGAAAAATCAACGGCTATGCCTTTTTGTTCTTCGGATTGGTAACCGGCAGTTTTATCATGGCCTTTCATATTTCGTCTTATGTGGTCATGGCTCATCGTTATCCCTTTATCGTTACTGTTTCGCGGCCGTTTTACGTTTATTCACTAAACAACTCGGTCATACCGGTTACCTACCTGCTGGTTTATCTGTACGAGAGCTTTCGGTTTCAAACTGGCTATGAAATGATTCCTACTGGCCAGGTTTTTTTGAACCTGATATCTTTTTTTACCGGAGTGCTTATATTTGTCTATTTCTCTTTTGGTTTCTTTTATTTTCTCGTAAGGATATGGCCGCGTATTGCTAATGCCGAATATTCAAAGTTAAGTGAAAAAAAATGGCTTCGGTGGATGGTTCGGATATCGGAAAAGGACAAACAAAAAAAGATGGAGGAAGCACCCAAAGAAAACAAAGGACCCTCCAAAGTGGAATGGTATATAAGTGGCATTTCTTCCATTTCACATTCGCGCGATTTCAGCCACTTCGACAAGTCTTATCTGACCAAAATATTTCATCAGCAGCACCGGAATGCTCTTTTTTATGTCCTGCTGATTTTAACCTTTATCATCATCCGCGGACTAATCAAAGACCAACCACAGTTGATATTGCCTGCCGGTGCAAGTTTATTGCTTCTTTTTACGCTTATATTGTTGATTATAAGCCTGTTTTATATTGCCTTCCAGCGATGGACTTTTGTGGCGGTTTTGGTATTGTTGTTTGCCGGCAACTTCGTTTCGCCGTTTACCATTAACAGTTACAATAACAATGCTTACGGACTCAATTATTCAAATAAAAAGGCAACGGTAAATCCATTAAGTCATGGCAATTTCCAAATAGATTCACTGAATACCATAAAAATCTTAAACCGGTGGGCAAAGAAAAATGTAATGCCTTACGGCAAAAAACCGAAAATGGTGATTATTTGTGCCAGCGGAGGAGGTCTGAAACTCGCTATGTGGACTTACTATTCGCTGGCATACGCCGATAGTCTGACACAGGGCAGGCTTTTGCGACATACTGAACTTTTTACGGGAGCTTCAGGAGGCATGCTCGGGGCTGCCTTTCTCAGGGAGCTTTATCTTGAAAAACAGGAAGGAAAGATTAAAAAGCTGCTTTCTAAAAAATATATTTCCGAGATTACGACCGATATTCTGAATCCGGTGTTTTACAGTTTTTCTATGAGCGACTGGTTTTTCAGGCTTCAGCATTTCCGCTATAACGGTCATAGATATTACAAGGATCGTGCTTACATGTTTGAACAAACGCTGAACCGCAACCTGGGACCAATTCTCGATAAACCACTTATTGCTTACAGAAAAGAGGAAGAAAGTGCCCAAATACCCATGCTTATACTAACGCCTACCATTATTACTACCGGCAGCCGTATGATTATTTCGCCGGTTGGCGTTTCATATCTCACCAAAGACCCATACAATAAAGTGCTGAAGAATGTTGAGTTCCGGTATAATTATCATGCTTTCGGAGCGGATAGTCTTCGCTTTTTGTCGGCTATACGCATGAATGCCAGTTTTCCGTATGTCAGCCCTATCGTGGCATTACCTGGTAAACCACGTCTTACACTTTTCGATGCCGGACTTAACGACGATTACGGTTATCTCACTGCTTATGCTTTTGTTATGGAATTTAAAAACTGGATTTTGCAACATACCGGAGGTCTGATAATCATTAACGTCGATGAAAATGACTACATATCTTATGGAAAAGCGGCACGTTTCCCTTCCCGTATCCTGAAACCTCTCGGTGTGCTCTTTACCGACTGGCTTTCCATTCAGGAAAATAATTATCTGCCGGTGGTAGCATCTCTTAAAAAGACACTCAACGGGAAGTTTGACTTCATTAGTTTCCGTTTTGGTTCGGTGAACAAACGGGTTTCGCTCAGCTGGCACCTTACCAAACATGATAAACAAATTCTGAAACAAGCCATTTACCTCCCCCAAAATCAGAAAGAGCTGCAAAGATTACGGCAGTTATTAAAATAAATTTTTTTGCAGATTTTCCAAAATCATAAAGTTCAGCCTTTCTTTTGCGGAAACCTGAAACTAATTTTTTATTCCCCGCCCGGATATTTTACTTTTGTATTTTAAAAACAGATTCAAATGCTCATTATTGGAATTACCGGAACACTCGGTGCAGGGAAAGGAACTATTGTAGATTATCTGAAAGAAAAGAAAAACTTTCAACATTATTCCGTTCGTGAGTATTTGATTAAAGAAATTGAAAAACAAGGACTTCCGGTGAACCGCGACAGTATGACTTCTGTGGCCAACCGTCTGCGCAGCGAACACCATCCGGCTTACATCGTGGAAGAACTGTATAAACAAGCAGCTCTTTTCGGTGAAAATGCCGTTATCGAAAGTATCCGTACCCCTGGCGAGGTTGACTTTTTACGGAAGCAGGGAAACTTTTACCTTTTTGCCGTGGATGCCGACCCGAAAATCCGTTATAACCGCATCAGACAGCGCGGTTCCGAAACCGATCAAATTAACTTTGAAACATTTCTATCCAACGAAGCCCGCGAAATGACCACTACCGACGTTAACAAACAAAACCTGGCAAGATGTATTCAAATGGCTGATTTCAGGTTTGATAACGACGGGGATATAACTTCTCTGTATGCACGGGTTGACCTGGTACTCAGACAAATAACAAAATAATATAATGGTCCAAGCAGACGCTTGAATCATTATGGTGTTTTTCCCGAACACAAAAAAGGCCGCTTTCGAGCGGCCTTTTTAAAATATATGTTGAGGTTTGATTTTACATCATTCCCGGCATTCCGCCGCCCATAGGAGGCATGGCAGGGGCCGGTGCATTTTCATCTTTGTGTTCGCTTAAAATACATTCGGTAGTCAGCAACATGCCGGCAATGGAAGCAGCATTTTCGAGCGCTACGCGTGCCACTTTGGTCGGATCAATAACGCCGGCATCAAACAGATTCTCATACACTTCAGTACGGGCGTTGAATCCGAAATCACCTTTTCCTTCTTTTATTTTATTGACGACAACGGAACCCTCGAGGCCTGCATTTTCAACAATCTGGCGAAGCGGTTCTTCCAAAGCACGGGTAATGAT
>VAPE01001651.1_pt1 | contig 13776 bp, 15 predicted proteins | sample 3393911 | NCBI WGS metagenome assembly VAPE01 (sample SAMN08290436, study PRJNA428436) | hydrothermal vent metagenome | isolation source: Deep-sea hydrothermal vent chimney | place: Atlantic Ocean: South-mid Altantic Ridge | reverse complement strand
GGTTCCCTGCCCGATAAAGCATGATAATCGGGCAGGGCCGGATAAATGACTTCAATTTTCCGGGTGATTGTCTCGTTATCGCCCAACAGGCTTTCTAATGTTCTGCGGGCGGCGTGAGACAACGGGATTATTTTTTTACAAAAATGACTTTCCAGGCATCCCCCTATCTTACGCATCATTGCTTCATCTATGGTCACAAAATTGGCCAGACTGACAATATGCTCAAAGTCGAGGATAAAAGGGTGTTCAGGTTTTTTGCCCGGGAGCATTTGCAGATAATGCAAAAGATCGACATCCGGACTGCCTGGTTTGTCAAACAATATTTTCTGCGCCTTGGCTATGATACGGCGAGCCGGCCATGTGTCACCAAACCTGAGATAAAGAGGATATATTTTGCGTAATATTGTTTTAGGTGGTGGGGTAATATAGGTAACACCCGGAGGCGGTTCAAGCTTAAGAGACGCATACATATCATGGAGCGGCTTATAGTTACGATAAACAAGTCTGACTCTCATGTTATTTGCCCGCTGTAATGATATAACCGTTCGACAGGTCAAATTTGTTAAAGAGAGAGGCCAGGATACACAGTGGATATGTGGAGTGCTGGTTCACCAATATACCCAGCAGGTCGGCCATCCCGCCAGTCCTCACGATTGCGCTTTTTTGGGACTGCTTTTTCTGGCTCCATTGTTTTTTTTCGCGATAATGATAGGTCGCCATGCAAATGCTTGCCCACCGCAGAATGTTAACGAAAGGGTAACCATACGACACGATATTTATGTTTCTGAATTTGTTCTTCCTGAGTAACCGAATGATATCTTCTTTTTCGTATCTCCGGAGATGCCCGACGATTTCATCATGGAGCGACCAGAATTTCATTCTTGACGGTACCGATAAAATGAGTTGGCCCTGGTCACATAATAAACGATATGCTTTTTGCACAAAGACTTCATCATCTTGTACGTGTTCCAGCACCTCGCAGGCGATTACACAGTCGTATTGCCGGGGAAGAGCTAAAGATAAAAAATCGGCGATAATTAGTTGTGATCGTTGCCGCAGAGAGACGTCCAGTTTGTCATACAGGGTCTGCGTTTCTACATTGTAATCGATAAGAGTCCCTTTGTTAAAAAGTCGCAACAGATCCTGCGATAGTTTTAAATTTCCGGCGCCGATTTCCAGGAAATTATGACCCGGGCGGATCATGTGTAAAATTTCGTAGCGTCGGAACAGGTATCGGGGCGGGTAATAAGTCATTATGACAACAGGGCGCTCATGCGGTTTTTAATATTATCAATAGAGAATTTCTCCAGGTAGAGCTGATGTCCTCTCTCGCCGATCCCGCCAAGTTCATCGCGGTGGTTACATGCCCAGCTTATGGCCTGTGCTAATGCTTCCGCATTACCTTGCGGCACAATAAGGCAATTTTTTTTATCAATAAAGCCGGCCTGTTCGTCGTTTTCACCAATGATGACCGGCTGGCCCATTGCCATGAACTGGAATGTTTTGCCGGTGATCACGCGCCGCCCCTGTCCCGTCTTGCCGAAAGGCCCGCCGAGTCCGATGGTGGCATGCCTGATAAGTCCGGGTAATTCGTCAAACCGGACCCAGTCCTGATGACTGACATTATGCAATCGGCAATGGTCTATAGTTTTATGGAAGTCGGTCAAATCAACCCGGTTGCCGCCAATAAGTAAAAAATGTATAGGTTCCTCTTTTAAAATCAATGCCGCCTGTAAGATAATATCAACACCATGCAAAGGCAGGAATGATCCGTAAAAAAGGACCTCGAATTTGCTCGGGGGGGGCGCAGATGGACAAACGGCCGGATTAAACAGCTTCTCGTCGGCTCCGACCGGAATAGCATGAATTTTTTTGAGTGGCAGATGAAACAGGCGTGAAAAATATGTCTTGTGGCTGGCAGTGTCCGTTAAGATGACATTTGCATGATGCAGTACCCATTTTTCATATCTATAAACAAGGAAATCAAGGAAGCCGCCAGGGGATATTTTATTTTTTTCGTTGAGCAGGCTGTCATATGGCGACATCAGGTGATCATAGATGAGAATTTTGTGCATTGCAATAACACGAACAAACCAGAATATTTCGTAGCCGCGGAAGCCTAAAATATAATAATCAGGATTGTAACATAACCTGATCTTAATCAGCTTGCACAACGTCTGGGCATAACGAATAATGCCCCTGGCAGTGTTTCTTGCCTGAAATAACTTCACGTCGTCAATTTTTAACAGGGCCTCAACCAATGTTGTCGTCCGGACATATTCCGGAGAATAGTATGATAAAATATAGCATACGGTTTTGGTATGTTTTTTTATTTCATAGGTAAGGGGTTTCATGAACGATTGTCGAGTTTGTGCGGGAGGACAAGGATGTTATGATAAACAAGCCGGCCGTTGCATGAAAGGCCGAAAACAAAAAAAAGCGGCTCTCGTTTCACTCGACCTTGTCATAACGCATCTGGGAAATCTGCTCTGACACCAGGCCCATCATGAAAACGATAATAGCACTGCTGAAAAGGAGCGCGGACATATTGGTAAAGCGGCCCAGTGCGAACAAAGTATACAGGCAATAGCCGAGAGCCAGGATGAATAATAATGCGCTGATCGGCAGGAATACCCTGAAAGGGGAAAATAGCGTGGCTACCTTGGTAATGATGAGAAAGAACCGGGTGCCGTCGCTGAGCAGCTTGATTTTACTCTTGCCGATCCGGGCCTTGGTTTCAATGGGGACATATTTGATACTGCGGCCGCTGCGGAGATAGGCCATGGTTAAGGTGGAGGGATACGAAAACGTGTTGGGCAGCAGGTAGATAAACTGCCGGGCCGTGCTGGTCCTGACCAGCCGGAAGCCCGAGGTCAGGTCCTGGACGTTGAACTTGGTCACGTACGAGGCAAACCAGTTGTAGATTTTATTGGCCAGGTCGCGATGCAACGAGGTGTCGGATTTGCTGGTTCGGGCCCCGACCACCATGTCGTATTTGTCTTTATGCTCCAGGAGGCGGGCGATATCTTCGGGATTGTGCTGGCCGTCGGCATCCATCATGATTACCCATTCGCCGGCGGCAACGCGCAAGCCGCTTTTAATGGCGGCGCCGTTGCCGATGTTGTAGGGATGGGGCCAGACGTTGGCGCCCGCATTCATCGCCACTTCCATCGTCCGGTCGGTCGAGCCGTCATCAATGACCAGCACTTCGAAGTCTGGGTGCAATTCCTTGATTTTTTTGATCGTTTCAGCAATGCTCTGTTCTTCGTTACAGGCGGGCAGCACGATTGTGACCTCGGGCTTGCCTTGTTGATTGCTCATGAGCATTCTCCAGGGAAAGTGTGTGATTATCAGAGGATATTGTCGCAGAGTTTTGTAAAAAAGGCAAGAAGTGTGTAACCAGCGGTGTGAAAATCAGCCGGAATCATCGGGATAAAAACCGGCCGGCACGAGGAAAGAGCAAAAAACAACATCCATGTGCGACAGAAAAAAATCGCCATGCCGGTTACAATTTTTAGTGGGAGCAGAACAGCTTTTTTTGCTACCTGATAGATGCGCCTAATTTCGAGAGATCGTCCCCCCCTCTCCCTTTATTCTGGTTCGCTTATTATAGCCCTGACTCTCGCCAGTGTGTCGCTTGTCACAGATTCAGAGGCTTTTTCGGCGAACTGGACACCCCTTTCCGTAAAATCAATCATCTTAACTTGTTGGCACAACACAACACCCTTAACCCTGGTTTCTTTAAGGGGAACTTCAAAACCATGCCCTCTTACTCTGCTTGTGATCGGCGCGACCATAGCCAACATAATTTTTTTATTGAACGGCGCAGGAGAAAGAACCAGGGCGGGTCTTTTACCTTTTTGCTCATGTCCGGCAGCAGGATCAAAATTTACCCATACAATATCGCCACGCTTTGGAATATACTTTTTTTTCGCCATTACCATACTTCTTTGCCAACAGGTTCAGCATCAAGCCATTCGTTGTCTTCCTTGGTAAGCTTCATCGATCCAGGCTCACACCGGCTAAGAAGATCATCAAGTTTATACTCCTTCTTTTTTTTAATCGGTGTAATGATGATTTTGCCGTTAACCGCTTCAATGTCCACCTCTTGGTCAAGGTGCAAGTCGACGGATTCAACAACTGCTTTTGGGATCCTGGTTGCCAGGCTGTTGCCCCATTTTTTAATTATCATGTTCATGGTTCAACCTTATAAAAGTTTATACATTGTCGATATTTTTATATCTAACTCTTTGAAGGCAGAGTGTCAACAATGTTTATACATTTATTTTAAGTCGCCCAAGCTTGCATAACAATATTGCGTTTCTCCTGTCCGACAGCAGAAAGATAAATCTCTGTTGTCTTTGTGTCGGTTTCAGTCGGTTTGTTGGGTTTCGTTCCTCTACCCAACCTACGTGTTGACGTTATTGGGTGACAACATCCGGACGATGATGTTTGCTTTCATGGTTATTCCGGGCTGGTTACTGTGTAAATCTACAACCGGCAGAATTCAAACGAACCCTGATAGTAATGTTTATTGGTTGACAAATATGCATAAATGATGCATCATCATGCATATGAGAACTACATTAAACATAGATGATCGGATTTTGGAAAAAGCCTCTCTTTTGACTGGCATCAAAGAGAAAACTTCTTTGGTACGACTTGGCCTTGAGGCCTTAATTGCACGCGAAAGCAGTAAACGTCTTGCCAAGCTGGGTGGTACTGAAAAAGAATTGCGTAGTATCCCCAGGCGCAGGTCAACAAAACCATAATTATGGTTCTTGTTGATACTTCGATTTGGATCAACCATCTCCGGGATGGTGATCGGCACCTGGAAAAACTTCTTTTTGATGGTGATGTGCTTTGTCATCCCCATATTATCGGTGAATTGGCATGTGGCAACTTGAAAAACAGAAAAGAAATCATAGGGTTATTTCGGTCTCTTCCCGTGTCCCCGGTTGTTGAATTTCAAGAATTTTTGTATTTTATCGAGCAAAACAAATTAAGCGGCAGAGGAATTGGTTTTGTTGACATCCAGCTATTAGCATCTGCTCGGCTAGGTCAAGTACCCCTGTGGACAGCAGACAAAAGGTTGAAAGCTGCCGCTGCGGATCTTGATTTAAATTACAAAAAGAAAAGATAATCGGGTAGCGGGGGGCAGCCGCAGGTCAAATATAATTAACCGGGATCTGGATTATTTTTTCAGAAAGAAGTTCTATCTTTTGGCCCCGATTGATAACCAGGCCAAAATCGGCATTTATATCAGAGATAAAGTTTTCCAGTCCCCTGAGAGACTGTCTCTTGACAAAAGAATTGAGTTTAACCTCCACCGGCAACACCCCGAAAAAGCCCTCCACCACGAGATCCACTTCCGATTTATCAATAGTCCGGTAATAATTAAACTCAAGCCCTGTTGCCATTGTTGTCTGGAAGCCGCGAATAATCTCTTCGATGACAAAACTTTCAAAGGAAAAACCGGCAACCGGGTGCAGGAGCAGGTCATCCGGATTTTTTATTCTCAGCAGATAATGCAATAATCCCTGGTCACGGAAAAAACCTTTCTTTGCTTTTTGTACCTTTTTTAAGGAGTTTTTGACGTACGGTTCAAGGTTGCGCCAGATAAAGGTCTGGTGAATAATGTCCAGGTAATCTTTTACGGTGGAAACACTGATTTCCAACGCCCTCGCCATGTCGCTCATGTTGAGCTGGTGCCCTGAAAATTGGGCGAGCAGCAGCAGGAATCTCCTGAAATTATGAATATTCAATTTCGGAAATAATCCCCTGATGTCCCTTGTGACATAATCGTTTATATAATTTTCCATCCACTGATGGTAATATTCTTCATCCTGCTTGCTCTCAATGAGAGGTTCAGGAAAACCTCCTTTTAGCCAGACGTTAAGCGATTGCTTTAACGCGACAACCGGGTGCAATTGCTGGAAGTCGTTCATTGCCCGGTTTTGGATTACCATTGTGTAGAGAGGGGAAACAGGCTTGTCGTATAATTCACCTTGCTTGAATGGCCACATTTCCACAGTGGCAATGCGTCCCGCAAGACTTTCCGTTATTCCCTTTACAATTGCCGGCGAACTCGATCCCGTGAGCAGAAAACGCCCCTTCGTTTTCCGGTCATCGTCAATAACGCCTCGTAATATCTTAAATATTTCCGGATACTGTTGAGCCTCGTCAATAATAATATTACCGGTATTGACGGCAAAAAAAGCAACAGGGTCAGAGGTGATCAATTGATAATCGTTGGTGTTTTCCAGATCGTAGTATTTCCATTCCGGCCTTAAATTTTTAACAAGGGTGGATTTGCCGCATTGCCGGGCACCAATAACCGCGACAGCAGGAAACATTTCCAGCAGCCGAGCAATTTTGTTTTTTATATATCGTTTTTTATCCATGATATTTACAGGATAGTCGTAAATATCATGGTTGTCAAGCGGCGGTTAAAAAGAGGATGGAAAAGGATGTCTGAATTCGGGGGGGCAGTAAGGTGGGGTTTAAGGCGTTAACAGGCCCAATACGCACAAGGTGCGGTAGCCGTAGGTTGGGTAGAGGAACGAAACCCAACAGATTTTATTCCGGCCGCCGCCTCCCTTGTTCTGTTCATGTCCGCTTGGGAACGATCAACCTGCAAGGGCTGTCCAAGTCGGTTTGTTGGGTTTCGTTCCTCTACCCAACCTACACGCTGGCATACGTCCGCAAAACAGGCTCTATGGTTCTGTCAACAAGTCCCATGCTGGTAATAATAGCAAAATTGGTGAATTCTGCAACTTCCGGTTTCATATTTCGCCAAATATGCAAAATAAGCAGGGGCCGCATAGTCAACTCTTCCGAAAGACGAGCTTTGTCAGGTTGGAAAAAGATATACAACTTGTATAATAGCCATGCTATGACACGCCAACTTGATTTGAAACAGTTTCGGGAAGACCTGCTTGCTTGGTTTTACCGATAACCGCCTTGGTCTGCACTCCCCAGAGCCCCGGCTGTCACTGTTGCCCCGTTATGTCCCAGAGCCAGGTGCCGGTTCTGCGGACTTATTTTTGAGTGGCTCTGAACAAAGCTCAGGTAATATTCAGCGTTGGCTAAATACTCTGGATCCCCGCCTGCGCGGGGATGACGGTTTTTTTGCCTTTATTTATTGTCATCCCCGCGCAGGCGGGGATCCAATGGAGGCCATTGATTTTGCCTGGGAATTCCTGACGTCATCCCCGCGCAGGCGGGGATCTAGGTCGTCAAGCTGAGTTTGGTATGGAAGTACTTATTTTTTTGAACATATTTTTCGAGACAATTCATTAATGGAACCCATTATGGCGCGATACCTGCTGAGTCCGGACTGTAACTGAAAATGACGAACACCGATCAACCAAAATTACTCAAGTCGAAAATGTTCTGGGTGGGCATTCTCTATTTTGCCGAAGGCTTCCCGCTCGGCATGTTTTACGACGTCTTTCCCGTGCATTTTCGTCAGCAGGGTGTGGAGTTGTGGAAAATCGGCTTTATGAGCCTGCTGGGCTTGGCCTGGACGCTGAAGTTTTTGTGGGCGCCGGCGGTTGATCATTACCGTCACCATCGCCGCTGGATGTTTGGCGTGGAGCTCTTGATGGGCGGGGTGATGTTGATTTTTGCCAGCTATGCCGCATTCGGTACCTGGGTCTGGTTTTCCATTGGCGCGTTTACCCTGTTGTCGGCTACCAATGATATTGCTATCGACGGCTATACCATTGAGATGCTTAATAAGAGTGAGATGGGGTTTGCCAACGGCCTGCGCATCGGCTTTTACCGCGTGGGGATGTTGGCAGCCGGGTTTATTCTGATCCTGAGCGATTACCTGGGCTGGAGCGGTACTTATCTGTGTGCCGCTGCCGTATTGGCCGCGGCGGGAACTATCATCCTGCTCTATGCCCCGAAGGAAAAGTCATACCCGGACCAGGCGACCAAGGGCATCAAGCTGAAGGCGGAACTCAAGATCCTTTTTCACCATCCCCTGGCTTTCGGGACAATTATTCTGTTTTTGCTGGGCGTCGTCTGGTTGATAGACAGTAAAATTCACTGGTCTGCGCAGGTCGATCATTTCTGGTGGTACGCTTTCGCAGTGGCCGCATCATTGGTCGTTATCAGCGCGATCCGCCGCAAACGTGCCGCCGCCCCGGTCAACAACGGGGCAAAACTTGCCGCCGGGCCTATGTTCGGCACCCTGCTGGATATGCTGCAGCGACCGCATATCGTCCCGGTGATTATTTTTATCCTGATTTTCAAACTGGGCGATTCGGCCATGGGGTTCATGGTCAAGCCGTTCTGGGTGGATGCCGGTTTTTCCGCCAGCCAGATTGGTTTTGTGTCGGTCAATTTAGGACTGGTTTTGTCGGTCGCCGGCGGCCTGATCGGCGGCTGGATTACCGACCGCATCGGGATTTTCCGCGCCCTGTGGATACTTGGTCTGTTCCAGGCCTTTTCTAATCTTGGTTATGTCTGGGCCGCCCATGTTCTGCCGGTCGGCAGCATTCACCACGGTGTGGCTCTGCTGTGGGGGCAGGAAATGGTCATGTACACGGCCAGCGGCATTGAATCTTTCACCGGTGGTCTCGGTACGGCGGCATTCCTTGCCTTCCTGATGGCGATTGTCAATAAACAGCACTCGGCAACTGAATATGCACTGTTGTCTTCCATTTTTGCCCTCAGTCGTTCCCTCGCAGGTTGGGCCAGCGGCTTCGGGGCTCAGTTCATGGGGTATGCCCCGTATTTCGCTTTAACTTTTTTCCTGGCATTTCCCGCCTATTTTTTCCTGCCGTGGGTGCAAAAAATGCTGAGCTACGCGGAATCCCGGGAAGACTGGCACCAGGAATAGGCACAGGTGAACTCGTACGGGCTGAGTATCCCCCGAGGTTATGGCAGTTGTTCGCCTATACCTGAATAGTTCGTTTTCGGTATATGGGGAGCCTGCGACATAATGGCGGGAAGTTCATCCATTAACGTTTATGCGTATCTTTTTTTTTGTCAATTGTGTGTTATTATATGGATAAAGTTGGCGAGTACCTATCCTGAAACGGTTTTCTCGCCCTATATTCCCTTGCCGGCGAAAAAATAAAGAAAATATCCCCGGCAATGCAATTTGCTTGATTTATAAAACGAACATACTATGCCGATACGAATTTATAATACTCTGACCCGGAAGAAAGAACTCCTGCAGCCAATCGAGGATGGCCATGTCAAACTCTATGTCTGCGGTATCACGTCGTATGATTACTGTCATATCGGCCATGCCCGCTCCGTGCTTGTTTTTGACGTGATTGTCCGTTACCTGCGCTATCGCGGCTACAAGGTTACTTTTGTCCGGAATTTTACCGATATCGACGACAAGATTATCAACCGCGCCAACGAACAGCATGTTGACGCCGCCGAGTTGGCCCAGCGCTTTATTGACGAGTTTTACGTTGACACGGACCGGCTGGGGGTGCTGCGGCCGGACCTGGAGCCGCGGGCGACGGAGCATATCGACGAGATGATCGCCTTGATTCTGGAACTCATCAATCGCGGCCTGGCCTACCGGTCGGGTGATGACGTTTATTACCGGGTGGACCGTTTCGCCGATTATGGCAGACTGTCGGGGCGTAATCTCGAGGATATGCAGGCCGGGGCCCGGGTCGAGATCAACGAGCGGAAGCTGCACCCCATGGATTTTGTCCTCTGGAAGGGCAGCAAGCCCGGAGAACCGAAATGGGAGAGTCCCTGGGGCGAGGGGAGGCCGGGTTGGCATATCGAATGCTCGGCCATGAGCCGTAAATATCTGGGTGAAACGTTTGATATCCACGGCGGCGGCAAGGACCTGATTTTTCCGCATCACGAGAACGAAATCGCGCAAAGTACGGGGGCAACCGGCAAGCCTTTTGCCAACCTGTGGATTCATCATGGTTTTGTAACCATCCATGATGAAAAGATGTCCAAATCGCTGCACAATTTTTTGACCATTCGCGAAGTGCTGGACCAGTATCCGCCTGAAGCCCTGCGTCTTCTCATTTTTTCCACTCAATACCGCAATCCGCTTGATTTCTCCGCGGCCGCCATGCGGGATGCCGAGTCCGGCCTCGACCGGATGTATGACTGCCTGGCCAGGATTGCCGGTTGTGGCAGGGGAGGGGACGGCAAGGGCATTATTTCCCCGAAGGATCGCAAAAAGATCGAATCGCTCCGGCCGCGTTTTGAGTCTGCCATGGACAACGATTTCAATACGGCCCGCGCCCTCGGCCTGCTGTTTGACACGATAAAAGTTCTGAACAAGGTGGTATCAATGCTGCCGGCTCAGCCTGCAAGTGATGACATCGAACTGCTGCAAAACGGCGGTAATACCGTCCGGGAGCTGGCGGGACTCATGGGGCTGCTCCGGGACGATCCGGCCGCTTATGTCGAGATAAAAAAGAAAAAGCTGCTTGAAGGTCTTGATATCAGCATTGAGGATATCGAAAAATTGATAGATGATCGTGCCGGAGCCCGGGCGCGGAAAGACTGGGCCACCGGTGATGCCATCCGCGACCGTCTCCTGCGGGATGGTATTGAACTGCAGGATGGCCCAGAAGGGACAACCTGGGACATCAAACTTCAGTAAGTCGTCACAGGCACCCCATCTTCACGCGGTCACTCCCGCCCGCATAGAAGGACTATCGGAGTCTCCCTTCGGTCGCTTACCTGCGAACGGAAGCGACTACGTAAATCTGTGGCGGCTGTGGCGGCGGCTTACAGGTGGAGGTAAGGAATAGCGCGGAGTTTCACACCTTGTGACCAGTTACAACTTCAGATGGCCTGATTTCCACCTTGCAAGGATTCGGGCCGCACAGGAGGTACCGATATGCGTTTACCTGTGGTTGCCGATCGTTTTTATCCGGGGAATCCTGCGCAGTTGCGCAGTACCCTGCATGAGCTGATCCCGGATGTTCCGGAGGAAGAGAAGCTGGAGGCCCTGGCGGTTATCTCGCCCCATGCCGGGTACGTCTATTCGGGTGGCGTGGCCGGGGAAACCATGGCCAGGGTTCGTATCCCCGAGACGGTGGTTATCCTGGGGCCTAATCACCACGGCCGCGGCGCCGCCCTGGCGCTCGGCATGCGGGACTGGCAGATGCCCCTGGGCAAGGTCGCCATCGACCAGGGGCTGGCCCGCAGCATAAGCAACCGTTCCCTGGTGATCACGGAAGACGAAACCGCCCATAATTTTGAACATTCCCTCGAAGTGCAGGTGCCGTTCTTGCAATATTTCCAGGATTCGTTGCAGATCGTGCCCATTGTTGTTTCCCATGTGTCCTATGAGGTGTGCCGGGAGGCGGCCCGTGACCTGGCCGGGGCGATCAAGGAGCATGAAGGGCCGGTCCTGCTGGTTGCCAGCACCGATATGACCCATTACGAGTCCCGGCAGGAGGCCGGGCGCAAGGATCGGCTGGCCCTGGAACGGATTGCCGCCCTTGATCCCCGCGGCCTTTACGATACAGTGGTTGACAACCGCATTTCCATGTGTGGTTTTATGCCGACCACTATTGTCCTGCTCGCGGCCGTTGAACTGGGTGCATCCCATGCGGAATTGGTGCGTTACACCGATTCCGGCGAGGCAAGCGGCGATATAAGCCAGGTGGTGGGGTATGCCGGGATTATTGTTTCCTGAATGAACAGACTATGCTGACCAAGATTAAAATTCTGCTTGAAATGATCAAATTCAAGCATACGGTTTTTGCCCTGCCTTTTGCCCTGATGGGCGCATTCCTGGCGGCCGGCGGGGTCCCCGGCCCCCGGGTGTTTTTCTGGGTGGTGGTGGCCATGGTCGGAGCCCGGACCAGTGCCATGGGCTTTAACCGCATTGCCGACCGCCGCTTTGATGCCGACAATCCCCGCACTGCGGGCCGGGCCCTGCCCGCGGGCAAGGTCAGCCTGGCCGAATCCTGGGCGCTGGTGCTTCTGTTCGGGGCCTTGTTCTTTTTTGCCTGCGCCAACCTGAACCGGATGACCCTGTTTATCGCGCCGTTTGCCCTGTCCTTGACGTTCATCTATTCTCTGACCAAGCGTTTTACCTGGCTTTGCCATGTGGTGCTGGGCGTGGCTCTGGCCTTTTCGCCCCTGGGAGGATGGGTGGCGGTCAGCGGCACCCTGGCCGGTTATCCCTGGTTGTTGTCATTGGGGGTGCTGTTTTGGGTGGCCGGTTTTGATATCATCTATGCCTGCCTGGACGCTGATTTCGACCGGGGCGCCGGATTGTTGTCCATGCCGGCCCGATTCGGCCGCAAACGGGCCTTCCGGCTGGCTGTTTTTTTTCATCTCCTGGCCTTTGTTTTTTTTACCGCAACCGGATATTTTGTTCATCTCAACATCTACTATTATGTCGGAATCGTTTTTGCCGGTGCGGCCCTGTTATATCAGCATATTGTGGTTAATCACCAAGATCTGTCGCGCATCCAGCTCTCCTTTTTTTCCATGAACGGCTTGATCGCCCTGACCCTCTTTGCGGTAACCTGGATTTCCCTTGCGACCAGCAGCTGAACAGACACGTCTTTGCCGCACGGTTCTCTGTCGGTGCGTAAAAATAACTTGGCCATCTTGCATCTCATCTTCAGGCGATGTTTGGCCGATTCTCAATCGCATAATCCTCAACGTAGCGTTGTTGCGCCTGCGGTTGTGCTCAATCGGCTCAATCAAATCTCACCTAAATCTGAGCGCAATCTCCGGCCAACTTATTTTTACGCGCCTCCTATGGCCGGCTGTTTTATTACTGGTCGTGTTACCGGTTAATGGCTCGTGGGGGGCGGAGCTGAAGGAGGGACATCCTCTCCCCGCGATTCTGAACAATATTTATTCGGGCAATGAAGTCCTGCATTATGTGGTGTCCTGGAGCGGGGGCATCAAGATCGGTGATCTTTATCTTGATATAAAGAAGATCGACGCCGAAGATGATGCATACGAAATTCATGCCCGGGTCAAGGACTACGGGCTTTTCAGGTTTTTTTATCCTGTCGATGATACATTCGTGACCATGGTCCGCGGCAGCTTGAAGCTGCCGTACCGTTACCAGGTCCTGCAACGAGAGGGGAGGGGCTCGGACACCAGGCGGCTGACGCTTTACGACCAGAAAAAACTCCGGGTGCGTTACCGTAAAAATGACGGGGTAGAGCAGGTTTTTACCGTCAACGGTCCGGTATATAATGAGTTTTCCTCTTTTTTCATCACCCGGGCCATGGACCTGCGACCGGGTACTCCTTTCATCGTCCCGACCTTTGCCGACGAAAAACGAAATGAAGTCAAGGTGCTGGTCGGCAACCGTGTAGACGTGGATTCGATATTTGGCCGGGTGCGGACCATCCCGGTCATGCCGGTGATGAAGTTTAAGGGCCTTTACGATAAAAACGGTGCCACTGTGATCTGGCTGACGGATGATAAGTGCCGGGTGCCGGTCAAGATCAAGTCAAAGATCATGATCGGTTCGCTGATTGCGAAACTGGTCGACTATAAGAATAAGGCCTGTGCGGAAAAGTAGGGTGCATTCCATGCACCGGTTTGTGGTGCGTAAAGCGCCCCTACGTCCTGTGCGGAGAAGTGATCGGCTGCCGGGTCTTTTATGGCAGGCGGCTGTAGCCGTGCCGCATTTTCCACAGGAAATATTTTTCAAACCGGACCTTGGCCCATTTCGCCCACCAGGCCTCCTTGAGATAGGACTTCTGGCGCGGCGGCAGGACCGGCTCCGCCATCATCAGGGCCGCGGTCCGGCCCATGTCCATCAGGCAGATGACATCCAGCTCCTTG
>VAPE01007680.1_pt1 | contig 13809 bp, 12 predicted proteins | sample 3393911 | NCBI WGS metagenome assembly VAPE01 (sample SAMN08290436, study PRJNA428436) | hydrothermal vent metagenome | isolation source: Deep-sea hydrothermal vent chimney | place: Atlantic Ocean: South-mid Altantic Ridge | reverse complement strand
CGCTTCATAATGGCATAAATTTCCACACCATAGCCCGCCAAAATTAACAGTGGGGCAAGCGTAATTCGGCGAAAATCAAAGATGGCCGGACTAAACTTATCGGTTGTATCCGAACCCCCGCCTATCATAATCAGGAATCCCAGGGTTAGCAGCGCCAAGCCGATAAACATATACTTGTAGTTTTCCCTTTGAAAAACAAGTTGCAATCGCTTTTTCCCGCTCGTTTCTTTTACCTGTTTCTTTTGTGCCATAACAGATTAATTTTTGCCAAAAATAATAGAAAAAACGTGGCAAGCAGACCTCCACCTTCAATTATTTAACTGTTTTTTCATAAATATCCCTAAAAAAACTGACGAAAGACCTTTCCAATTAAAATGAAATTCTAATACAAACAACTTATTACCAATCGTATATGGATTTTTTAAACTTTTTTTTGAAAAAAGTCCGGATGTTAAAAATAAATTCTATTTTTGTCCAATCATTTAAACCATATAGTTAAACCAAATGGATAAAAGTAAAATAAAACATAATCCGGAACACCAAATTCTGGAAGCCGCTCGAAATGTTTTTATAAAAAAGGGGCTGGAAGGGGCACGCATGCAGGAAATAGCTAATGAAGCAGGTATCAACAAGGCCTTACTGCATTACTATTTCCGAAGTAAAGAGAAGCTGTTCCTTCACATTTTTGAAAATGCACTCGAAGATATTTTTGAAGTCATTAACGAAAGCATCCATGAAGATGGTGATGTTTTTGTCTTTATCGAAACCTTCGTAGATCACTATCTTACCGTTTTGAAAAGAAATCCGTTTATCCCAAATTTTATCTTTAATGAAATCAACAGCCATCCCGAAAGAATGGAACAGTTTACTACCAAAATAAAACTAAACATTCCCCAACTCAGGCACATGGTTGAAAAAAATATTGAACAAAAGAAGATTATCTCGATATCATCGGAGCATTTACTCATTGATTTACTCGGGATGTGTGTTTTTCCTTATGTCGCCAAGCCGATGATAGAAGAAATATTCTTTCGGGAGCATCCGGCCGGAGCTGAAAATTTTCTTTACGAGCGCAAACAACATATCATCACTTTTTTTAAAAAAGCACTTCAACCAAAAAATTTATGGCAACAGAAAGCCTGAGAAACAGGGTTGTTGCTCCAACGCCAAAGTATAAAAATAAAGCGATGGCATGAAACAACTTTTATATAAATCAATTTGAAATACAGCTAAACAGATAGAATTATGATAATAACAAAACAAAAATTAAGGATTTTCCTTTTCTCTTTTCTTGTCCTGTTGTTTTCCGTACCGTTACAAGCTCAGGTATGGACGTTGCAGCAGTGCATTGATTCGGCTCAAATTCACAACCGGAATTTGCAGATTAGCAGAAACGATATGGAAATGGGTCTGGAAAAAGAAAAAGAGGCCAAATCAAACCTGATTCCGAAGGTGAAATTTACCGGCGATTACAAGTATTTCTTCGATCAGCCTACCCAGCTTATGCCCCAGTCGGCTTTTGGCGGCCCGGAAGGCGTTTTCAAAGAAATTAAATTTGGGACTCCTCACAATTTTAATTTGGGACTCCAAGCCGCTTTACCTCTTTATAATCCACAGGTTTACGGGGCTATAAAAACCACTAAAGTTGCTTCCAAATTAAATAAACTGCAGTTTAAAAAAACCAAAGAAGAGGTCTATTACAATGTTTCCAACCTGTACTATAACGCACAGGTCTTAAAACATCAATTGGTTTTTATTGATAGTAACATGGTGAATGTAAGTAAGCTGCTTCAAACCATTCAATTATTACATCAACAAAAATTAGCCAAACGTACCGATGTGGAAAAAGTTCAGCTGCAAAAAGAACGGCTGCTCACACAGCAGGAAATGGTGGCGAATACACTTGCACAGGTTATGAATCTGCTAAAATTTAATATTGGCATTTCGTTAAGCAAGCCCATGGATGTTGAATCCGTTATTCATTATCAGGCAAATATCAACTACACACCCAATATTATTGTCGATTTGCAACTTGCCAATACCAAAAAAAGCCTGCTTACTTCGGAATTAAAAACATTGAAAAATTCAAGGATTCCTTCCCTGTCGCTCTATGGAAGTTATGCTGAGGTGGGTTTTGGATATGATAAAAAACCCAATGATTTTCTAAAATTTTATCCTACTTCATTGGTGGGATTGCAATTATCTATCCCCGTTTTTAACGGAATGGTAACCAGACGAAGAATTAATCAGAAAAAACTGGAGATAAAAAATACCGAACTTCAGGTAAATTTAATTACCGAACAAAACAATATGCAGGTTGAGAATGCCAAACATCAGCGGAATGTGGCGTTAAAAACCATTATTAATACCCGGGCACAGATCAATCTTGCCCAATCGGTTTACGACCAAACGGTTTTACAGCAAAAAGAAGGGCTTGCAAGCCTTACCGATGTTCTCATGGCGGATAATACTTTAAAAGAAGCACAGCAAAACAATATTACGGCCATAGTTAATTATTTAAAAGCCGATTTGGAATTGAAAAAACTTACGGGAAACATTGACGCATTAACTAAGAAATAAAAACATTGAAAAATTTTAAGAAAATGAATACAAAAAAATTATTTTGGATTATTACTTTGGTAGCCATTGTGATTATCATGGTTTTCCAACTGAGAAAAAACAAAGAGGTAACACTCAACAAAGTTTACCATTACAATAAAAATGCACCCATTAGCATTCAGGTGGATACTTTGAAGTTAACCCGCTTGAACAACAAAACTTCGTTTACGGGAATTTTTAATCCGAATAAGGAAACCAGGATTTCGGCTGATGTTCCGGGGAAAATTGTAAAGTTGTTTGTTGATGAAGGTACGGTTGTTAAAAAAGGTGAGCCGCTGTTGCAACAGGACAAATCGGATTTTGTATTGCAACTCAAGCAGATAGAGGTAAACATCAAAGGGCTGGAAGATGATGTTAATCGCTATTATGTGCTTTCCAAAGCCGACGCCATCCAAGGCGTTAAGCTTGAAAAAGCCCGACTCGGTCTGCAAGCTGCTAAAATTCAAAAAGCCATTTTACAGGATAAAATTAACAAAACCACTGTCAGGGCTCCGTTTAACGGAATTATTACCATGAAATTTCGTGAAAAGGGAGGATATGCTGCTCCGGGTGTTCCGCTGTTTCAGCTGGTGGACATCTCCACGTTGAAATTTTCCATGAATGTATCCGAAAATGAAATCGGGCTATTTGTCAAAGGGAAATCGTATCCGGTTTCGCCCAACGTCTATCCCAACGATATTTTAACCGGTAAGGTTACCCTCGTCGGCAGCGAATCTAACAAAATGAGCCACGATTTTCCCATACAGTTGACCATGAAAAATACACCCGACCTCGCCATCAAAGCCGGAATGTTTGGCAATGCCTACATACAACGGGGAAACAATAACAAATATATTATCATTGAAGCTTCTTCAATTGTTGGTAGCAACATCCACCCTCAGGTTTACCTTGTCAAAGACGGGAAAGTCTGGTTGCAAAACATTACCATATCCGGCCGTTTCAAAAATAAAGCGGTAATATCCAAAGGATTAAAAGAAGGGGATATAATAATAGCAACCGGATTTATCAACCTGTTTGACGGGGCTAATGTAATCATTAAGAAATAAGAGACATGAATATTACAGAAATATCCATAAAACGACCATCGCTTATCATTGTTTTGTTTGGCGTGCTCATATTATTGGGCGTTATTGGTTTCAGTAACTTAAACTACGAACTGCTTCCCGACTTCAGCCAGCCCGTGGTGGTGATAAAAACCATGTATCCGGGAGCTGAACCACACGAAGTGGAAAATACCGTTTCCAGAAAGATAGAAGATGCTTTATCCAATCTTGAAGGCATCGATTACATGGAAACCTATTCGCTTCCAAATGCTTCGGTCATCATTGTCAACTTAAAGTATGGAACCAACCTCGACAATACGATGCAAAATGCCCAGCGGTACATCGACAATATCAAAAACGATTTGCCCGACGATATTTTAAGTCCGCAAATGAGTAAAGTGTCGCCCAACGACCTGCCTATTATGTCCATTAGTGCCACAAGCAACTTGCCGGCTACGGTCTTTTATGAAAAAATGAAAGATGAGTTCCTGCCACAGATTCAGCAATTGAATGGTGTGGCCGAAATCACTCTGTTGGGCGGTGAGCAAAGGGAAATACTGGTGAAAATAAATCAAAAGAAACTTAAACTTTACAAAATATCGCTGTTGCAGGTTGTGGAAGCTATTAAGCAATCGGACATTGATATTCCCGCGGGTGATGTACAAACTGACAAAGAGTATCATTCGGTACGGCTGATTGGAAAATTTAATAACATCCATCAGATTATGAATGTACAGGTGGCCATGCCCCATCCCGGGAATCCCATTTATGTGAAAGATGTGGCTTCGGTGATTGATGGAGTAAAAGAGATTACCTCCGTCAGTCGCTACAACGGAGTTAACGGTATCGGTATTTTGCTCAAAAAGCAGGGCGATGCCAACGCCGTCAATGTCTCCAGACTGATTCGGCAAAAGTTGAAACAGATTGAAAAAGAAAACGCAAAAGATGGAGTAACATTTAAAATTGCCGACGATTCTACTACCAATACTATTGCCGCCGTAAAATCGGTTGTGGATGATCTGATTGTGGCCGTAATTCTGGTGTCTATCGTTATGTTATTGTTTTTGCGTAGTTACCGAAACTCCGTAATTGTTTTAGTTGCCATTCCCACCTCGTTGATAACGGCTTTTGCCGCTATGTGGATTTTAGGATATACTCTCAACTTAATGACGCTGCTCGCCATGTCATTGATTATCGGTATTTTAGTAGATGACTCCATTGTGATTATCGAAAATATCCAGCGCCATCTCGACATGGGCAAGGACAAGCGAAAGGCCGCTTTGGAGGGCAGGATGGAAATAGGATTTTCTGCAATATCCATCACTTTGGTGGATGTGGTGGTGTTTATGCCGATTTTGTTTATCCATGTATTTGTTGCCGGCATGCTAAAGCAATTTTCAGTTGTGGTTATCACCTCCACGTTGACAAGTTTGCTGGTAGGTTTTACCCTTACCCCGTGGTTGGCTTCCCGCATTGGGAAAAAAGAACATTTGCAACCCACCAATTTCCTGAATCGCTTCCTGTTGTGGTTTGAAAAAGAGTTAGAGCTTTTTATTCAATGGTATGGGAAACAACTGGAATGGGTACTCGGCCACAAACTTATTTTTTCGGGAATTGTCCTGCTGCTGTTGCTTCTGACCGGAGTGATGATGAAACAGGACATTATCGGTAAAGAGATGATGTCCACCGGAGACCAGGGAAAATTCAGCCTGAATCTTGAGTTTGACAAAACCACCACAGTACAGAAAAACAACATCATCAGCAAAAAAGTTGAAGATTTCATTCTTCAACAGCCCGAAGTGGCCACGCTCTTTAGTAATATTGCCGGACCTGCAACAGGTATTGGAAGTCTCGGTATCGGATCTCCCTATATTTCCGAATTTACCATTCAGCTAAAGCCACTGAAAGTGAGAAAGGTAACTACCATCACATACATGAAAGGTCTGAAAAAAGAACTGGGGAAACTATTTCCCGGGATTAACTTTTCCATGTCGGAACTGGGCTTGATTCCACGCTCTGCTCCAATAAAAATTACACTCAGCGGCAGTAATATAAATCAGGTAATGAAAGCTTCCGAAAAGTTGCAGGATGCCATAGAAAAGATACCCGGAGCGGACAATGTCCGATTGTCCGTTGAACAAGGTAATCCTGAATACAAAGTTATCCCTGACAAGGACAAAATGCAACGTCTTGGGTTAACTACAGCTTATGTGGGGCTTACCCTGAGAACTGCTTTTAAAGGAAACGATGATGCCACGTTGGTACAAAAAGGAACCGAATATCCCATCGAAATTCGTTTCGACAATTTTGACCGTAGGAATTATGATGATGTAAAAAATTTAATTGTCATCAATCCGGCACACGTTCCGGTTAAAGTTTCACAATTTGCCAAAATTGTTCAGGATAATTCTCCTTCCATGCTGGAAAGAATCAACAGACAACCTGCCGTAACCATTACCTCTGAATCTTTCGGAAGGCCATCCGGGTCGCTGGCCTCTGATGTCATTAAATATTTGAAGAAAAATCCTCTGCCCGAAGGGGTGAAATTAACATGGGAATCAGATGTTAAAACCCAAAATGACAGTTTCGGCGCACTCGGCTCTGTTATGATTGTCTCGTTTATCCTGATTTACCTTATTATGGTGGCTCTTTATGACAATTACATTTATCCCTTTGTAGCCTTATTTGGTATTCCTGTGGCATTTATTGGTGCTTTCCTTGCTTTAAACCTGACGCTAAATAATATCACACTGTTTGCTTTGCTGGGTATGATTATGCTTATGGGGTTGGTTACCAAAAATGCTATTTTAATTGTTGACTTTACCAATCAGTTAAAGGCCAGGGGTTTGCATTATAAGGAAGCTTTGATACAAGCCGGGAAAGAGCGTATGCGTCCTATTTTAATGACCACGTTGGCTATGACCATTGGGATGCTGCCCATTGCTTTGGCCAAAGGCACAGCGAGCGAGTGGAAAAATGGTTTGGCCTGGGTGATTATTGGCGGTTTACTCTCTTCGCTTATTCTTACAGTTTACCTTGTCCCGATGGTTTATTATCTGGTTGATCGTACCAAAGAGAAATGGGGTAAAAAAAATAAGCCATGTTTTTAAACAAAATAAGAAAGTATAATATTCTGTGGATTGTTTTGGGATTTCTGTTATTGACCTCTTTTACAGGTCATAACAAGAGCTATTCACTTACTGTAAAAGTAAATGATTTGCAAAACGCAAAAGGAGATGTATTGTTTGCTCTTTACAATAAGAAAGGTTCTATTCCGGATGAAAATTATACCAAATATTTTCGGATTCTTAAAGGTGAAATCTCAGCCGACTCGGCTGAGGTTACCTTTGAGGGTCTTCCTGCCGGCGTGTATGCTGTTTCCATTTTACATGATGAGGATGGCAACGGAAAAATAAAAAAGGGATTTATTTTACCGAAAGAAGGTGTTGGTTTTTCCAATTTTCATTCCATAAAAATCGGTAACAGACCCTCTTTTCGGAAAGCTTCTTTTGAACTAAAAAAGAACTTAACTATTTGTATTAAAATAATTTATATGTAAGTGGTGAAAAAAACGGTTGTTGTAATTCTTTTTGCTCTTGGTTTCTGTTTTTCAGGAAAATCTCAGAATTATCCCGACACATTGGGAATAGGACTTTCTGTTATTTCACAGGTAAATCAGGGAAGTAGCTACATTACATTTCCTACTGATATTGGAAATATAGAACCGCTCTGGTTTGAGGCGAATATCTCCCCGAACTTTTACCTGCGACACAGTAAAAATTTCCGCTTGCTTGGTGTAATAACACCACAAATCATTATTCGAATGTATCAGGAGCCTTCTTTTCCGGTGCGTACACCGAGTTATATTCCACAGTTTACGCTCTATTATATGTTTTCGGGAAAGGCAAATGCCCGAAATGCCAGTTTATTTGTCAGGTTTGCTCATCATTCCAACGGACAGGATGGCTCTTTTTATCTTGACAATGGAGAAATTAATTTAAAGTCGGGAAATTTTGCTACCAATTTTTTTGAATTAGGATTTATCAAAACACATTATAACAGCCGTTTTCATGCTTATCAGTTTTTTAAAACCTCATTGGAGGTGCATCCTGACAGTTGGTCTATTAACGAGTTGAAAGGGCAATATAGTACGGTCAGATGGCACAATGCTTTTTCGGTTTTCAAACTTCCGGTCAGAGGAGTTTCTGACAAAGAAAAAAAAGCGCGCATCTCGTTGAAAGGCGAGCTGACATGGATGTTTGGCGAATTAAATAATTGGGATTGGTATTCCCCGAACCGTGTCAACCTGAAATTCACCTTTTATTATCATCCGAAATTTTTGGAAGATGTGGGGCTTTTTATACAGTATTACCACGGACTCGACTATTACAATATTTATTTCAATCACAGACTGGATGTTCTCCGGTTTGGAATAATGACAGAAAAGTTACGGTTTTAACTTTTCAAACAGAGTAATAGCGTAACATTTAGAAACAACAACATGCTTTTGAGTTAGTTTTAAGTCCTGAGGTTTGAAAATTCATGGCTTACAAATTAAGGTGGAAAACCGAATTTTTCAGGTTTTTTTAGCCTAAAGATTTTACTAAAGAACCACACAAAACGCTTTGGCTTGTATATAGATTATGCCTGCAGAAAAATAAATTCGGAATAGAAAAGATTTTATACTTTCGTAAAGAATAAAGACCGTTAGGAAATTGTATGGATAAACAAAAAACAAAACCGGATACAGAGCAGCAGATTCTGGAGGCAGCACGCATCGTTTTTATAAGAAAAGGATTAGAAGGAGCGCGCATGCAGGAGATTGCCGATGAAGCCGGTATCAACAAAGCCCTGCTCCACTACTATTTTCGTAGTAAAGAAAAGCTGTTTCTCCATATTTTCGAAAATGCACTTGAAGCTGTTTTTGCGGTAATTAATGAAAGCATCCATGAAGATGGCGATGTCTTTGTCTTTATCGAAACCTTTGTAGACCATTATCTTACTGTTTTGAAAAAGAACCCGTTCATCCCCAATTTTATTTTTAATGAAATAAACAGCCATCCCGAAAGAATGGAGCAGCTTACGGCCAAAATAAAATTAAACATTCCTCAGCTCAGGCACATGGTTGAAAAAAATATTGAACAAAACAAGATTATTTTGATATCGCCGGAGCATTTACTCATTGATTTGTTGGGGATGTGCGTTTTTCCTTATGTTGCCAGGCCCATGCTCAAAGAAATGCTTTTTCATCATCATCCGGACGGTGATGAAAAATTTCTTTACGAAAGAAAACAGCACATTATCTCCTTTTTTAAAAAAGCTTTACAGCCCCCAAAATCTTTTGACAATGAATAAAACCATTTTTTATATCGGCCTCTTCCTGTTTTTACCGGCCATTCTTTTTGCTCAGGAAAGGCAGCCAAAATTTTCTTTGCAGCAATGCCTGCAGGAAGCGGTAAAGCATTTCCCTACACAAAAACAATTGCTGCTCAACCAAAGCAAATATACGCTGGAGGAAAACAACATTAAAAAGAACTACCTGCCACAGCTCAACCTCAACGGTCAGGTTTCGTACCAGTCGGATGTAACAAAAGTTCCCGTTCCTCCCATCCCCGGTTTTAATATGCCGGTCATCAGCAAAGACTGGTACAAAATTAATTTCGACCTTGACCAGCTTATCTGGGACGGTGGTTTGACCAAAAACCAAAAACAGTTGCAAACTGTGGATTATAAGATATCAGACCAGCAGGTAAAAATTAAAACTTTTGAATTAAAAAAACAGATCAACATCCTTTATTTCAACATTTTGTTTCTGCAGGCAAACCTGAATGCGTTGCATGTGCTGGTGAGTGACCTCTACGCCCGTATAAAAGATGCGGAAACTGCTCTGCGAAACGGCATTCTGTTGCAAGCCGATGTGGATGCCTTAAAGGTAAATCAAAAACTTGCCGAACAACAGATTATTGAAAAATCTGAAGACCAGAAAGGTCTTATCGCCGTTATGAATCAGCTGACTCATCTCAGGATAACCTCAGCCCGCGAGTTATTGATACCCGAAATTACGATTCCCTATTATACTTTTGTCAATAACAGACCCGAATATCAGTTACTCGACATGCAAAAATCAAAACTTACAGCACTGGAAAAAATGACCACTGTAAAAAGGATGCCTGTCTTCAAACTCTTTGGGCAGGCAGGTTATGGCCGACCGGGATACGATATGCTGAATGATAATTTTGACACTTATTACATGGCCGGAGTGCGTCTTCACTGGAATATTTTTGACTGGAATCATGTGAAACATGAAAAGCAAATTCTGAATATTCAGTCGGATATAATCCTTACCGAACAGGAAACTTTTAACCAGTCGTTGCGCGCAGAATTAAAAAAACAGCTTTCCGGTATTCAAAAATTTGAAAAGCTTATAAAGACAGACAAAGACATTCTGCTGTTGCAAAAAAGTGTAGTGGAGGCCGCCAACAACAAACTCAAAAACGGAACCATCACCGCCACCTCCTATTTAATCGAACTCAACAAAGAAGTAAAAGCACAACTATCTATGCAGGCGCACAAATTGCAGTTGCTCTTTGCGAAATATCAATATTTAACAGCCATTGGAAATTTATAAAAAATGAAACACTCATAAAAAGGATTAAAGTCCGCCTTGGCGGACGACTCAAGTATAGCCTCGGATTTTAATCCGGGGCGGACAGAGTAAAAATAAAGATATTCAGTATTTTACAAAATTATAAACATATGAAAGTCATAAAAAGAAACAGCCTGCTCATTCTAACCGTATTGGCAACAGCCTTGTTTTCCTCCTGCACAAATCAGGGAACACTTTCGGACGGGTATGGTAACTTTGATGCTCATGCGGAAGTTATTGTTTCTTCGCAAACTATGGGTGAACTACTGCAGCTTAAGGTGGAAGAAGGCGATCATTTGAAAGCCGGACAGCTTGTAGGGCTGGTGGACACTACACAACTTCATTTGAAAAAAGCGGTACTAATGCACCAAAAGAAAGTAGTAGCCTCGCGTTTGCAAAATATTAACGCTTCCATTGCCGTACAACAACAGCAGCTGAGAATAAATGAAATCAACCTGCGACGTATTCAAAATCTTTTCAAAAATCAGGCCGCTACCCAAAAACAAATGGATGACATCAACGGACTGGTTGATTTAACGAAAAAACAGATTGAGGCTACACGTACCCAAAAAGACAATGTGTTTTTGGAGATACAAAGTGTTGATGCTCAGATCGCCCAAGTGAACGAAAGTATTCAACAAAGTCTTATTAGGAATCCTGTGGAAGGTACTGTTTTGGTAAAGTATGCGGAAAAAGGAGAGCTGGCTACGCCGGGTAAACCGCTATACAAAATCGCCAACCTGAAAACACTGGAGCTGAAGGCTTTTGTCAGCGGCAGCCAGCTGAGTCATATCAAAATAGGGCAAAAGGTAAAAGTCTATTATGATAAAAATAAAAAAACAGATACGGAGGTGGGCGGAACCATCTTGTGGATATCATCGCAAGCAGAGTTTACACCCAAAACCATTCAAACCAAGCAGGAGCGTGTTGATCTGGTATATGCTGTAAAAATTAAGGTTTCCAATGCCAACGGCAGGATTAAAATAGGTATGCCCGGCGAGTTCAGAATCGTTTCACAACAAGGTAATTAGCGTCATGTTGCATTTTATTTCAAAAAATAATTACTTTTATGCTGTGAATCACGATGATTCGAGACAAATATTTATTCATTAAAAATTATTAACGATGAAAATTTCAAGTATTGCAATTGTGCTACTGGGCTTAATGCTGACCCCCTTTACAAATGTTCAGGCACAAGAGGTGAAAGCCAACGACATTGTTGGGGTTTGGCTCACTCAGGACAAAGACTCCCATGTGCAAATCTACAAAGAGGGGGATAAGTATTTTGGTAAAATCATCTGGTTGCAGACACCTAATGACAGCATTACGGGGAAACCAAAACTGGATGACAAAAATGAAGATCCGGCATTACAAAGCAGGCCTGTTATGGGAATGAAGTTGTTGGAAAATTTTGTTTTTGATGGTGAAGATGAATGGGAAGATGGCACCATTTATGATCCTAAAAAAGGAAAAACTTACAGTTGTTACATGAAGTTCCCGGACGACAACAACAAAGACCATTTAAAAATAAGAGGCTATATCGGTTTTAGTTTATTGGGGCGAACCGTTTATTGGGATCGTGTTAAAAAATAGCGCATGACCATTGTTCTCAGGTGAGACGAAAGCCCGGGACTGCCTGATTAAACTATTATTTTAGAATAAGATTATTTATCATTTCCTCAAAACAAAAAACGAGGAAAAAAAGGAGTGTTATGTCCGTATCTGTTAATATAAAAAACATAGTCAAGTCTTACGAAAAGGCTGATGCTCTGAAAGATATAAGCCTAAATATTCAGCCAAACGAGCTGTTTGGCTTCATTGGGCCTGACGGTGCCGGCAAGACAACGCTCTTCCGTATTCTGACCAGTTTAATCCTGGCCGACAGCGGGACGGTGAACATTGACCATTGGGATGTTGTGAAAGACTACAAAGAAATCAGGAGAATAACAGGCTATATGCCCGGTCGGTTTTCTTTGTACATGGATCTTACCGTGGAAGAAAATTTGCAGTTTTATGCCCGGCTATTCGGGACAAATATTAAGGAAAACTATGACCTCATAAAAGATGTTTACAAACAAATTGCCCCTTTTAAAAACCGGCGGGCAGGAGCGTTGTCAGGTGGAATGAAACAAAAACTGGCGCTTTCGTGTGCCCTCATTCACAAGCCGCGGCTACTCATTTTGGATGAACCTACCACCGGCGTGGATGCCGTGTCGCGAAAAGAGTTCTGGGAACTACTCAAAAAAATGCAGAAAAAAGAGATTACCATTTTGGTCTCTACTCCATACATGGACGAGGCGGCTCTGTGTGACAGAGTCGCCCTGATGCAGTCGGGAAAACTGCTTTCGCTGAACTCCCCTCAGCAAATTGTGGATGATTTTGAGGGAAACCTGTTTGCGGTTAAAACGGACAAAATGCATCCGTTGCTGAATGACCTTTCCTCTTTTGCAAAAGGAAATCAGGTTTACCGCTTTGGAGAGACCCTGCATCTGGTCAGCCATACTGAACCAAAACAAGCAAAAGAAAAAATCACCGCTTTCCTTACCGGAAAAGGTTATCGGGAGCTTTCGGTAGAGCAAATAACGCCGGTAATTGAAGATTGTTTTTTGGCTTTGATGAACAATATGACCGCCTTATGAAAAACAGGGAAAAAATAATAGAGGTTCAAAACCTTGTGAAGAAATTTGGCAATTTCGTAGCTAACAAAAACCTCTCTTTTGATGTTTACCGGGGTGAGATATTCGGTTTTCTCGGCGCCAACGGCGCCGGGAAAACCACCACTATCAAAATTCTTTGCGGGCTGTCGAAACCCACCTCCGGAAGTGTAAAGGTAGCAGGAATAAACATCAACAAAAATCCCGAAGCAGTAAAAAAACGCATCGGCTACATGAGTCAGTTTTTTTCTTTGTACAGCGACATGACCGTAAAAGAAAATTTTCGCTTTTACGGTGGCGTTTACGGTCTTGGCAAAAAGGAAATTCGTGACAGGACACTCTTTTTTCTGGATAAGCTGAACATGCGGAGTTATGAAAACATGCTGCTGAGAAACATCCCGCTGGGCTGGAAGCAGAAGCTTGCTTTTTCGGTTGCCAGCATACATAATCCTGATATTATTTTTCTGGATGAACCCACCGGGGGTGTCGATCCGATTACCCGGAGACAGTTTTGGGAAATGATTTACGAAACTTCTGACAACGGAACCACGGTTTTTGTTACCACCCACTACATGGACGAAGCCGAATATTGCGAGCGGGTTTCCATTATGTCGGAAGGCGAAATAAAAGCCTTGGGACGTCCCCGTGACTTGAAAAACGATTATCAGGCAGACAACATGAACGATGTATTTTTGAAAATAGCGAGAAATGTGGAGTAAACATGAATAACAGTCAACAGCTCTATGGAATAATGAATATCGAACACTGATTAACGATTTAAGATTTATTTAAGAAGACAAAAGTAAAAATATTGAACCATGGATAAATACGATTTGGAAGAAAGGCT
>VAPE01025122.1_pt1 | contig 13811 bp, 11 predicted proteins | sample 3393911 | NCBI WGS metagenome assembly VAPE01 (sample SAMN08290436, study PRJNA428436) | hydrothermal vent metagenome | isolation source: Deep-sea hydrothermal vent chimney | place: Atlantic Ocean: South-mid Altantic Ridge | reverse complement strand
TATTCAGCAGTTTCAATGTCTCCTCCTTGTTTTTGATTTCCTCTGCAATTATACCATTTTACCTTATTATTCATATAGTTAGAGTTTATACACGGACTCTACTTAGAGTCAGTGTATAAACTACAGTTATTTATTTTTGTCATACCCGAAGTCTGTAGTCGGGTATCCAGGAGTTATTGAAAAGACTGGATTCCCGCCCAATCCCGATTTGTCGGGACGGGAAAGACGGCTCTATTGTTGAATTTATACACAGACTCTAAATAAAGGCGCACTCACTCCAGAAGACAGGAATACTCAGCCCTGAAATCGAGAGGGTATTAATGAGCCGTTGCAAAATAGAAATGTTGTTGTCACCCTTAAGTGAAATATTCAGTATCCTTTGAAAGATTAGGCATTATTACTCTTTTTCCTTAGTTTAATTACTTACGTGAAAATTCAGGCTAATGGACGATTATTTCCCGAAAGTAATAAGAATAATGCCTCATTATGGGCCATGCTATGCGTCAGATGAGGAAGGATGTGTGTTTGATGTCACAAGTATTTTTGAAAATCATCCTGCTATCGAAAAGATACAAGAGATAGAAAACGAATTCTATGGTCTCGCTGTGTGGATTGATTATGGAGAGGCTGACAATAATCCAAATTTCCCGTGGCAAGAATTTAACGCGAAGGGGCTTGAGTTGTCCCGAAGGCTTGCTATAGTATTAAAGGGCTGTGGTTTACCGATAATCTACTGCCCTCAAAACCCAGGCAAGCAGCCCCCCCGAAGAAATTCTTATTTACGATGGGAAAGAAATATGAAAACAATATCATATACCATTTTCATTGCTTTTGGTTTCCCTGCAATAAAAATTGATTCGTTCTAATTTTTCGTCTATATGTAAAGGCCATGGGACACGCAAAATTAATAGTGGGGAACCTCTTTCTTTCTTCTCTTATGAGCAGCAGAGAAGTTTTAGATTTTTTAAAAACAGGTGAATTTAAATATAGATATGAATATTAAAGATGTATTATATCCCACTATTGATTGGCTATTTTGCTTTTTGCCCCGAACTTCAGGGTTGCTACACACAGGGAGATACTTGTGAAGAAGTTTTAGAGAACATCAAAGACGCTATTCGACTCCATATTGAAGACAGGATTGAAAGCGGTGAAGAAATTCCACAGTCTGAATCTGTAAGTTTGACCCTAATGGAAGTAGCGGTATGACCGAGAAGTTGCCGAGGATAACGGCTGCTGAGACAATCAGGGCTTTAGAGAAAGCAGGATTTTTCTTTTCACGACAGAGCGGGAGTCATAAGATATACAAAAACAAAGAGGGAAAAAGAACAACTGTTCCATATCATTCAGACAAGATTCTGACACGAAAGGAAACGACCTGACAACTCCCCAAGGAGGAAATTCCAGAAGTTCAAGCGTCGTTGCCAGAACAATCGGAGACGGGGAACAATTCCGAGAATAGGTTTAACCTGTCAAGGGTTTCATAATTATCATACCGCATAGTATAATTTACTCAGATGGAGAAACATGAGAAAGTTCTAATTCAAATTTTACGCGGTACATCTGATGCTAATATTTCTTTTGAAGGATTATGTGGTTTACTGAAATATTTAGGATTTGAAGAGAGGATTCGCAGCAGCCATCATATATTCACAAAAGATGGTATTGAAGAGATACTTAACTTACAACCTAAAGATGCTAAAACCAAAGCGTATCAGGTTAAACAGGTTCGTAATGTAATATTAAAATATAAATTAGGAGAAAAATAAAATGAGTAAGTATGAAGTAATTATTTACTGGAGCGAAGAGGATAAAGCTTTTATTGCTGAGGTGCCGGAGTTGCCAGGCTGTGCAGCAGATGGAGCTACACATCAGGAAGCTCTTGCAAATGTTGAGGTTGTTATTCAAGAGTGGATAGAGACTGCTAAAGAACTCGGACGCCCAATCCCAAAGCCTAAAGGCAGATTAGCCTTTGCATAAAATATCAAACAGAGCTTCCTGACATTGGCCAAATAATAAAAACAAGGAAGGCATTCATCTTGGAACGTATGTATTCGAGTTTGAGGATATTTCAAAAGCAAAATTAAAAAGAGACAAAAAAGGAAAATTGATTGTCTACAAATATCTAAAACGGAGTTTACCCAGAGAATTAAATTCGGGACAAAGTGATTATGATAAATATAATACATATGGTGGCATTATTATGCCGCAAGGTGACCTTGGTTCAGCTCCAGCATATGCCCAAATCTTTAATACAAAAAAGAGAGGATTATAAATAAATAAATGGATGTTTATAATGATAAAAAATAATATAAGTATCAAGACAATGCAGTGGACTGTTACCCGTTGGCCCGGCGGCAGGAGTTAATTTAACTGAAGGCGAGTTGTTTCATATTGCGCCATCTGTATGCATTAAGTTTCGAGGTCTTAAACGAAGTAAAAAGAACGTTAAAAGAGCAACCGAAGCGGCATTGAGTAGCTATGTAGCAACAGAGGACATCCCGGATAGGATCACTACAACTCCTTATATGTCATTTGCATTCTGCTATATAGCAAGTCACTACGGGCTGGGCCTAATACAAGAAGACGAAGCTAATGAGGTAATTCAGTATATTGAAGAGCATCAAAGTCAACTGGAGCAATTGGTGTCAAATTGACATAGAACATAACAATGCGGATGAGGAGAATCCACTGTTTGTTCGGCGCAAAGCGCCTCACAACCAGCGGATCGAACAGACGCCCTTCGGGCCCTCCTCATCCGCAGCGTTAGCCCTCATAAAATAAGCCATATTCTGGTCGCTTACCCGGCCATTGACATATCTGTTCTTAATACGTATACTACACGTATACAGAAAGGAGGATTTTAATGCAAAAAAAATTAACCATAACCATAGATGAGGAGGTTTATGAAGGTCTTCGTAAGGTCATCGGCCCCCGCAAGATCAGCAAATTTGTTGAGGAATTAGTTCGCCCGCACGTAGTACGCCCAAATCTGGAATTAGCATACTCCCAAATGTCAAAAGATAAGAAGAGAGAAGCAGAAGCCCTGGATTGGGCAGAAACAACTTTTAAGGACATAGCGCATGAAAAGAGGTGAGGTCTGGTGGGTTAATTTTGGCCCCTCAGTTGGCGGCGAAATTAGAAAAAAACGTCCTGCCGTAATAGTTAGCAATGATGCATCAAATAAGTTTCTTAATCGAGTTCAGGTTGTTCCTCTTACCACCAAGACAGACCGTTTGTATCCCAGTGAGGCACTTGTTACATTTGAGGGGAAAGAAAGTAAGGCCATGGCCGATCAATTGGCTACTGTAAGTAAGATGAGACTATTCAAACATGCCGGCGCCATTTCAGAAAAAGATATGCTAAAAATCAATGAGGTGATCAAAATACAATTAGATTTTTACTGAAAGAGGGCTAACACTCGAACGGATGCCCTTCGGGCGACCGCTCAGCACCGGGTTTTGGATATAATAAAGAAATCCTCAGGCTTGACCGTAAGGAGATCTGATTTGTGAACAGAGTGACCCCATTAAGAAAAACAGGATTCAGTGAATACATAGTCGGATGTAATGGTCTTGGTGGAAGGTTTGAGGAGTGGTTTTTCTATCCGGGTATGTTATTTAATGCTTCCGATAGATGGTGGGGAGGGGGAGGCAGGCGTGACAGGCCACATGAGGGTTTGGATTTATGTTTATACAGGGACAGGTGCGGAGAGAAGCACAGGCTTGATGAAACCACAGAGATCCCAGTGATCTATAGTGGAGAGATTATCAGGATATGCGATGATTTTTTAGGGCAATCCATATTTGTAGGCCATGACACCTATGACGGTAACGGCAATAGACTCTATACGGTTTATGGCCATACCATACCACTCAGGGGCATAGACAGGGGTAAAGCCGTGAGTGAAGGCAGTATAATTGCCACCATTGCAGGTGTTAAAAGGGGAAAGGCGACTGTTCCCTCTCACCTACATATCTCCATAGCATGGATCCCCGAAACTCTTCCCTCTAAGATGCTTAACTGGAAAACAATCGATGACCGCAGAATGGTTAATCTCCTGGATCCCTTAAAGGTCATTGCCTGTAAATATACAGTCGGGGGGTAATCGTTTCTTCCGGAACATTGTCTATGGCGCCTTTATGACGACTGATCTTTCATCATATTTCAAACTTGTAGTTACCGTTGCACTCGGAAACGAGGTCCCCGTGGACTGGCTTCTGTCACGGAACATCCCCGTTGTTACCCTTAAGGCTTTGAAGGCAGGAGCGCTTAAGAGATTTGTGGGAGAGACAAGGGGAATCCTTATCGTAATAACCGGAGCGGGGCCGGCTGCCTCGGAAGAGGCGGCACTGTGGATTGCAACCGGGCTGAGACCTCTCTTTGTGCTGAATATAGGCACCTCCGGGATTGTCGATGGAAGAGGCCTCTCCCCCGGGCAATGGATACAGCCTGAGAGCGTATCAGACGAGAGGGGAGGCACCATCAGGCTGGACCCCCGGATACCCCTGCCTCACGATGTGGATATTTGCAGGGTTTCCGGACTTCTCAGTGTTTCCAGGCCGGTCACGGAGAACAAAGGAACGAGTGGATACGATGCGGTTGATATGGAGGCATATTACCAGGCAAAGGTGTTTCTTGAGAGAGGGATTCCCTTCCATTGTATCAAGTACGGGTCAGATTATGTCAGTGACCATAGCAAGAAGGGGTTCAACAGGTATCTTGAGCAGCTTCAGGAGGAGGTGAAGGGGCTGTTCGGTTTTATAGATGAAGTTGAGAGGGGGATAAGGGTTTCGGTTGTGATCCCGGTTCATAACCGGGAGAGGACTATTGGCCGTGCTCTTGAGTCGGTCCTCAAACAGACACACAGGCCTGATGAGATTGTTGTCGTGGACGACGGCTCAACGGATGGCACATATGAACTCCTGAGTGGATATAGCGGGGATGTACGCATAGTCCGCCTTGAGAGAAATATGGGTGTATCAAAGGCAAGAAACGCAGGGATAAATGCCTCAGGCGCCGGGTGGATTGCATTACTCGATTCCGACGACTGCTGGATGGAAGAGAAGCTCTCCGGGCAGATTGCCTTTCTCCGACGCTACCCCTTCTTTGAGATTGTACAGTCGGAGGAGATATGGTTCCGTAACGGCGTAAGGGTCAATCCATGCAGACACCACAAAAAACCTCAAGGCTGGATCTGGAAGCAGTCTCTTGAGCGGTGCCTCATCTCACCCTCAGCGGTATTTGTGAAGAGGTCGGTTCTTGAAAAGCACGGGATGTTCAGGGAGGACCTTCAGGTATGTGAAGACTATGATCTGTGGTTGAAAATCGCAAGAAAACACCCCGTGGGGCTTGATAGCCGGCCCTCTGTGATAAAGTACGGCGGTCATGAAGACCAGCTCTCTTCGAGGTACCCGGCAATGGACAGGTTCAGGGTGGATACCCTTGCTTCCCTGCTCCGGGAAGAGGAGGAGGGGGCGTTCATTAAGGATATCATCCCTGTTCTCAGGAAGAAGCTAAAGGTGCTCCTCAATGGATACGGAAAGAGGAATAAAACAAAGGAGGCGAAAGAGGCGGATGCCTTACTTGCGGCCTTAAATGGATATGAGGATAAAACAGGGAAGAGTTGACGGGCCTTCAGCCGGCATCCATGAAAATAGAGGTGTTTCTTGGGTTATAATGAGGTAAGATGACTATCAGGGAAGTTTCCATAGGTGATATTGTTTCAGAGGGTAACGGGTTCGATATCCGGAAGAGTGTTTTCATCAGGGACGATTATTCTCCAAATCTTAAACACGCTGTAAGGAAACTCGGCCTTATCTCCCCGGTAACCCTGTTCAGGGACAGAGAGGGTATACTCCACCTGATAGACGGGCGGAAGAGGCTGGAGATCCTGAGGGAGGCCGGTAAGACTGTTGTCCCGGCGCGGATACTGCCTGAGGATACACCGTTAGAGGAGGTCGTAAACCTCATCTTTCTGGAAAGGAGAAGGGATATTCTATCAAGCATAATGAATGGTGCGGGGTTTATACACTTTGCCACGACAGTGGAGCTTCCCGATGAGTGGATCTTCGCAAACCTCTGTATTCCACTTGGCTTCAGGCCCCACAGGTCATTTCTGCAAGAGGTGGAGATGATTGCCGGCTTGCCCGGAGAATTAAGGAGGTTCTGTCATGAGAAGCGCTATTCCCTGAAGCAGGTCCTCAATCTGGCAACCTACCCTTCTGAAATACTTGAACGGATCATGGCCTGGAAGAATGAGATACAGCTCAGCGCCTCAACCTTGGACGAGATTGCATCCAACCTGAAGGATTATCTGAGGGCCGTCGGGATGAGCCTCGATGAGTTCCTGTCAGCCGCTGAGATAAAGGAGATATTCTCTTCACGAATGGCTTCAAGGGGGAGGACTGAGGCGCTCAGGGCCTTTTTAAGGAAGAAACGTTTCCCCACACTCACCCGTGTGAACGGGAGGATTGAAGAGACCGTAGCTGGGCTCTCACTCCCGGAGGGTGTGGTGATTGGATGGGACAGGACACTTGAGAACAGGGAATTGAGAATAACCGTGACCATAAGACGGCCCGGAGAGTGGGAGGAGTTGTCGGGTTATCTGAGGTCGGATGCCATAAAAAGTGCGGTGTATGAAATACTGAATGAACTGTGAATCTCTCTAAAATTGACATAATTAATGGTATGTCTATAAAATACCAACTATGCAGCAGAACGAGAAGGCACTCTATGAACTCCAGGCTGAGGTATGCAAGACCCTTGCAAGTCCAAAGAGGCTCGAGATAATAGGCGCTTTAAAGGACGGGGAGAAGAGCGTTGGTGAACTCGTTGAGATCCTCGGTGTACCAAAGGCCAATGTATCCCAGCATCTCGCCGTGATGAGGCACAAAGGGATCCTCAAGGCAAGGAGGGAGGGAGTGAATATATATTACAGTATAGCCAACGAGAAGGTTATCCAGGCTTGCACGCTCATGAAAGATGTACTGACGGAACAGTTAAAAGAGAAAAACAAACTGCTATCCGATTTCTAAAACCCTTTCCCTGAGCCTCTTGATCCGGTCTCTTAAGGCAGCGGCTTTTTCAAACTCAAGTCCCTGTGCAGCCTCTCTCATCTGCCTTTCAAGTTCGGAAATCCTTTCGGAACCGATGGAGTATTCCTCAGCAGGTTCCTCTGCAGTAGGGACCGTCCAGTAGTCGCCCTCGTATATTGAGCTGAGTATATCCTTTATATTGCTCTTTACCGTTTCCGGGGTGATCCCCATCCGTCTGTTGTATTCCTGCTGTATACGTCTCCTCCGGCCGGTCTCTTCAACTGCACGGTTTATCGAATTTGTCAAGGTGTCCGCGTACAGTATTACCTGGCCGTTTACATTTCTCGCAGCCCTGCCCGAGGTCTGAATCAGCGCCCTTTCAGAACGGAGAAATCCCTCCTTGTCTGCGTCAAGGACGGCTACCAACGATACCTCCGGCAGGTCGAGTCCCTCCCTGAGCAGGTTTACACCGATCAGGACATCGAATTTTCCGAGCCTCAGGTCCCTGATAATCTCTACCCTGTCAAGGGTATCTATACCGGAGTGCAGATAGCGGGTGTTAATACCGATGTCGGTATAGTAGGCGGTCAGATCTTCCGCCATCTTTTTTGTCAGTGTCGTTACAAGAACGCGTTCATTCCGGGAGACCCTCTTCCTGATCTCTCCCAGGAGGTCTTCAACCTGCCCTGAAACAGGACGTATAAGCATTTCAGGGTCAATGAGTCCGGTAGGCCTGATTATCTGTTCCACTGTCCCGCCCTCCGACTTTTCCAGCTCATAACCGCCGGGAGTGGCAGAGACATATATTACCTGATTGACCCGTTCCTCAAATTCATCAAACCTGAGAGGCCTGTTATCAAGTGCGGAGGGAAGACGAAATCCGTAATCGATAAGCGTCTGTTTCCTTGATCGGTCTCCTGCGTACATTCCCCTGATCTGGGGGACCATTACATGAGACTCGTCAATCACGATAAGGAACTCCTCCGGGAAGTAGTCGATGAGGGTGTAGGGAGGTTCACCGGGGGAGCGGTCGCTTAGATGCCTCGAGTAGTTCTCAATACCCTGGCAGTAGCCGAATTCCTTCAGCATCTCAAGATCGAACCTTGTCCTCTGTTCGATCCTCTGTGCCTCAAACGCCTTGCCTTCCTTGCGGAAAAAGGCTATTCTTTCATCAAGCTCCTCCTCGATAGAGCGAATTGCATGATCAATACGGTCACCGGGGGTTACCCAGTGGCTGTTGGGATATACGGCCACCCTGGTCAGTCGCCGTAATTTTTCGCCCGTCAGGGGATCAAACTCATAAATAACATCAACCTCATCGCCAAAGAACTCTACCCTGATACCCTTGTCAAGCGAAAAGGAGGGGTATATGTCGAGGATATCTCCCCTTACCCGTATATTGCCACGCCTGAACTCCTTATCCGATCGCCTATAGAGCATATCGACAAGACGTCCGATAACTGAATCCCGTTCAGCCCTCATCCCCTCTTCCAGGATGAGGTGCATTGAGATGTAGTCCTTGGGAGAACCAATACCATAGATACAGGATACGGAAGCGACCACAACGGTATCACGCCTTTCAAGGACCGCCCTTGTGGCAGAGTGTCTCATCCTGTCGATATCATCATTGATCATGGCATCTTTTTCTATGTAGGTATCGGACTGGGGGATGTAAGCCTCCGGCTGGTAGTAGTCATAGTAGCTGACAAAGAACTCCACGGCATTTTCAGGAAAGAGTTCCCTGAATTCGCCATAGAGCTGGGCTGCAAGTGTCTTGTTATGGGCGATTACGAGGGCCGGCCTCTCAAGGTTTGCTATGACATTTGCTATGGTGAAGGTCTTTCCTGAACCGGTAACGCCTAAGAGCACCTGGTGTCTTGCCCCCCTCCGGACAGCTTCCGTCAGTTCCATAATCGCTTTTGGCTGGTCTCCCCGGGGAGTGAACCCGGTAGTGAGAAAAAACTTGTTCATCTTTTAGTATAATATAAATCAGATCACGATTGACCTGCACCAAAATCTTCAAGGTTCAGAGGGAATTTTCCTGTGAAGAATATCATTTTAGGAACTGCCGGACATATCGACCACGGCAAGAGCGCCCTTGTACGGGCGCTTACCGGTATTGACCCCGACAGGCTTAAGGAAGAGAAGATGAGGGGAATCACCATAGACCTCGGTTTTGCCGATCTGCGCTATGAGGATGGCCTGACCGTTGGTATTGTTGATGTTCCGGGGCATGAGAGGCTTGTGAGGAATATGCTCGCAGGCGCCGGAGGGATTGATATCGTTCTCCTTGTAATAGCGGCTGATGAAGGAGTAATGCCCCAGAGCAGGGAGCACCTTGCAATATGTAACCTTCTTGGCATAAAGTCCGGTATCATTGTCGTAACAAAGACGGATATCGTGGAGAATGACTGGCTGGAACTTGTAAGGGATGTTGTTCGTGACTTTGTGAAGGGGACCTTCCTTGAGGATGCGGAGATTGTTCCTCTGTCTTCAAAGACGGGTGACAACATAGACCTCCTGAAGGAGAAGATACATGCCCTTGCCCTTAAGGTGAAACCGAAATCTGCAGGCGGTCTCTTTCGTCTCCCCATAGACCGTGTGTTTACGCTGAAAGGCTTCGGTACGGTGGTCACGGGTACGGCCCTTTCCGGGAGCATACACCTGGAAGAGACTGTGGAACTGCTTCCCGAAGGGCTCAGGAGCAAGGTGAGGGGTCTCCAGAGTCATGGCAAGGGTATAGAAACCGCCTATGCCGGCCAGAGGGTCGCCATTAACCTTCAGGGCATTGAGAAGGAAGACCTCAGAAGGGGAGATGTGGTGGTTGTTCCTGACAGGTTCAGGCTGACACGGGCCGTTGATGCAAGGATTGAGGTTCTTCGGAACGCACCTACCCTTAAGAACAAATCCCGTGTTCACTTCCACCTTGCAACCTCAGAGGTTATCGGAAGGGTTGTTCTCTATGACCGTGACGAACTAAAGGGCGGGGAGAGTTCCTTTTGCCAGATCAGACTCGGTAAGCCTGTACTTGCCGTCTCCGGTGACAGGTTTGTTATAAGGAGGCTTTCCCCTGTGGAGACGATTGGCGGTGGGATTATCCTCGATGCATATGCAAAAAGAAGGAGAAAGAAGGAGGGACTGGGGGACCTGGAGATTTATCAGAATGGAAAGCTCGGCGACATGATAGCCGTAAAGATCAGGAAATATGGGTTTAAGGGTATATCGCCTCAACAGCTTGAAGGATGGCTTAATGAGGATACCGGCCGGATAAGGGATGCAATTAAAGGCCTTATTGATAGTGGAAGGGTCTTTCAGTATAATGAAACCCTCATCCACAGGGATATATTCCTGTCACTGAAAGAGAGGATGCTTGACACAGTCGGGAGGTTTCACAGGAGCAACCCCCTGAAGGCAGGGATGTCAAAGGAGGTCTTGAGATCGTTGTTCGGACTCCAGCAGAAGGCCTTTCAGGGAGTTCTTTCTCTTATGGAGGAACTTGTGATTGTAAAGGATACGGTGAGGCATAAGGACTTTCAGGTAACCGTCACGGACCGCTTTGTCGAGATCCGGGAGGAGACCGTCGGGCTTCTCAGAGAGGCGGGGTTTCAGCCCCCCAGCAAGGAGGAGTTGGCTGAATACTTCAAGATGAAACCCCTGGAGATCGAAGACATCCTGAGGCTGATGTCACAGGAAGGACTGGTCCAGAGGATCACTGATTCAATATACCTAAGGGTTGAGGACTACAAAAAGATGCTCGACCGCTTAAGGGATTTTTTCGGGGGCAAGGATTCCATGACGGTCGGTGAATTCCGTGACCTCATAGGGACTACAAGAAAGTATGCACTGCCCTTTCTTGAACACCTCGATTCAAATAAAATTACCATGAGGGTCGGCGATGTTAGGAAACCCCATCCTTCCTTCATGAAAAAATAGAGTCTGTGTATAGAGCCGAACAATTGTCGTTTTTCCGTCATTCCCCGAAAGCGTTCGGGATTGTGAGAATGACAAATAACCGTTAAGCTCCCCGACCAAAGGCCGGGGAATAATATTACGACGTCATCAATGGGTAAGTTATTTGTTTAAGCCATGAAAGCTGTAATTATCCCTGTACGATATGGTTCAACACGTTTTCCCGGAAAGCCTCTGGCCCTCCTTTCCGGCAGGCCTCTTATCCAGCACGTATATGAACGGTCCACGACCGCTTCACTGGTGGATGAGGTTATTGTGGCAACGGACAGCGAGGAGATCCTTAATGCCGTCATCTCCTTCGGCGGAAGGGCTGAGATGACCTCCCCCGGGCATTCATCCGGGACCGACAGGATTGCAGAGGTTGCAAAGCGGATGGATTATGATATAATTGTCAATGTTCAGGGTGACGAGCCGCTTATCAGGGGGGATATGATTGATGATGTGGTCAGAATCCTTGAGGACAGAGAAGCCGGTATGGGAACCCTTGCCCGGGTGATAGAGGATATGGGTGAAATCTTCAATCCCAATGTCGTTAAGGTCGTATTTGACCGAAGGGGCTTTGCCCACTACTTCTCAAGGGCCCCCATCCCGTTTTACAGGGATGAATTCAAGGGGCTGGAAGCTGCAGGTTACGGGTTGCAGTTTAATAAAAAAATTCCAGGGATTTCAGAAAAAATAAAACAGCGTACTTCTGATATGCGGTGTTTTAAACATATCGGAATTTACAGTTACCACAGGGATGTCCTCTTGAGGCTTACCGGCTTACCACAGTCTGTGCTTGAGAGGGCCGAGCAGCTCGAGCAGCTCCGGGCACTTGATAACGGAGTTAAGATAAAGGTTGGGCTTACAGACCATGAAACAATAGGGGTTGACACCCCTGAAGACCTTGAAAGGGTGGAGAAATGGTTAAATTCATATTTGTGACCGGCGGTGTTGTTTCCTCTCTCGGCAAGGGGATAGCATCTGCAGCCATTGGGGCTCTCCTTGAGGCAAGGGGACTGAAGGTGACGATCCAGAAGCTTGATCCCTATATAAACGTTGACCCCGGGACCCTTAGTCCATTTCAGCACGGAGAGGTCTTTGTGACGGATGACGGGGCTGAGACCGATCTCGACCTCGGGCATTATGAGCGCTTCACCCATATCAGGACCATCCAGGCAAATAATGCCACGACGGGCCGGATATATAACAATGTTATAACCAAGGAGAGGAAGGGTGACTATCTCGGAGAGACCGTGCAGGTAGTCCCTCATATTACGGACGAGATAAAGACCACGATCAAGGCGGTAGGCAATGGCTATGACGTGGTTATAGTGGAAATCGGCGGGACCATAGGCGATATAGAGAGTCTGCCCTTTCTTGAGGCCATCAGGCAGATGCCTTACGATGCGGGGAGGGACAATGTCCTCTATATGCACCTGACCCTTGTCCCTTACATTCCCAGCGCCGGTGAATTAAAGACAAAACCCACCCAGCACAGCGTCAAGGAACTCAGAGCAATAGGTATCCAGCCCGACGCCCTTCTATGCAGGTGTGACAGGCCCCTGCCCCAGGACCTGAAGAGAAAGATCGCCCTTCACTGCAATGTTGATATGGGTTCCGTTATCAGTGCGCTTGATGTTGAGACGATTTACGAGGTCCCTCTTGCCCTGCATAACGAGGGGCTTGACGATTTTATTGTTCAGCGTTTCGGCCTTGACGTGGACGAGCCCGACCTGAGCAAATGGCGGGAGGTAGTAAGCCGGGCAAAGGAGCCGGAACATGAGGTGTCCATTGCACTTGTCGGGAAGTATATCGGGCTTAAGGATTCCTACAAGAGTCTCATAGAGGCATTGATTCACGGAGGCATTGCAAACAATACAAGGGTAAACTTCCTGTGGGTGGACTCTGAAGAGATAGAGATTCACGGGCCCGAACGTTTCCTTCAGGAGGCGGACGGGATATTGGTCCCGGGCGGGTTTGGCTACCGGGGTATCGAGGGCAAGATTGAGGCAATCAGGTATGCAAGGGAGAAGAAGATCCCCTTCTTCGGCATCTGTCTCGGGATGCAGTGCGCCGTTATAGAGTATGCAAGGAATGCCTGCGGGCTTGTAAAGGCGAACAGCTCCGAGTTCGACATGAATAGCCCTGATCCTGTGATCTACCTGATGGAGAAATGGTTTGATTTCAAGAAGGGAAAATTTGAGGAGCGTTCTCATGACTGCCAGAAGGGCGGAACCATGCGGCTCGGGGCCTATCCCTGTGTGCTTACCGAGGATTCCAATGCATTCAGGGCATACAGGGTGAAAAAGATATATGAAAGGCACAGGCACAGGTATGAATTCAACAACGCATACCGGGGGATACTCACGAGGCACGGTCTGAGGATCAGCGGTTTAAGCCCGGATGAAGAGCTTGTTGAGATAGTCGAGGTGGAAGACCACCCGTGGTTTCTTGGCTGTCAGTTCCATCCTGAATTCAAGTCACGTCCAACAGAACCACACCCCCTGTTCAGCGCCTTTGTTGGTGCTTCTTTAAGGGAAAAGAGGTCGCTCTTTCCCGAGATCGGAAGTGCGATACCCTCGGACACCGGTGATATTTCACAGGAGGAGAACGCTCATTACAAAGAGACTGAAGAGTGAGTCGGACAGGATAAATGTTCGTGCCGACCCCGCTGAATCCGGATGGTTGTTTTTTGGTGCATGTTCACTTTATACTTTTAAAACAATGAAAACTCCCCGCCGTCCCGATATTTCGGGACGGGGTATCGTTAGGTAAAAATTATTAGTTTCAAAAATCCCCCCTACCCCCCCTTTTCCAAAGGGG
>VAPE01023492.1_pt1 | contig 13813 bp, 11 predicted proteins | sample 3393911 | NCBI WGS metagenome assembly VAPE01 (sample SAMN08290436, study PRJNA428436) | hydrothermal vent metagenome | isolation source: Deep-sea hydrothermal vent chimney | place: Atlantic Ocean: South-mid Altantic Ridge | reverse complement strand
CCCAATCCCCCAGTAATCAGGGATTTCAAAGTTCACCGAGAAAGTGCCGAGAAAGCCAAGCATGGGGATGCCTTTAAGAGAAGTCTTAACTTCTTTCAGATTCCCAATGTTTGCCTTTATTGGCGCCGGAACAGTATAGCCAAGACTCTTTGACATGGAAATGATATTGCCGATGAGTATCTTCTCCAGCAACTCTTTTCTCTTAACCCAACTCCCAAGCCTCTGGTATTTCTCGTAGTTCTTTTCGTTCAATGCAAGCCAGGGAATAAGGAAAGAATACTGTACTCGATTGGATGATATAGAAAAGGTTGTTAAATAACGTTCCAGGCTTTTACTTAAAATCTCTTCCCAGTTCCCATCAAGGTTTATGCCCTTCAAATCATGAAAGGTCTTTTTTACAACATCTAATCCTTCATTAAAGCCTATTAGCAAACATGAAGCATTAACTATTTTATACTGAATACAGGGGTAGCGATAAATCAGACTACCATCTGATTTATGATGATGTACATAAGGATTGTCCCAGAATAGACTACCAAGATACCCCCGTATTTTTTTAGCAGCATTTTTGCCTAAGGCCCGATCTAAAACAAGGTTGAGTCTTAAAATAGTTATCTCCATAGCCTCACCATATAACAATAGATTTCGTATCCTTGGTTATAAAACCCGTCTTTTCGTCATAGAAATCTCTTAAAAGGGACTGCTTTACATATCCAAGCTCACCATACATTGGTGGTATATTTTTAATATTAGAAGGAACTGATATAACATACTGATAAAAATTTGCTTTCATTGAATCAAACTTACTTTTCCTTATGAATAGATCGTCTATTTCTTTTAGCTTTATATATTCATTCCATAACTTATTAGCTTCTCCATCTAATTCAATGAAAATATCTCTCTTGATATAGTCTTCTTCAATTAGCTTAAAATCTGATATGGAGGTTTTGTCGTCCTCGCTGTCATATCTTAGTTTAGTTATTGCTTCTAAAATATTCTTTGAAATATTCTGAGCCTTTTTTTCTTTTGTTTCAGTATAGTAGTTTTCGATAATTGTCAAGAAATCGCTTTCTTTAATCTCCTCTTTTGCTGATAGTATCTTCTCAGTTATATCGAGCAATACACTATCATATACATAGGAAGAATATCGTTTTCCATTATCATCTTGCAATGGAACAATATAAATAACCCCTTTTTTATTCCCGTTTCTGTTACATCTCCCTGCAGCCTGATTAATGGAATCCATTGGGGCAATATCTCGAATTACAATATCAAAATCTATATCAACCCCTGCCTCTACAAGCTGGGTTGCAACAACTACTTCGTATTTTTTCCCTCTGATTTCTTTTATTCGTTTAAGTCGTTCTTTAGGTGTAATATGAGTTGACAAAAAGGTTAATGCCACATCTTTAACTTTTATTAAATTATAAAAATCTTTTGCGGCAGTTATGGTATTAAATATAAACAAATAAGTCTTCTCATTGTTCAGATCAAAATATCCACTAAGGTCTTTTAATGTCATAGGTTTTTTCAGTAGAGGGACCAATAAAACCCTATCAAGTGAATTAAAATAAAAATCTTTATTTATAAGATCTCTAAGTTCTGTCCTGTCAAATATTAATGGTTCGGTCGCTGTTACAAATATTATATGACTATTCAATTTACTGGACATTTCCAATAACACTCTCCTCAAAAGCATCCAATATTTGATAGGGATGGACTGCACCTCATCAAGTATGATAATTGAATTGGCAAGTCTATGGAATTTCCTTAAGCTCCTATTTCGGTTGGATACCAATGTATGAAACAACTGAACAAAAGTCGTTACTATTATTTCTGAATTCCATCCTTCAATAAGTATTTTTGCCTCATCAGGTTCAAATTCATAATTGTCTTTTTTATAAAATATCTCTGAAAGATGATGGTGCTTCAGCAAGATATCTGAATCAGGCTCAATATCATTCATTCTTATAACAGATTCAAATACGTCGGAATTCTGGTCAATTATGCTCAGAAAAGGTAAGGCATATATGATTCTTGGATTTAGATTATCTCTATTGAGCTTCAATTTTTCTCTCAGTTTTAGAGCAAAAGAGAGTGCAGTTAGGGTTTTACCAAGTCCTGTTGGAAGATTTAATGAAAAAATCCTGTTATCCAGGTCAATTTTGTTCCCAACAACCTCTTGATATGCCTTTTCTCTAAGATTATTTATAGGGGAAGAGGGGAATATGACTTTTTTCTTATATTTATCTACCCAGCCACCACTTTTTAGTTCTTTTCTATGGAATAAAGCAGCTTCTTTTATAACCACATCACTTTTATCTGCATCAAGAAGTATAGAATAAAAAAGATTGAGTACTATGTAGTTAGAGACTTCACCATTTATTTTCCTCAGCTTCTTTTTAGTCTGTTTTGATTCACTAACAAAATCATCAATCCATTGCGATATAATCCTTTTATTCAACAATAAAGACATTCCTACTGCAAAAAGCCTTTTACTGAGAACAGAGAAAGCTTTATTATCTATACTTTCAAGCTGTTTATGTAATATTTCAGCATCCCTGCTATCAAATATTACATCATCCAGGATATCTCTTAGATTTCCATGATGCCTCCTTACCGTAAGGAAGGCAAAAAATGGATAAATGGATTCAGGCCTCAATTCTTTAGTCAGATAGTAAGCACATACTGAGGAAAAAAGGCTATGTCGCGTTTCCTTTTTACTTTTAAAACTTTCTTTTTCTTGTTCATCAGCCTTAAGATATTCCTGAAAATAACCTGTTGCTTTACCTATGTCATGGACCAAGGCAATGATACGGCTTATGTCTGTTAATTCTTCTTTTATATTTGCTGGTTTTTCAGCAAGAAATAATGTTGAGAGATTAGACACACCAATAAGGTGATCTTCCAATAACCTACCAGGATGAGAATAAAGCTTAGAAGAAAGTAATGTTTTCTCCATTTTCCAGCCTAAAACAAGTCTTTACTTGTGCCTTTATGGTTTTACCATCCGGCTCAAAGATCACATCATCATACTTTTCTACTACTCTTTCGGGAGTCATCACTATCGGCACCTTTTCTTTGAAATATTTTTTATTTTCCTCAATCAGAAGTCCATTTGGTAACAGGTTTGATCCCGTTATTGGTGTTGATAACTCTATGAAATCTTTTGTGGTCATCAGATCAGAATCATATACTCCAACAAACCTGAAATCTGCTATCAGTTCACTTAACCCCAATGAAACAGTATAAACACATTTATGTTCACTGATACTTTTGCAGAGCTTATCAAAAATATCGGGGTCTTGATGGCTAATGTACATTCTGAATGCTGGTTTTTTAACAAATTCTGTTCTTATTTGTGTGCGCGGGGCAAGATTTTTGTCGCTCATAGGGAGCCTGAAGTTTGTTCCCTTAGTCTCCAGGAGATTAAGACCCATCCGCACTTTTTTAATTGGCCTTAATATCCTCAACGCAATCTTGTACTTACCATTTCCGAAAGTTTTCAAATATTCGTTTCTATTCTTATCAGTCCCATAAATTGCACCAAGAATTCCTGCGATTGTAGGTGGTGGTGGAAAAGAAAATGTCAAGGGAGATGATGTTGTATAAAATTTGCGAAAATGGCCATAATCTCCTTGAAGGTCAAAACACAAGATTCTCATCCTTTTTCTCCTCCTTCCTCAAGCTTAAATCTGCCCCAGCTGTCCATTATGCACCGGTATTTCTCTGATAAAATCACTGTACCCGGGACAAAATAATATTGTCCTCTTTCAATTTTTCTCCCCGGACGGACAAAAGTTTCACCATTCTTATCTGTTGGATACACCCTTCCTGAGACAACCTCAATATCTCCCCTGAACGACAAAGCTGGATTGTATGTCAAATGTCCTATAATTGCTTTTTTGTTTTCTAAAACTATTACTGTTTCATCGATGTCAAGTTTTTTATCTATATCATATGCCTGCTCCACTCTTCCAAAGCCGTAATTAAGCTCCCCTCCCAGACTCAATTCCTCAAACAGATTAATACCTCTTATTTTTAAAGTTTTATCCTTGCTTTCCACCCCATGGTCATTATTGAATGCAGCACCTTCTTTATAAAAGACGACTCCAACAAGGTAAAGAGGTTTTACGTTTTCCTTATCGTCTTTATATAGATTATTCATATACTCTATTTCATGAAGTTTATCGTCTTCAGCCGCTCCCTTTTGAGATATTTGAGTGGATATTCTGCTGTGTATGAACCTTTGCTCAAATTCCTGTACTGACAATCCCTCAAAAGATAAACCCTCATCCTCTTTATACTCTGGCATAAAAATCTTTTTTCCGTTCGACAGATAAAGGTATGAAAAACAGAAATTTCTCTTAACCCATTCTCCTGTATTAAAATAATCTTCAGGAGTTGGTGATTTGTAAAGCTTTTTAGTAAGATGGGCGGTTACTGCTCCCCAAAGGTTTTTCCCTGGCACATAATAACGAGTTCGGGCAATCACTGTACCTGGTCTGTTTGGCAAAAACCCAACGTGAAGAGGGCTTAGAATTTTAAAAACAATATCAATTCTTTCCCAGCTCATTTATTTTTCGCCTCTAATCTTTATTGTCATCTTTTAGAGCCTTTACATGATACCGTGCATACAGCAGAGTCTGCTGACAGATCTGTTTGAAAAAGAGGAGTTTATCAATATCGGAAGAAATACCCTGAAGCCATGCAGTTATATCAGAAAAATTTGTGTTTTCTGTCGGAACCGGTTTATTATTAGTTTTAATAGAATTTCCTATCAACTTCTCTTTCCGAAACATCTTTAAAAGCTTCTCTTTGTAGGACTCAGTAATCTCTCTCTTTTTATGCCCTTCAAGATAAAGAAACATTGCATAAGGACCATCCTGTTGTAATACACCAAGAGCGCTGTTTATGAGGTTTTCCTTATCAGACTTGCCTCCCTCAGTGTTAGCAATTTTGCTTCCATATTTCATGCAGAGATAATCAAGATTAATCATTTTCACCTCCATCAAGCACATGGAGCCTGCCAAAACCGCGTGTTCCCATTCCACCGATACCGAGCATCTTGAGGTAAGCATAAGTCTTTGAGAGTAGCGGTTTGATCAGATCTTCATAGGTCAATTTGTTATCCTCTCCCCTCCGTTCATCGCAGCATATTTCAAAGCCCATAATCGTTCCGCGGGGTATCGCCTCATATGTAAAGAGTCCGCCGTCTTCTGCTGCTCCTGTTTTAGGATCAATTCTTACAGAGGTGCGCACCTCGAGATTATCGTTAACAATATGGGAAAAGAGTTTTTGTGAGACCATGACTATTTTGTTCAATCTGGAGTCAAGGTCATTTGACAATTTTATCTCTTTTTCTCTTTCGACTTCTTGTATTTCCAGTAAAAGCCAGCCGAGATTAAGAGGTGTGCTTTTTGTTATCCCTTTAAGACCAACTATCTTTTCCTCATCAACTGTTCCAGGCAACGGAAGTGCTATATCGCCCTTTCCATTAAACCAGTATTCAAGCAGTTCTTTTGTTGTAATCCATACTGTTCCCTGAATGGATGATACAGGAAAGAATACTATCTGTGCGTCATAGAACCTGAGCATCCCCTGCCTGCCCCCCTCTTCACTGATGGTTCCAAATACGATATTAATATTGACAGTCTCCTCTTTGTTGGCCATCTCAGCATAGGCTCTGATTGCTCCGGCAATTGATGTGCCGGGTATCTTTGGGACCCCTGTTGCAGGTTCACGCACAATTGTGTTATCCACCCTGCCAATCTGATACCCCCCTGTACCTATATAGACGGGATCAAGGGCTAAGGCAAATTTCTTTTCAATCATTATCTTCACCTCCTTTTTTAAGCAGATGCTTCATTAACTGAATGGTATCCATAAGCAGACCGCTATCAATGCTATCCTTTAACAGGCACTGATGTTTTGGTGGAAGACTCTCCCATTTTTTGCTACCAAATGAGTTTTTGAGGACAACTATGGCAAATTGGCGAAAAACATCCTTTTTATCACTATCTCTTTCGTTTCTCCATGCAGTTAGTTTTGAAGTTAAAGCATGCTCAATATTGTTTATCTGTCTGTTCGAAAGGTTTGTGGTTAAGATTTCCCAGAGGGATACAATATTTTCTATTTCATAAACAAAATATGGTCGTGGAGTAATCCATCCATAGTTAACCCCAATCCTTGTTCCGTCTTTATAAAACAGCCTGTAACGATCAATCGTGCCTTCCATAAAGTCAAAATCAAATCTCCCAGGCGTAAGATAGTAATTTTCACCTTTGTTCAGCAGCTTTAGGTCGGTAAGGTTAAATTTTTCATCTGACGGATAGAAGCCAAAGAAAGGATCATTTGTAGTTTCTGATGTATCCCAGTAAGGATACATCTGTTGCAGCTTTGAGAAATCTGGACAATTTAGAATTTTCTGTCCAGCCTCAAGCAGGGCATAAAGTGGCACTTTCCTTTTGGCAACCACAAGACCAACATGAAAAGGGAGTTTCCCCTGGACTTTTGCATAGCGTTGGTTGTAAAGAGAAGTAATCACTCTTAGTATCCTGATAGAATCCGATGCCGGAACCAATACCTGAAAAAAGACAGGTGACTTGATAACGGTAATAAAGGGCAGAAAAGGTTCTTCCTTAAATGAACCTGATATAACACTATGTTGCTCTTCTGAAATAGTTTTTCCGCTCTCCTCTTCCTTGATCTCTGAAATAGCATTTTTTAAAAGAGCCTCTTTAATTGCTTCTGCTCCCTGAAATCTTCTATCACCGTCCTTGAATCTGAACATCCTGGCAGAGTCAATAACAAGTAGTTCATCTCCTGAGAGCGCAAGACAGGATATCTGGAAAGGGTTTAATCCCTCAACTGACAGATAGTAGGTTCCATTCTTTTTAAGGTTATTGCATGGTGAAGAAAGCTTAAATGAAATCCTCTGCGGTGGAGGATTATATATTTTTTCTTTAATTTGTTCGTCAAGCAAGTAGAAAAATTTTTCAGTTTCCTTCCACATCCGGTAAAGTCGCGCAGTGGTTGAGTTTTGTGTAAACAGGAATGATGCAAGATTGGTTGCGCTAATCTTTTCTACGATGCGTTGGCTAATATTTTGAAGGTGAACGTCAAGATTATTTTTTGTAATAGATACTTTGTTCTCAAAAAATGTCTCTAATATAGCTGCCCTTATTTCTTTAGATTTATTTGAATCACAAACAACTTCGCAACTATCTATAATACATTTAGTATCTGGTGTGCAAAATATTCCCTTATCCTTTAGAACATCAATAGTCAGCTTATTACCCTTTGGAGAGTTTAACCAGTCTCTGACCGTCTGTGAAAAGACCGTTTTAAACCACCTGCCATCAAACCATCGGCTGAGATCAAACCTGAGTGTCAGTAGAGCAATACGACCGTTTTCATCAGTAGATTCATAAGTCCAGATTGTCTCTTTGTCTCTCTTTTTTAGCCATTCGTCTAATCTTCCCTGCCTGCGCGAAAAACATGTTTTACAAACTTCCTCATCTTCTGTTTTTGTCCTGAACCGACAGGCAGGACATATTTCTTCATCTTCCTTCAATTCAGGCAGGGAAGGTGAATCCGATAGGGGGGTCGGTTCACTCTTATCTCGCACAAATATAACGGGAGACATTTTTGATGTTTTCAGATAGCCTTCTCTTTCCTTTATCTCTTTTGATATTGTCGTCAGCGAACGGTTAGCATTACTTAAACTGAAGAACGGCCAGAGTTCATTTTCAGTATTACTTTGAACAAGAGGTAAGATTTCCTGACAAATCTCTTTGGCAAGATTGTTGGACTTATCAATATCCGGAAAGGTAAAATAAAGGCCGTTGATGTCTTCATACACTGCATTGCCCACGGGGTATTCCACCTCCATTTTATTCCTGATTCCTGCTTTCAATTTATCAATAATGGATGTGCGAGATTTTATGTCGCCTACCTTTTTTGCCTTTTGAATAAAGGCAACACCGTTCCAGCAAATACCAAGAAGCCGCCACTTTATCTGTCTTATATTGCTCGGTATCCCATTAAATACCAAAGAAGCCAGACAGGACTTAAACAGTGAAGCAGTGGAATAGGAGTGATGCCACAATGTTACATCATTGGCAGGGATACGTGTTTCACCCAGTGCGTGCGGAAAATATTCTTGAAGAACATTCAAGATGCCTTCTCTAAAACATTCAAGACTCATATTCTTTTTCAGGTATTCAACAAAAAGATTATCTAAAGATTGCAGAAGGGCATCTTTTCTTTTGTCCATACAGTCAAGATCTATCCTTTCTTCTTCAAACCCAAAGGGAGTGGCAATCATGGTATTGCTGACAGGCTGCTTGCGCCGGACAATTCCTTTATCATCTGCTGAGTCAAGGCTGTCACATGATTTTATCAGTTTTACAAGTTCATTTTTTGTATTCTGATTATGGTGCTCGGTTATGAGAGAATAAATATCTGTTTTCTTTCCACTTATCTCTATTTTGAATTTTTCATCTTTAATTTGTTGCACCAGTTCTGCTTCTAAAAAACTACCTACATTTGTATGCTTGAAACTTCCTATCTTTTCTATTGAATTTTTTTTAACAAAATCAGGATGACATTTGCCAATATCATGGAGTAATGCCCCTATCTCGCCGATGAGTATTGCCATTTGATTATCTTTTATATCATTAAGGAGCCTGCTCACCATATCCCCTCTTCATTTAGTTTATCCAATAAACTTTCAAGTTCATCAAGGGTTTTTATCTCAAATTCGGCTATCTTACTGGAAGTAGCAATACCCTCTCTGCTTATAATCTTACTTATGTCTTTAAGGGATGTTACCTTATCAGGCTTTTTCTGCATATTTCCCTTGTCTAAATTTTTCTTCGTGCCTTTTATATAAAATCTGCTTCCCTTTATATCTTCCTCTATCACACCAAAACCAGCCGTCTTCTTCGCTGAAAATCCGTAGGTATAGAACATCAATTTTAGTGCCTCAACAAGAAACTTTAAATCTTCTTTGATTTGCTCTTCTTTGAAATCCTTCCCTTTGGGATATGGAACATAAAGCAGATTAAATTCTCCATTTTCACTTGGCTTCATTACTTCAAGAGGTATAGGACCTCTTTTAGTAGGTGTCCTTGTATCTCTTTTCAATGGTGTGATAACATCTCTTTCTGCTTCCTTTTCGAAGAATGTTGGAAAGAAATAGAGTCTCCCTTTCAAGGTATTTTCGTCTCCTGATTTTGAGCCAAAAAGTCTTCTTATGATTCTCCTCGTTTCATCTTCGTTCAGATCAACTCTTTCTGCTGCAAACCGCAAATGACCTTTCCATGTTGTAGGTCTTACCATTGGAAGACCAAGAAATTTATCCCTGACAATTGGGTTTTCAAAAATTCTACCATTAATAATGTGGAATTCCCCCTCATCTTTGCTTGTGTATGGCTTTTTGAGAATGAATGAAATTTTTATCAGAGTAGAATTTTCAGGAAGGTTTTGTAAGTCTTCTGGTTTAGGATAAAATTCATCTATGTTTTTCTTTTTTGATTTATTCAGAACTTCTTTCTTCTTTTTTTCTCCAAGTTCTATTTTCTTAGATTCTATATCCAAGTCATCCATTGTTTCAGCAAGATAATAATCATATATCATTGCCCCGTCTCCTTTAGCCATCTACCTATAATATCTGAGCCTTGGATTTCTGATAATTTGTCTACTCGTTTAAGATATGAATTATTCCTTATAAATAATTTATCACTTATATCACTTTCTGTTAGTTTCTTCTTTATATTAACAGTATCGCACCCATATCCAAATATCCTTATCTGAACTTGATCAGTTTTATCTTCAATTTTATAGCCATGTGATACAAAAACCTTAGAACCTTTACCTACTGTTCCAAATACATCGTGCCTCGTGTTTCTTTTAGGCTCACTATGCCGTATAGTATCTCTGATATGAAAAGATATTGGAAGATATTGATATTTTCCCCATAAATTATGCCAGTTTTTATACTGCTGCTTATCGTTAAAACCTTTATGGCCATCTTGATGCAACCAGAAGTTGTTAATAAGTTCATCAATCGATCGAGAAAACTCCAGTCTTATTGTTATTGACCAGAAATCCCCAAGGGATATTTGGCCTTGCATGTTCTTTCTATTGAATTTCTTCAGCGGCAATTTTTTAGGAAGTCCATTCTCAACAATTTTTATGACTCCATTACCTTGAGAAATCCTTGCTCCTAAAGCTCCGAAATTTTCTATTACTTCAAGCGTTTTATTCAACAAACCTGTCTCGCTTACCGAATTATTTCCTATAGGAAAAAACAACAGATCAATAGGTTGTTCTGTAAAAAATCCACCCGTTGTTCTTTTAAGATATTTATCTTTGCCTTTAACTTTTCGCATTTCTCTTGTGCCCACTTCTATCTCGGACACACACTCCATTTTTGCATTAATCTCCAGCCTGAACTTCCTTGCCCAGCCAGCACAGCCGAACAACTCACATACATCACAACGATTTTTACCGTCACACTCTGAATTAGTCGGGTCACAGGCGGTTCCGCCAAGCCCCCTGATCACAGCCTCATACCACCACCGCAGGGAACCGAGGATGCCGGTTTCGCGCAAGACAGTACACTTTCTGTTAGCATCACCCGTCCAAAGAGGTGTTAATGGTTTGATCTTTATTGTGAAAGTATCCATCTTGACTAAAATACTATCTCCATAAGATTAAACTCTTGCAGAACATTTTTTATTTCTACATCGTTTCCATCTTTCTGAAACACTACCCTGTCATCAATCTTAAGACAAATCTTCTCAATTTTATCTTTATTCTCATTCAAAGTATTTAAAAGATTTGTGATATCAATCTTTACATCAGAAATATCTCTTATCTCTTTATCATTATTTTTGCTTGAAATGAGAGAGAGCCTTTTATCCAACTCTCCAATATGAAAATTGCTGTCTTTGTATATGACCTGCATCAAAAGCCGAGGCATTTGACCAAATTTAGAGCCTGAAATTAAATTTTTAGTGCCGTTCCAGATGCCTTCAAGCATTAAGGAAATATCTTCTTCCGTAAGATTGATTCCCTGGTTTAATGCTGCGTTTTCATTTGCAATGCCATAAAAGACTATAAGAGAATAGGGAAGTATGTATTTTTCTGTAAATGTTCCTTGCTTCCTGTCAGCTTTAGAAGGCATTACAGTTGTCCCTTTCACATAAGTCATATCAACTTTATGAAGTGACCTCCCGAATTTAAATTGTACAGGCCCGGTTAGTGTCATAGTTTTTCCTTCCACTGCGGTAGTGGCACCAAAGAGTCTAATATCTATACATCTATCCAGCAAGTCTTCCGGTGTTTTAAAATCTCCTAAACGATCTTCTTTGGTTCTTAAATTGCCTATATCATCCCTTGTCTCTATGATAAAAACATCTTTCTTTTTATAATTATGGAGATAATCCCTGATAGTCCTCTTTAATCTGACGTCAGTAACAATATTTATTCCTGTCTCCTCGTCAATTCTTGGCTTGTTTTCATCTACTGGATCGCCATTCGGGTTTGCATCTGTTACATCATAAAGAAACAAAATCTCTGAACGGTTTTTTACTAATTCAGACATGATCTATTCCTCCTCTTTTGTATTATTTTGATATACAATTCCTGCTATTCTCTCTGATAGATTCATTCCACAGGCAAAATAAAAGTTTATTTCATCTACTGACAGTTTCCATCCATCCCCTGCCTCAAGAAGATACCTTGAAGCTTCTGATGCGATTTGTTTTTTGCCCTTGTCAAAAGACCCATATTCTTCGAGTTTGTTCTGAACCTCTGGCAGAAGTGCTTTTATATCCCTCTCATCCATCTTTAAGCCTTTAAGCTTCTTCATAAAGGGCTTTGCATTCCTTTCATTCCATTGTTTATTGAGGAGCAGATTTGTCAGTGCCCCTAATAAAAAAACCCCTCGTTTTGCAGGACTTCCAAATGACTTACCGTATTGAGTGAATACACTATCAAAAATACTTTCATCCATATCTCTCGCCTCCTCAAAGGTTATTAAATCAAGATTTTCAAAAAACATTGTGTTCATTAAAGCATCTTTGACTCTGAAACTAAAATATCCATCTTTTATAAACTCTTTTCTGATAATCGCCATATAAAACTTTACAAGAAAAGAAAACTCAAGGTTTCTTCCTTTGAAAACACTATCAACTATTTCAAGGAAATATTTATTTAAATCACTTTTCCTCTTCTCCTCATCAGATTTGGAGTAAAATGTTCTTATCCTGCCAAAATTAAAGTTATCATCAAATATTTCATCAACATATTCTTTAGCTTCAAAGATTTTTCTAATCCTTGATGGAAAAACATCTTCTATTAACAATAATATTCTCTCTGCACTTTGTTCCCTTTGGAGAAAAAGGAAGTTAAGAGTTATAATATCTTTCGTTTCAGATAGATATTCAAGTATTTCATTCTCATCATTTGTCAGGCGCTTCTTTATGCGTTCCTTGAGAGCAACTACTTTAGTAGTATCCGATAAAATATTAAGTATTTCTTGAAGCACATCTGTATCACTTAACAGCAATCTTGGTATTAGATAGTAGCTTATACCGTAGAACCTGAAATTGAGTTTTGAGTCAATGAACTTTCTGCCATTTTCTAAAGATTCTTTACAATCTAAACAAACGGGAAAATTTCTCCACGCAAGGGCTTCTTCAAACCCACCCGCAATGAACCCTGGCTTATCAATCGTATAAAACTTAAATATATTTGTCTTACCAGATACTTCATTCTTTTTTAATCCACAAACCGAGCAAACCTGATCTTTGCTGGCAGATTTTTTCAATTTTGCAGCAGCAAAACTCTCAATACCTTTTCTGAAAACATCATATTCGCCTATATATTTCTTATCTCCTTTAAATTTTACTGTAAGATATATTCCTTCACCTTTCTTCTTAGGCAATTCTTCAATCTTATCTTTTATAGCATCCATGATAGAATCTTTATTGCTATCCAAAATTTTATTAATTGTGGTTAAGAAGGTTTTGTCATCTTCTCCAATGCCATCCATTTCTACACATTTTTTAAACCACCTCTTAATTTTTTTATAGGTTTTTCCAGGATCTTTTCTGTTTAGTGGCGAAAAAGGAGAGGGTGCATTGCCTTTAGAAGAACCTGGGCTGAAAAGATATAAATTTGCTTTATCACTATCAAAGTCTTCAATGTCTATATAAGCCGATAAATTATCGGCATTAATAACAATTGAAAGAATTTTCCCATCAATTGCTCTTTCATTTGACAACCCCTTTTTAGAAACTAAATCACCGATGTCTTTTATTGCGGAAAGCATCGTATCTCCTCTTTAAAAATTTTCAATTATACATAGTTGAGCAATCTTCTATTGTGATCTCACAAATTCTTCTGTTTCCCCGGCCCTCATTATCTGGATGTTTACCTGTATGGCTCTTTCACTGTTAAGAACAATTGAGCGCATGGCTATGCCCTGTTCGGTAAATACATATGGCCGATGACCGCCAAGATATTTCCGGGAAGGTATCGCATTTTGCGATACCATAAAATCAATCTCTTGCTCATTGAGCTGGAACATGAAGTCTTGGGGGAAACGCTTTCTGTTTCTTTTAACCTGCTCTCTTAGCCTTATAGGCTTAACTTTATAAAGAGCCGCCAGATCTTTATCAAACATGACTTTTTGTCCTCGAATGAGAAAGATTTTCTGCTGAATCACTTCTATCGGGACGATTTCCTTCATCTTTCACCTCTTGAGGTCACAATTTGTGATCTCAAGTTCTCAAACTCT
>VAPE01015158.1_pt1 | contig 13820 bp, 12 predicted proteins | sample 3393911 | NCBI WGS metagenome assembly VAPE01 (sample SAMN08290436, study PRJNA428436) | hydrothermal vent metagenome | isolation source: Deep-sea hydrothermal vent chimney | place: Atlantic Ocean: South-mid Altantic Ridge | reverse complement strand
GTTTATTATATTATAATGCCAGCAGAAGTTTCTAGTAATTTAGCTCGTTATGATGGAATACGTTATGGTTTATCTATGGATGCTGATAATTTATATGATGTTTATGCCAAAACCCGTCGTATTGGATTTGGAAAAGAAGTAAGAAGGCGAATTCTTCTCGGAACTTATATTTTATCTCATGGTTATTATGATGCTTATTATAATACAGCTATCAAAGCTCGTAATGCTATTAGTGAAGAGTTAAATAATATTTTTAAAGAGGTAGATGCAATTTTAACCCCAACTGTTCCATTTCTTCCTTTCAAATTAGGAGAAAAGTTAGATGATCCTGTAGCTATGTATCTTTGTGACATTTTTTCAGCTCCAGCCAACTTAGCTGGTATTCCAGCAATATCTTTACCTTCTGGAAAGAATAAAGAAGGATTACCTTTTGGAATTCAAATTACAACAAAATATCTTCGTGAAGATATTTTGTTTACAATTGGAAGAGATTTTGAAAAACTAGTTTAAATAAAGTTTAATAAATGAATATAGAAATGATATACTATAGATAAGGTTACTTTCAAACTAAGGTAATTTCTTGATTAACTTTATAAACTTTATATAAGAAAAATACAACAAACAACATGGATCAAATTAAATTGCCACAACCAATATTTGAACCTCATTATCTGAACTTAAATTTTATCTTTGAGAAAGTTTATTCAGTTTTGAAGCCAATATTTGATTTCATCGTTAATCCTAATACTTGGAAAATAATTGGGATTATTTTAATAATAATTTCAATTTTTTTTATAGCTATCATTATCTTTTCACTCGTTCGTTTATTTGAAATGCAGACTCAAGAGAAATTAGAAACAAATCATAAAATCGAAGAGATGGTTAAGAAAGAAAATGAAAGAAGACAGAGAGAAAATCCAAGATGGCACCATATTTTAGATTTAAATGAAAGTCAAGATGAATCTAGTTGGAGAATGAGTATTATTGAAGCAGATGCTATGCTTGAAGAATCTTTAAAAAATAAAGGAATACCAGGTGAAAATGTTGCTGAACTTTTAGAAGCTGCTAGGTCTAATGGTTATTCTCATATACAAGATATTTGGAATGCTCATTTAATCAGAAATGAAATTGCCCATAGTGGGTCTAAATACTCATTATCTAAAATTGAAGCTCAAAGAGCTATAAAAATGTACCGAAACTTTTTTGAAGAAATAGGAGCAATATAAAAAACACCGCAATTAAGATGATGATGTTTAAGGTAGCAAGAACGGTTCTTGCTACTATTTATCTATAAGCTCAGCGCAGTTGCGCAAGAACCGTTCTTGCGCATTTGATTTCACATAAGATTAAATCAGATTATTTGAATCCCTTTAACACATATTCCTTTACATTAGGTGGAAATTCAAAATTATCAATCTCATTTTTTTCTATCCATTTTACATCCATAGTATCTTCTAACGGTTTTGCTTCTCCTGATTTATATTTACAAAGAAATATTAAAGCTAGAACATTATCTCCGTTATTACTCCCAATAAAAGTATTATCATGTACTAAAATAATATCATCAAATATTTTAACCCCTACTTCTTCTGCAATCTCTTTTTTTAGATTTTCCAATAAAACATTATGTTCTATACCTGTAGATTCTATTTTTCCACGAATTAATTATACTATATTTCCTTGCGCAGTCGAAGGGACTCGAACCCTCAACCTCCCGCGTGACAGGCGGGTGCTCTAACCAGTTGAGCTACGGCTGCATTATGTATTTCACTAAAATTAACTAATTACTAAACTTAACTCTTATCACCCGCCTTGGCGGATGCTCGCTGTATTCTAATTGAGTTGAGCCCTGCCTGCCGGCAGGCAGGTACGGCTGCATTATTATGTATTTCACTAAACTTAACTAATTACTAAACTTAACTCTTATCACCCGCCTTGGCGAATGCTCGCTGTATTTTAACTGAGTTGAGCCCTGCCTGTCGGCAGGCAGGTACGGGCTGCATATATTTTCTTAAACAATATCATAAATAAAAAATATTCTATTTATGGTGTCGGCGGGAGGACTCGAACCTCCGACCTCGGGCTTATGAGTCCCGCGCTCTAACCAGCTGAGCTACGCCGACAAAAAACTAAACACTGTCTTTCCCTTAACTTAACTTCTCAATATTCGCATGTTAACCAAAACAGCTACGCCGACAAAAAACTAAACACTGTCTTTTAATTTAAAAAGATCAAAAAATCAATTGATTTTCGACTAGGACACATTTTGGCATGTCACTTGCCGAATTGTTGCGGGGGACCGAATCGAACGGCCGTCTCAAGGTTATGAGCCTTGTGAGATACCTCTTCTCTACCCCGCTATGTTTTACACTACTTCTCTACCCCGCTATATTAGATAAATACTAAATATTATAATTAACTTAATTACAATACTCGTTATTGTACTAGAAATTAGAAATTTTGCAATGTTTGGAAATATCAATTAATTATAGTATTCTTATTTAGTATCGTTTTATAAACAGGCCGTCATAGCTTAGTGGCAAAGCACTCCCTTGGTAAGGGAGAGAGCGTGAGTCCGATTCTCACTGACGGCTCCCTAAAACTACCCTGACTATCTTGTTTATCGATTGGTCTGTAGTTAATCACGATAGTTTTAGTTTAATTTGTCTTATCAGAGCCGAAGTAGCTCAGTTGGTAGAGCAGTCCCTTCGTAAGGGAAAGGTCGCGAGTTCAATTCTCGCCTTTGGCTCTGATGAGATTAATTAAAATTATTTTTTTAATGATTTTATATCTTGTAATAGATATTCAAATTAAAAAATTATGATAGAAAAGAAAAAAATTAAAATTTTGAAACTTGGTGGAGCTTTTTTTGACCCTAAACACATTAAGAATTTTTTCAAATTTTTTAATGAACAAAAAAATGAAATATATGTAGTTTCGGCAGTAAAAGGGGTTACCCGGTTATTAGAAATGATTTATCAGATAAAAACTCAAAAAGATGTTGGAGAAGAATACAAAAAAGAAGTAGCCAATCTTTCCATTGAGGGATTTATAAAAATTCATCAAGAATTAATTAATAATTTATTTGAAGAAGAACAAAGAACTACCTTTAAAAAAGTTTTCGATTCTTTAGTTGAAGATCTTAAAAATACAATTTTTGATAATTTTGAAAACCAAGAAAAATATTATTCAAAAATATTAAAATTTGGAGAACTTGCTAGCTCTAAAATTCTAAGTGCTTATCTCTCTCAAATTGGGAGTAAAAATATTTGGTTTGATGCCAGAGATTATGTTCTAACTGATGATAATCACAAAAAAGCTCAAGTTGTGTTGGTCCGTAATGATTTTAAAAAGTTATTTCAAAAAGCTCCAACCCTTGTAACTCAAGGTTTTATTGGGAAATCAGTTACAGGTCATGACACTGTTCTTGGTTATGATGGAAGCGATCGAAGTGCATCAGAATTCGCTATAACACTTTCAAAAGAGGTAGAATTAGACATTGAGATTACATTTTTTAAAGATGTTATTGGAGTTTTTAAGGGAAATCCTAAAGAAGAATCAAATCTTGAGATGTTTTCTGTTTTAACTTATAAAGAATATTTATTATTAGTAGAACAAACAGGTTCTTTCGTAGTTAGGCCAGATTCTATTTCTGCTTTAGCCAAAGCTGAAAACAAAATTATAACAAAAATTAAATCATATATTGATGTAGATAATTCTGGAACTATCATTAGTCATTAATAGTGAGATAAAAGTAAAAATTAGTTATAATGGATTAATGATGATAAAGAATGAAACTACTAGTAAAATACAAATAGAAATAGATAAACTAGAGAAACAAATGGCTCAAGTTGGGTTTTGGGAAGATAAAATTCTAGCACAGGAAACTATCAAACGTATCTCTTTTTTAAAAAATGAGATTTTAGGTGTGAAAAAATATGATAAGAAAGATGCTATTCTTTCTATATTATCTGGAGCTGGAGGAGATGATGCTGAAGATTTTTCGGCCATGCTACTTCGTATGTACTTGAAATATATTGAGAAAATGGGATGGCAGGTTAGTTTACTTCATGAAAATAAAAATGATCATGACGGATATCGAAATGTTTCTATTCAAATAGTTGGTAATTCTAAAGATATTGGAGTCTACGGAACCCTTAAGAATGAATCAGGTGTTCATAGATTAGTTCGTATTTCACCTTTTAATGCTAATGCTAAGAGGCATACATCCTTTTCTTTAGTAGAGGTTATTCCTAAATTAGATAAAGATGATCCCAACATAAAAATATCCCCAGAAGATATTAAAATTGAATTTTCTAAATCCAAAGGTCCAGGTGGTCAAAATGTTAACAAAAGAGAAACAGCTGTTAGAATTATTCATACTCCGACAAACATTTCAGTTCATGTTTCTACTGGTCGTACTCAAGAAGAGAATAGAGGAAGAGCAATGGAAATGCTTAAAGGAAAACTTTTTAAGAAATATGAAGAAAATAAACGAAAAGAGAAAGAAGGGTTATCTATTTCCAAAATAGTTAATATTGAGTGGGGGAATCAAATTCGTTCTTATGTTCTACATCCTTATAAATTGATAAAAGACCATCGAACAGGGGTCAGTGTCCATGATATAGAAGCTGTTTTAGAAGATGGTGAATTAAATGAATTTATAGAAGCAGAGAAAGATTTATAGTTTTGTCTATTACTATAAATAAGTTATAATATCTGTATCATTCCGAATCAATAAATAATCAACAATGATTTATTTTAATAATGTCACAAAAAAATATAAAAATACTGCATCCTTAGAAGATGTAACTTTTTCTGTCACGCAAGGAGAATTTGTTTCTATTATTGGACATTCAGGTGCTGGAAAAACAACCTTGATTAAACTTTTCTTAGCTGAAGAAAAACCAACAGATGGAACTATTTTTTATGAATCAACAGATATCCATAAACTTTCAAATAGAAAATTAACTAAATTTCGCCAGAAAATAGGCGTTATTTTCCAAGATTTTCGGCTCTTACACAATAAAACAGTCTATGAAAATATTGCTTTTGTAATGGAAGCAATTGGTAAAGAAGATTATGAAATTACTCAAGATGTTCCTCATGTTCTAGAACTTGTTGATCTAACAAATAGAATGCATCATTACCCGCACCAACTTTCTGGTGGAGAAAAACAGAGATTAGCAATTGCTCGAGCTATTATTAATCAACCTGAAATAATAGTAGCTGACGAACCAACTGGGAACCTTGATTCTACTAATACAAGTGAAGTCATATCCATTTTAAAAAAGATTAATGATTTAGGGACAACTATTATTTTGACTACTCATAATAGAGATGTAATTAATCAAATAAAGAGAAGAGTTATTATAATTGAGAATGGTCATATTATTCGTGATGATAATGATGAGAAGTATATGATATAATAATTCTATGTTATTTACTAATATAAAAAGAATTATACGTTCTGGTTTCAAGAATTTTATTCGTGGTGGATTTACCTCTATCGCTAGTATTTTAGTTATGGTTGTTACTCTTTTTGTCATTACTTCTTTGATTTTTGTTCAAGCATCATTAAATTCTTCTCTTAATAACATCAAACAAAAAGTAGATGTAACCATTTATTTTGTTCCAGGGGCCAAAGAATCAGCCATAAAAAATGTAGAATCATCACTAGAGAAATTACCAGAAGTTAAGGATGTTACCTATACTTCACAAGAGACAGCCCTTATTAATTTTAGGGCAAAACATGCTAATGATTATTTAACCTTACAAGCATTAGATGAATTAGATAAAAATCCATTAGGTGCTTCTCTTAGTATTAGAGCCCAAGATCCATCCCAATATGGGAGTATTGTTAATCATTTTAGTAGTGATGGTGCTATCTCAAAAGGGGCACTGACAATTATAGATAAAATTGATTACAATCAAAATAAAGTTATAATTAATAAGTTAAATTCAATTATAGCCGGAGCAAACAAACTAGGACTTATTGTTTCGCTCATTATGATTTTAATTTCAATTATAGTCACCTTTAGTACTATCAGACTTGTCATATTTATGTCGCGTGAGGAAATAACTACAATGAAGCTTGTTGGAGCTCTCGGTAAATATGTACAAGGTCCATTTATTGTTTCGGGTATTTTAGTTGGATTAACGGCTAGTCTAATTACTATAATATTATTCATCCCAATTTCTATTTGGTTAGGTAGCCATATGACTGATTTCCTAGGTATTAACCTGTATTCATACTATGAATCTAATTTCTTACAGATATTTATTATTATGTTAAGCTCTGGAATTCTTATTGGAGGAATTTCAAGTGCTTTAGCCACTACACATTATTTACGAAAATAAGCTATGAATAATCCTCAAGATAAGAATAAGGGAGTCAAAATGCCACAATGTAAATACATTTTTGTAATTGGTGGAGTTATTTCTGGCGTTGGCAAAGGGGTTGCTGCTTCAGCTATCGCTCGTATTTTATCTGACCGTGGTCAAGTAGTAACTTCTGTTAAAATTGATCCATATATTAATATGGATGCGGGAACAATGAATCCAACTGAACATGGTGAAGTTTTTGTTTTAGATGATGGTTATGAGACCGATCAAGATATGGGTAATTATGAACGTTTCCTGGATGTTGATTTAACAAATGAAAATTATATGACGACTGGTCGTGTATATCAGAGTGTTATTAATCGCGAACGTAATTTAGAATATAAGGGTAAATGTGTAGAAGTTGTTCCGCATATTCCGTTGGAAGTTATTGGTCGTATTGAAAAAGCTAGAGATTTAGCCAAAGCTAATGTTGTTATTATTGAAATTGGTGGAACAGTTGGAGAATATCAAAATATGCTTTTCTTAGAAGCCGCTCGAATGATGAAAATCAAATATAAAAAAGGAGTTTTTTTTGTTATGGTATCTTTTTTGCCAATTCCTTCAAAAATAGGAGAAATGAAAACTAAACCAACTCAATACGCAGTTAGAACTCTTAATTCTTCAGGTATTCAACCAGATGTAATAATAGCTCGTAGCAAACTCCCACTTGATAATCGTCGTAAAGAAAAAATCTCAATGTTTTGTAATGTTCCCATAGAAAATGTTATCTCGGCTCCTGACGTAGATAGTATTTACGATATTCCAATTAATTTTGAGAAAGAAGGGCTAGGGGATATGATTTGTAATAATACTGGTATGACCTGCGACACTTCTCATAATAAAGGTTCTATAATATGGTCTAAATTTGCTAAATCTGCCCATAGCTTTAATAACGAAGTTCATATTGCAATTGTTGGTAAATATTTTAATACGGGGGAGTTTACTCTCTCTGATTCGTATTTGAGCGTAATTGAAGCCATTAAATATTCTGCCTACTTGTTTAAAAGTAAACCAATTTTAACTTGGGTTTCTGCAGTTGATTTTGAAAAGGATTCCAAATCTATAAAAAAACTTTCAAAATTTGATGGCATTATTATCCCTGGAGGATTTGGTTCTCGTGGTATCGGAGGAATGCTTAAGACAATAGAATATGCTCGTAAACATAAAATTCCTTATTTTGGATTATGTTATGGGATGCAGTTATTAGTTATAGAATATGCTCGTAATGTACTTGGCTTGAAAGATGCTAATACTCGTGAAATAAATCCTAAAGCTAGAGATATTATTATTGATGTTATGGAGGATCAAAAGGAAAAAATTAAAAATAAGAAATTTGGTGGAAGTATGAGATTAGGCGCTTACCCTGCTAAATTGAAAAAAGGGACAATTGCAGAAATGGCTTACCAGAAAGCTTCTAATAAAAATAAAAACCCTAAATCTATATCTGAACGTCATAGACATCGTTATGAAGTGAATAATTTATATAGAGAATCTTTAGAAAAAGCAGGACTCGTTTTTTCAGCACTTTCTCCTAATGGTCAACTTTGTGAAATCGCTGAATTATCACAAAAAAAACATCCCTTCTTTTTAGGAACTCAGTTTCATCCAGAATTTAGGGCTAGACCCTTACATCCCCACCCTCTTTTTACAGCCTTTATTAAAGCTTGTTTAAAGAATAAGAAAAAAGCAAATTAAATTTTCATAGTTATCATACGAATTTAATATAAAGTATCTTCACCATCCCTTAATTTACTTTTCTTGATTATTTCTAAGATCCGATCTTCATCGTCTGTAATAGTATAGATATTTAAATCATCAGAATTAATTGTATTGTATTTTTTAAGTAAAACTTCCTCTATTACTTTTTCTAATGGGTTCCAATATTCAGAACCAAAAAGAATAACGGGAATTCGTCCAATTTTATCTGTTTGTTCTAAGGTTAATACTTCAAAGAGTTCATTAAAAGTACCAAAACCGCCAGGACAAAAAATACAAACTTCAGTTGTGTAAGACATAGAAACTTGTCGAGCAAAAAAGAAATAAAATGGAACCTCTTTTGTCAAATATTTATTTGCTTTCTGCTCACGAGGTAATCTAATTGTTAAACCTATAGATTCTCCCCCAGCTTCATATGCTCCACGTGAAGCAGCTTCCATTATTCCTCCTCCACCACCAGATAAGATAGTATAACCAAGCTCTTTTGAAATGCGATAAGCTAATTTTTGAGTTTTTTTATAAACTTCATGATCTTCTTTGAAACGAGCTCCACCATAAAATGTAACTGAAGCCTTAACATCTTTCATGGCATCTATTCCTTGTTTGAATTCTTCTTGAATTATATGAAGTTTAGTTTCTTCATCGTCATCGTTAGTTAAAGTAATACAGCCATTTTTAATATCCTCAGATGTTATATGTTTAAGATTATATTTTTTTTCTTTATCAATCACAGGTTTAATCTTACCTTAATTAAATAATATTTTCAAATTGCCTTTTCGTAATTTTATGCTAATATATTTTTAGATAGGAAATTATTGCCAGATCGTCTAATGGTAGGACACATCTCTCTGGAGGATGTTATCTTGGTTCGAGTCCAAGTCTGGCAGCATATATTTTATGAAAATCATAAATAGTTTTATACCAATAATATAAAACCAACTTATTGTTATTATATTAAAATGAAAATTTTAGTATGATAATAATTTAATGCACTGTTATTATTCGCTAGAATTTGTTAATTTTGGTAGTATAATAAGAATATATCATGGAACAGAATTCTAATAAACAAATCACATATTCAAATCAAAATTCTATTTCTAGAATTTGTTTAGTTTGCCATCAGCCTCTTCTCCCAGAGTATTATTTTTGCCCTAATTGTGGAACTAAAATAAAACAAACTACTCTTTCAACAACAATCCAAACGCAATTATTAATATATGCATTTAGCATTGTTTTACCAACAATTCTCTTTATTTTTATAAAAAAATGGCCAGGAAATAAGTACTCCAAATCAAATAATCCTAAAGAGAAACAAATTGGACAAATTGCTTGGGTTTTATTGATAGTTTCTACGGTTCTAACTATGTGGTTCTCTTATATCCAAATCCAAAAAATGATTAAATCATCAATTAACAGTATTAGTAATATTAACACTGATATCGGCTCATTCTAAGTTTTAAAAATATGAAACCCATACACATTACTTCTGGTATCATTTCAGTGCTTGTTTTAATTATTTTTGCTAATATTGTTGTTTATCAAGCAATTGTTTATATTTTTGTACTTACTTTTGGTTTAAATATAATAAAATTTGTACTTATTATATTATCTTTAGGTTTTATAATTGCTATTCTCATTGGTCGGAGACATTACAATTTTTGGTCACGGACACTTTATCTTATAACATCAATATGGTTTAGCTTTTTCATTTATTTGTTTTTTATTTCTCTTATTTATTTCATTATTCTTGACATATTCAACGGAGCAAACGATATAATCAATTTAATTTGGAAGGCAATGGTTGTTGTTATCGTTTCGTTTATTTTTTATGGTATTATCAATGCTAGAAAATTCTATGTTAAGACGGTAGATATTAAATTACCTCACCTCCCCAGAGAATGGGAAAATAGAAAAGCAGTTTGGATAAGTGACGTTCACATAGGATTAGTATATAACAAACAGTATATACAAAAAATTGTAGATAAAATAAATGAGCTTCAGCCAGATATAGTATTTATTGGAGGTGATTTATTTGATGGAATTTCAACTCCTTCTGTAATAGAATTTGCAAATCCACTAAGAAAAATTTCTGCCCCATTAGGAATATATTTTGTTTCAGGTAATCATGAGCTATATGGTAAAACTTCTGAATTTTATAAAAAAATAGAATCTCTCGGAATAAAGAGACTAAAAAATGAAATGGAGACAATAGAGGGATTACAACTTATTGGAATTGAATATTCTAAAGTTGCAGAGAAAGATGGTTTTCGCGAAATTCTTAAAAATCTCAAAATTGATGATAGTAAATCATCGATTCTGATAAAACATGAACCTCGTGATTTGAAAATAACCGAAAAGGCAGGGGTGAATTTACAAATATCAGGACATACACACAACGCTCAACAATGGCCATTAAATTACTATGCAAAAATTTTTTATAAGAAATATATTTATGGATTAAATCGTCTTGGTAATATGCAAGTTTATACATCAAGTGGGGTAGCAACTTGGGGACCTTCAGTTCGGATTGGAAGTAAATGTGAAATTGTTGAATTTCGTTTCAAAAATATGGAAAAACAGAACAATATAGGTGATTAGTAATTTTTTTGTTATTATTAAAATATTAAATAGCCATATATGTCCATATTTATAGAATTTTCTCTCATATTAGTTATTGCAACTTTCGTAGCTCTGTTTATGCGTGTTCTTAAACAACCATTAATTGTTGGATATATGGCTACGGGTATTTTGGTTGGACCTTATTTTCTAAATCTTTTGAGTTCTTACGGAGAAATGGAATTTTTTTCTAAAATAGGAATTTCAATCCTTCTTTTTATTGTTGGATTAACACTTAACCCAGATATTGTCAGAGAGGTTGGGAAAGTTTCTTTTATAACAGGGCTTGGTCAGATAATTTTTACTTCTGTCATAGGATTTTTTCTTATTCAATTTTTAGGTTTTAGTTTAGCTTCCTCTTTTTATATAACTATAGCTTTAACTTTAAGTAGTACGGTTATTGTTCTTAAAATGCTTACTGATCGTGGAGACACGAATAAGCTCTATGGAAGAATTTCCATTGGTTTCTTATTAGTGCAAGATTTATTCGCGACAATTATTCTACTTGGAGTTACTACATCTGCTTCTATAACAAACTTAAATGGAACCAACAGTATTCTTGCAATCGGGATGAAATTATTTCCACTTTTCATTTATGGTGGGTTAGTGGTCTTAGCTTTATATTTTATAAGCAAATATATTTTGCCTAAATTAGTTTCTTTTGTTGGAGGAAATCAAGAAATACTTTTTATTTTCTCAATTGCTTGGGGGTTAGGACTAGCTTCTCTTTTTTATGTTATTGGATTTTCAATTGAAATCGGTGCTCTTATCGCTGGGGTAATGTTGGCGGTTTCTCCATTTGCTTATGAAATAGGGGCGAAAATGAAACCCTTACGTGATTTCTTTATATTAATATTTTTTATTCTTCTTGGCTCACAAATGGTTCTCAGTCAATTTTCTATTATTTTAATTCCAGCTATTATTTTATCCCTTTTTGTTCTAATTGGTAATCCCTTAATTGTCTTTTTACTAATGAACGTTTTGAAGTATAGAACTAAAACAGCCTTTATGGCTGGGCTAACGGTTGCTCAAATTAGTGAATTTTCTCTTATTTTAGTTGCTCTTGGTTTTTCCCTTGGACAAATAAATAGTGAAGTTGTTTCATTAGTTACTTTAGTTGGAATTATTACGATTGCTAGTTCCACTTATCTTATTCTTTATGCAGATTGGATTTATTCAAAATTATATAATTTCCTTAAATTTATCTCTATTAGAAAATATCATTATCTAGAAAAACAAATTGAAGGAGGTAATCCAGAAATAATTATTATAGGTTACGACAGAGTTGGTTATGAATTCGCTTCTGTTGCTAGTAAGGTTAGTTCCAGATACTTAGTTATTGATTATGACCCAGAATCAATAAAATCACTTCAAAAAGAAAACATCCCATTTAAATATGGCGATGCTGAGGATTTAGAATTTCTTCAAGAAGTTGGATTTCCGAATGCTCGTATTATTGTTTCAACAATTCCTGATTATGAAACCAACCTTTTGTTAGTAAAATATTATCGTAAAAGTAACTCCGATGGAACCATTATAGTAATTGCTAGTCAGATTTCAGATGCTAATGATTTATATGATGCTGGAGCTTCTTATGTTGTTATGCCTCACCATTTAGGAGCTCATCACGCTGCCCAAATGATTACTAAATATGGTTTTAATACTGAAGGTTTTGATGAAGAGAAAAAAATACATCTTGCTAAACTATTGACTCTTAAAAAACACCAGCGATAATTTATTTTGGAGCAATAAATAATATCTAAAAATAAAAGCCGACTTTTCAAAAATAAAAGCCAGCTTTTTTTAGCAGATAAAATATAAATTCATACCCTAGACCCGCTATCAGGGCTCCTAGGATATTACTCATCAAAAACAGGATTTTAACCTTTCTTGATGATAATCCGTCCCACTTATACATTCCAGGACGGAAATAAATCACAGTTATGACCGAGTCGGTCATAACTAGAACTAATATCAAGGCAATTTCTCCTATTGCCTTGTATTTTTTTATTCTTTGGGTGAACCGGCTGCTACCCCGGTTTTTTGATTGGTTCTTCAAACTTTCTATGAAGAACCAATCTACTTTCAGATAATCATAAATTATGATCATCTGATATCTTGAGATAATACTAACTAAGAAAATAGCTAGTATATTCAAGATAATATTTCCATACATGACTATTATAAATGGGTACAGTATATATCCAATAAAGATATTTATAGATGCATATACTGAAATTCCCATTAAAAATCGTCGTGGGGAAAAATCTTTTTCCATTTTTTTCTATTTTTTTTTTAAAAAACTACTCATTCATCGCCACTCTACCTCATTTAGAGTTTTTATACAAATTATTGTAAATCTCTATAAAATGATATATTTAATAGATGGAACCATTAGCTTCAAAAATTAGACCCAAAAATCTATCTGAATTCATTGGACAAAATCATTTAGTTGGAGAAAATAAACCTCTTAGGGTTGCTATTGATAAAAAACATTTATTTTCTTTTATCCTTTGGGGTCCGCCTGGTGTTGGAAAAACAACCTTAGCAAGAATTTACGCTAAGGCTTTTAATGCTGAGTATTATGAACTTTCGGCTGTCTCGTCAGGGAAAGATGATATTCGTAAAATTGTTGAAACTGGATCTTTATTAGCTCCGCGAATTCTTTTTTTAGATGAAATCCATCGTTTTAATAAAGCTCAACAAGATTTTCTTTTACCATATGTTGAAAGTGGAAAATTAACTTTAATTGGAGCAACAACAGAAAATCCTAGTTTTGAAATTATTCCAGCACTTCTTTCTCGTTGCCGAGTTTTTATTATGGAAGAATTTTCTGATGATGAGATGAAAAAAATTATTAAAAGAACAAAATATAAAATTAAGAAAAAAGCTCTTGATTGGCTTATACTTATGTCAGCAGGTGATGCTCGACAGGCTATTGCAATGCTTGAAAATACTATGAGTTTATACCAAGAAATAACTTTAATAAGTTTAGAGAACGCTCTTCAATCAAAGTTTTTGCGTTATGATAAAAAAGGAGACGAACATTATAATACTATTAGTGCTTTTATTAAAAGTATGAGGGCTTCTCAACCCGATGCCGC
>VAPE01015544.1_pt1 | contig 13830 bp, 21 predicted proteins | sample 3393911 | NCBI WGS metagenome assembly VAPE01 (sample SAMN08290436, study PRJNA428436) | hydrothermal vent metagenome | isolation source: Deep-sea hydrothermal vent chimney | place: Atlantic Ocean: South-mid Altantic Ridge | reverse complement strand
GCGATACCATCGGCATTATCCGGCGTGGACTGCGCACGATCCCAGGCGCCGGACACCGAATCATAGAGTAATGCCCGCGCAACCACCCCCGCCAGTCCGGGACTCCCCGTCGCGATACCATCGGCATTATCTGGCGTGGACCGCATCCGATCCCAGGATGCGGCCGTCGCATTCCAGAGCGCGGTAAACGCCTCGACAGGCAGGGACCCGACCCCCTGGAGCGCGTCGGCCGGGATGACACCGTCCTCTACCGCGCCCTTGAGGATCGCGCGTAGCCGGCCGGCCTGGTCGAGCGATAGCGGCCTATAGACACCCTCGCGCGCCTGCTGCGGGAGCGCCGACGTGCGTCCCAGCGCCACCTGCGGTTCGTCTTTCGGGTCCGTCATTTCAGCACTCCGGCGGCAAAAAGAAGCCGCTGCATCGCATGCGCGGATGCAGCACGGTATCGGAGATCGGATACACCATCCCACCCGACCACACGTCATGCAGCGGGACGCCGGGATCGCCGTTCGCCTGTCCGGCCAGGCATAACACCCGGGACTCGTCGGCGAATACAGCGGCTCCGGTACGGCCGGCTCGGCCCTTATTCCACGCGGCGGCCGATGTCAGGTGGAAATTCAGAAGATCATCCGTCCACGCCGGCGGGTGTGTCCACAGCCCGTTCACCACCCACAGCTGCCTGCCGTGCGTATAAAGATTACAGCCCGTCCCGGGACCGATCAGCGTATCTACCAGGGTCCAGGTCTCGCCGAGATCCGGACTCACCACCACCTGCAGATTCCCGGCCCCGTCCTCTGAATCCGTCATGACCAGCTTGCCCGCGTACTCGATGCAGCGCCCCGCATCCGCTCCCGTTGCTGCGCCAAGGTAGGCCGTGACCTTCTCCCACGATGCGACCGTGCCCCCGGACGTCGTGCGAAACGTCACATATTCCACGTTGCCCGCATCCCAAAACGGCGCGCAGATCGTACCCCCGACCACCACCAGCTGCGCCGGCGTGAGGGGCGCGACGAATAGCGCATCGATAACGCTTACGTCCGCGATCCACTGCGTCCAGCTGATTCCATTGTCCGACGAGGCCCATAGGCTCACCGCCGCCGCCTCGGTGACCAGCGCGACCAACGTGCCATCGTGATGGACCATGCTTACGATCCCGGTCGGCACCCAGGGCGCGTCCGGCAGCTGTACCCACGATGCGCCCCAGTCACCAGTGGCCCACACCTCGGACACCCACAGGCCGGTTACATTATCCAGCCCGCCGGCGACAAAGCACTTTTGCCCGATTCTTGCCGTTGCCAGATAATCGGTGGCTCTGCCGGGGAAGTCCGCCTGCTGGACCGGCAGCGATAGCGCGGATACCCGCACCACCAGGCGGCCCTCACTCGGGATCCGCAGCTGCGTCCCGAGTGAGGCTCCCTGCCCGACGGGCAGCTGATTCATTCCGACGGCCGGGGCGCCGTCGACGTAGGCCGATAGCCGGATATCCGCACCCTGGAGCACGGACGTCGACGGGGCAAGGTCCCACTCGATGCGCTGGATGACGGACTCATACCCAGTGGTGTTCTTGAGATCGAATTCCCACTTACGCGCCTGACTGAATGGCTGGGCCGGCCGGTCCTCGCTCGAGACCGACCACGGATGCGATCCAGTCGGGTACATCGAATACGTGGGGATTGCCTCCACAGGCTCCGGGCACGCATGCCCTGCACCGTGCAGGTCCGCATGCGGGATCTCTCCCGCACACCCACCGCCTGCGTCGTCTGATGCATCCTCAACAGCAATCCCGTCGGGCACATCCCGCAGGCGCCGTTCTTCAGCTTCCTTTTCGCTGATCATGATCATCGATCAGCCAAGCACGAACCGCTTCTTACCCAACATGCATAGGTACACGGTATACGCGGTCGCGCTCAGGTTGCTCACCGTCCAAATCACCGTCGACCCTCTGATGATCGTGCGCGGCGTCGGCAGGATGAACGGCAGTTCACCGGTCCCGAAAATATCCGAAAACGGGATCGGCCTGTGGAACACATCGCGCCCGCTGCCGCCGGCGCGCCACTGCACCAGCAGCGCCGGAGACCCCTGCACCACCGGCGGATCTCCCTGGTCCGTCACCCATCCGGTCAGTTTTTGCACGCAGAAATCGGCATCCTGGTCGAATACTAAGTTCTCGCTCTGCGTCTTCCCGGCGCCTACGAGAATCGGCGTCGGCTGATAGACGAAGAAATCCTCGAAATCACGTCCGGCCGTACTCACGTGCTCCACCATATCCTTCCCCTCTGGCCGGCGGCGCCTCACATGGCGCCGCCCTTGTACACGCTGCACTCGGCTTACTGGACCGGCCGATACCGATAACCGAGCAGGCCAACGCCGACGCTACCATCGACACCCGACGGCATGGCACGCACGCCCTCAGGCCAACGGAGTGCCGCCCCAAATCCTTGGCCGGGCGGGATCTCGATGGGAGTAATCGCCATCACCTCGCCGCAGATTTGCGCGATCCCGGCGACCGTGAGTAGTGAAGCGGCGGCGGTCGTAGCATCGGACAGCGCGAAATTGGCGGTGAATTTGTACGGGGGCGGAAATAACCCCAGTGGAGCGCCGGCGGCGTAATCCTTGGTGCCGATTTTGAATTCGAGATTCCCGGACTCATAGAACGCCAGCAAGTCATCGGCAGCGGTATACACGTTCGCGGCACTCGCCTGCGCTCCCTTCACAATCGGTGCGCCCGACTGGAAGCCCACGTAGATGCCGGTGACCAGGAAAATTTCGGGCTGCGGAAGCTGGCCGGCCAACTCCATATTCGTCGCCGACCTGGTTTTCGCGCTGGATTCCTGGGTCGCAAAAAAGTTCAGCGACTGGACGCCGGCGTTCGGATAAGTCTGGCGATCCCACAGCGGGCTGTAGACCACATCCTTCGCCCCAGGCCAATTCACGCCGTAACGTGACTGCACTTCATGCAGGGCGGGCGGGATGCGGCCGGTAGTCAGTTCGGTTCCCATGTTCTTCTCCTTTGGAAATCTGGAAATCTGGAAATCATCCCCGCCTATGCGGCGGGGATGCAATTAGGCGCGCCGTGGAGAAACCACCGTCGGAACAGTGTCCTCCATAAACATACCCAGGGCCCCCTGATCCACTACGGCCGGGCTGAAATAGCCCATCGAGCCCAGCTTGAGATCCGGCATGTGCACCGCGGCTAAGTCCTTCGCCTGCGTCGCGGCAGCGACGGTAAGCGCGCCCACTGCCAGCTCAGCACCGGCGCGCTCGAATCCGGCGGCCTTGGCACCCAGCCCGATGCCGACCGCGAGCAACGCCTTGACGGCGAATCCGGCGACGCCCGATTTCATTTCCGCCGGCAGGGGAAGGTACCCCACCCCCAGCTCCATGACCATCGCGCCGGCGGTGCCGACAGCGGCGGGGCGCAGGGTATCGTCCCACAGGCCGTCCAGCAGACCGACAGGCTCACGCCGGCGGGTCGCCATGGCACGGCGACGTGGATTATTGCGGATGAACTCGCCGTCCGCCGCACGCGGATGCGCGCGGGCGGTCCACCGCTCATGGTGGTACGCGCGGGTCTCCCGGCGCGGGTTTTTCTTGATGATTTTGCGTTTCGGGTTCCGGCGGATGCCGGACACGAACTCGCCCAGCGCGTTGCGCGGGCGCCGCTTAGCCGCGCGGCTCAACTTCTCCCGCTCTGCCGCCGACTCTCGCCGGCGGGGGCGGGGATTCACCAATAACAGCTGTCCAGCCATGTTACTTCCTCCGATGATCTACGATTCCGCGTTCAGTTACCCGGTACTTCCCGCCCAGCAGGTACAGCTGGGTACCATCCTCGCCGACTGCCAGCACCGGCGCAGCATCACGCCGGAATGTGTGAATGAATTTCTCGTTCCCGCCATGGATGGTGGTCGTGTAGATAACTCCGACACACAACCCCATCTTCACGCCCACCTGGTCCGCCGGCAGATCCCACCTCTCTGCACCACGCGGCGCGCTCTCTCGGAATCCTGCGTACAGACGTTCCGCCTTCCCCGTCGTCCTTTTCTGCGCGGCCTTCTTGCGCGCCTTCTTGCGCGGATTAATCCGCGCCTTCTCTTCCCGGTACTGCCGGACCAGGTCCGCCGGGATCGTGCGGCGCCGGCGGAGATAAACGGCCGTGGCCTCGTGGTACGCGATCGCCACCGCCTGTCGGCCCGGGTATCCCTCATCGCGCAGCTGCGCGATTTTCCTCGATAGCCACTCCCGGCGTGCCGGTGCGGTCGATGCGGGACTGAGCGGGCGCACCACGCTCATCGCGCATGGTCCGCGCGCCAGCGTACGAGCATCCACGCCAGGGTACCCACCCCGATCAGCACGGCCACCGCCTTCGCGGCTCCGGCCGTCTCCCGCAGTAGCCCCGGCTGCGCGCGCACCGCCGCAGCCGCAGCCGTCGGCGTCATCCCCTCATGCACCAGGCGCTGTATTGCGTCCACGCGCTGGCGGAATGCTACGACCGACGTTACCCAGTAGGTCAGCGCCGTCACCGCCGCCGTGATCGCGCCGACCGTGATCAGCCCGACGATGCCGAGATCGCCCATCCCCAGCAGCGAGCGCACATAGCCCGATGCCGACTGGTAGGCGCCCTCCACTCCGTGCAGCGCCGCGTTTACGGCGGTCCGCACGGCGGAGACCGCTGTGCGTGCGGCCGATCCCCGGGATACCAGCGTCGTATACTCCGTGCGCAGCTCCGGCACCTGGTCGATCAGCGCGCGGGGGGCCTGGCGCGTCAGGTACCCCCACGCCGCGGTGGCGTGTCGCTCAGCACGGCCCAGCCGGCCTACCGCCGTATGCCAGTCGGACCCCAGCGTCGCGAGCATCCCCGGCATTACCGTGCGCGCCTCGTCATCATCCAGATTCCGCCGACGGCGAGTATCGCCATCGCGGCATACACCCAGGTCTTGCGTGTGCCCGCGGATACCGCGCCGACCAAGCGTGCGGTCACCTGCGGAGACGGCGATACCTGCACCTGCATCGCCGGCAGTCGCAGCTGGGAGACATCCAGCGGAGCGAGCCCCTGCTGTGCCCGGGCCAACTGGATCCCCATCACCTTCCTTTGCACCCGATACTGGAGCAGCGCCGGGACGACCGTTTTTGCGGCGCTTGCCGCGTCGGATCCGATAGACGTGAGGGCACTCCCCAGCGCATCCCACCACCCACCCAGGCCGGCGAGCATCGAGCGCGAGCTGCGCGCGACCGACCTGCGCGCGTCGGACGTCGCCTCGCGGTATGCGACGGGATTCCACCGCGCGAGCCAGCGCAGGAACTCATGCTGCGCCGGCGTCAGAGAGACGCCGCGCGGGACCAGTGTCGACACCTTGGTTGCCATCTCTCTCTCTCTCCTGCCGTTATAGAACTCGGCGCGCCAGATCCAGGACGCCGGCGCCAGCCGCCAGCCACACCAGCAGCGTGCCCGGGCTTTTCTTTTTCACGGCGCCCGCCGGCGCAGACTGCGCGGTCTGTGTCTGGATAATCAGACGCTGGGCGCGCTGGTACGCGCTCGCATAGGCCGGCCGTGCCGCGGTGTCCCCAGCGGACACTCGCGCGGCTAACGCTTTGGCGGTCGCGATTGCAGCGGCCGCCTCCGTGCGCAGCGCGTCCGTCCGCGCTTCACGTGCGGCGATCTGCGCGGCGGCCGCGATCTGCGCGGCGGCCGCGGTGTGCGCGGCGGTCGCGGTGTGCGCGGCGGTCGCGGTGTGCGCTGCGTGCGTCGCCTGCGCTGCGGCGGTCGGAGCACGAACACTCAACCGTAGCGACGACGCCAGCCCAGCGATGCCCCTCATAGCGGACGCCATCGCGCTCTGCAACACCGTCCACCCAATTGAATGCCCCCCCTGCCCGCGCTTGAACATCTTCTGCACCGTCGCCATATTTTTTGCTCGGATCGCCCAGGCGCGATCCACATAACCTCCGCGCGGTAGCACCCCGTCACTCTGTAGGGCGGACTCCAGACCACGCAGCCCTACCCTCATCTTTTTTTCCAGCACCCCAAGATCCTCCCACGCTACCGGCTTGTGGGACAGATCCGACACCAACCCATTCCAGATTTTGCCCACCCGCACAGACCGGGCTGCCTTCGCCGCAGGCAAGAACATCGACGTCATCAACACCATCAATTGATAGTCATCTCCCCGGAGACGCGCTTCCTGCGCATTCGCCGCCGCATCATGCGACCGGTGGCCAAAAATCCCGAAAATATCCTGCTTCAGGTGGTGGAACGACCGGAACGGATGGATAATTTCGTTAACCGCCAGCGGGGCGAGCATGATCGCGGCCGCCACGGGTACCCCCACGCCGGGGATCGCGAGCGCTGCCGATGCCGCCGCGCCCTGGACCTCCTTACTCTTGCGGCCCAGCCCGAGCCCGGATAAATCAACCATGCGCTGGCGCCTATCCATCAGGATACCCTCTGGACCATGCGATATGGCCACGGCGGCGACCACCCGAGAGGCACATCCTCCGTCGTCTCTGCGGATGTCCACCCAGCCCCCGGCACCAGCGCCTCGAGATAGACATGGCCGAATGCGCCCGCTCGAGGTCCGATCGCCACCAGTCTCGTCGCGAACCCGACCGACTCCGCCAGCGCCCCCAACAGCACCGCCTGGTCATCACAGTCGCCGTGCCGGATCGACAGCGTAGCTGCCGGGGTCTGCACGGTCTCCACCGTATGCACATCGCGCGTGTATCGGATCGTGTGGCGCACCCATTGACGGAGCGCGTCCAGCTCCCGGTGGTAATCCTTAGCCGGGAGGGACGACACGATGCGTAGGGCGGTCTGGCGGATGATCTGCATCGTGCGGCCGGCGCGGATCGTCGCGGCCATGATGCGCAGGGTCGCGCGCGTGCCCGGGGGTCCGTCCGGCACCCACCCGAGCGCACTAGGCCGACTGGGCTGCGTCGCCATTCCCACGCTGGAGATCCTCCTGGTCCAGCTGGGCGACGAGGAGCGTGCCCAGCTGCCGGAACCACTTCTCGTGGTCCGGTACTCGCTCATCAATTCCAGCGAGCACGTCGATCGCATCCGGACCAGAGAGGAACCGCCGGGCTTTCTCGGCCGACACCACCCGCAGGACAGGGGCGATCCACTGCGACGGCTGCTGCCCCGACTCCGCCCCCGCGATCAACTGCGCGAGGAACATGCGCTCTGCCACCATCTCCGACCCTCTCGGTGCGTCGTCCTCGTCTGGGACCGGATCCGCAGCCGGTACCGGCGCAACCGGCGGTGCCGCCCGCTGGTCCACCAGCGCCTCACGGAGCACTGGCACGATGCCCTTGACTGTCTCGAGCAGCACGTCCGCGCTGCTCGTCTCTCCGCGCGGGGATAGCGTCCGTGCCATTTCGAGGACTCGCTCAGTCAGGGCAAGCCCGTCGAGCGCCGCCGGCGGCGGCGCCACCGGAACCGGCACTGCGGGAGTGAGAGACTGGACCGCCTGCACCATGGCGAGCATGGACTGCATCTGTACTGCGGGATCCGGCGGCCGGAGTGACGCGAGCAGGGACTCGAGCATACGGTCGGACCGGTCACGGTCCCGGGTCAGCTGCTCGAGCACCGCGCTGATCGCGGGGCTTTCCGCCGGCGCCGGCGCGGGCTCTGGTGGACGCGCTCGTTCTTCCGGCGGCGTCCATCCTGGGGGGGCCTCGACCCGCACCCGCCAGGAGCGGGGCGGGATCCCGCGGCGGCCGCGGACGGATACAGAGACGGCATACTCGCCGCCGCCGTACTGATCGCGCACCATATCGAGCGAGAAAATCTCCGCCGGGACTTGCGATAGATAGATTTTCTCACCGTCCGGACGGATCCGGTAGATCATCGCCCGGACTGATCCCTCCCCACCGTCGATGCGGCCCTGTAGCTCCGCTATCGCGTCCTCCATCCGGTCATCGGACGGCCGGAATCCCTCTAGGTCAGTCGCTTCTGCCGCCATGCGTCACCATATCCAGTACCATCCTGGACGGGACACTACCACCAGTAGTGTGCTCAGCGCAACCTACTCGATCTGGTCGGCGTACCCACCGCCGACCATCGGCACGCGCGAGAAGACTTCATTGAGGGCGCCGCGTACCGCCTCCGATCCCTCGTCCTCCGCGATACAGAGCACCCACTCCTGCGCTCTGCACCGGCAGACCACCGTCCACTGATCTCGCGATAGCGTGACCACGGGACGTGCGGTCGGCGATCCTTCGGTCAACAGATCTGTATCAAACAATTCTAACTTCTTCAATCGGTTGCGCAATCCCTTGCTCCACCGTAGTTGCTGCCGGCCGTGGAACGCGCCGGCGAATTCCACCCACAATTCGCCGGCGCGAGCATCGCCGGCGCCGGCGTCATCGAGTAATCGCCAGGGAGAGCGCCCGGACCGCTTGCCCTCCTTGGATGGCGCGCCCGTCAGCTCCTGGATCGCCGACCAGCCGGCGACATAGTCCGCCGCTATCTGGGCGGTACCCTGCGCCGGGAGGTCATACCACAGGACGTGGACCCCGTGCTCTCGCGACGGGGTCGGAAGGTCGGCACGGATGCAGACGGTTTTCCAGGCGGCGTACAGCTCGGATTCGAATTCCGTCCGGCTTTCCGGCGCGATTGGGCGCGCAAAGAAAGTCAAATTGTGCGCGTGCGGATGCCATCCATTGCGCTCCCCGTGCGTCACCTCGCTCGCCTTCACCTCACCCTCGATTCCCCACCGGCCAACGAAACGTCTCCATGCCCGGCATGCTCGTAACTTACTGCGTGCCTTGGCAAATTTGCCGACGATCTCACGCAGGTCATCGTTTCTCCGATGCGGAAATGTATAGGTCACCATGGCGACCGCCATCCCCTGCACGTCGGCCTCCACCACCGCCTCCGCCAGCTCCATCCTCCGGCCGGCGGCGATCTTGCTACTGCACGCCGGACAGAGCCAGACGTCTCCGCACCGGTACAGTCCGCTGTACCAGGCGCGGCCGTCCTCCATCATCATCTCGACGCGCTGGTCACCCCAGTCGGACTTCGCCACTCGGTGCCCGCACCAGGCGACCCGATATTTCGGTTGCCCTCCCGGTACCCCACTCCGGGACACCAGATGCCGGGCAGTACCCCGCATCCGGTACATGCGCTTGCGCGCGCTTTCCCCCGATGGCGCGCGTAAGTCCTTGATCCTGGTAGGGGCGGAATCCTTATTCGTAATCCTTCCAAGGGGCGCCCTGGGTGCGCCTCTCACGGCTCCGGGATCCGGCGGGAGGAGGCGATACTGCGGGACGGACGGGGAGACGGCGGTCATGCGGACGTGCGCGTTGCGCGCGCGAGGGCGACCAGCCACAGCGCGAAGGCGGCCGGCGTAGCGGATCGCTCGCGCGGACCCAGGCCAGGGCGCTTCGGCGGTGCGCCCGGGGTCAGCGGCCTGCCCCCCCAAGTCGCCGTGTGAGACGGCTCAGCGAGCGACAGCGGGATCGCCGGGATACAGCGGGGAGCCACCCCGACCACATACAGCCACGTCCTCTTGCGCGCTCGGTGACCGAACCAGCACTGGTCCAGCGGTAGGACCCAGCCGTCATACCCGTCTGAGCGACCGGGAGAGAGTCCGTGCGTCCGGAATAGACTGGACCCAGCCGGGTGCTCGAGCACGCCGCCCCACCGGCGAACCTGCCCGAGCGCCCAGGGCGCCAGCTCTTTCTCGCCGGGGTGCTCGCCGGCGAGACCGCGCATCCGGGACCACAGCCGACAGGGCGGGTGCGCGACGACCGGCGTACCGCCAGGCCACTGGAGCGCGTCTCTGTCAGCACCCCAGCAATCGACGCCGTCGAGCGTCCGATAGACGCTCGACGGCGCGACGAACAGCACTGATACCGCCCTCACCGACTCCCGTCCATGTATCTCGCGCCGGGGTACTCGGGCTCCCCGGTCAGCCTAAACCCGATGGCATCCCCGGCCACATCCATCGTGACAGTTGCGGGGAATGCCCCCACCTGCGCGATATCCACCGACTGGCGGTCCACCCCCCCGCCCGGGAGAGCGGCCCAAAAGACATCCACCTGCGCGTGCGACAGCGCCTCCCAGGCGTCGGGCGTGATCCTGCATCCCATCCACCACCTGATCGGCGTGTGCGGATCGCACGCGCCGTATCGGGCGACCCAGGCGTCAGCCGCCTGGCGCTCCGCCGCCATCAGCGCCTCCACCAGGAGGCGATAGTCTCGCCCCACGCGGTCTCGCCCATATTCCCACCCCCCATCCACCACGCCCCGGAGCGTCGAGCCCCCAATCATGACCGTCTCACCCTCGAGACGGCCGTCCACCTCCCGCGTGAACTGCATACTCATGAGGACCCGAAGCGGGCCCTGCTCGTCCCGGCGCCCCCGGATGATCACCAGCACCTCGCGGTGCTCCTCCGCGCCCACCGCCGGCACTGCCGCCAGCATGCGGTACGCCGCCGACTCTCCATCCATCATAGCGTAGTCTCCCGGGACCGTAGGGTCCCCATGTGTGCGCCCAGCACCATCTGGGCCGATACCACGTCACCATCCACTGCGTGCGCCGCATGGTAGGCGATCCAGTCTCCGGGGGACGCGAACCGTAGCGCCTCGCACGGATCTCGGGACCACCCAGACCCCGTCCAGGCCACGCAGGCCGTCTCCTGCGGGTCCGTCCAGATCTCGCGCACCAGTAGGTACACCGCTACCCTCCCGCCCCGCGACGCTCGCCGCGCCGCCGATCCCAGATCCTGGCGGGATCCTGGCGGCGGTCCTCGTCGCCCGCTCGCCGGTCCGCCGGCATCATGTCCACGACTCGCTGCATGGCGTCGGCCGCCTCGGTGCACCGTAGGACGATCGATCCGGACCCAGGCGCGAGACTGGCGCGGAAGACCAGGATCCGGATGCAGTCCACCTGCTCTTGCATTTCGATGCGGGTCATAGCCATGCCGATCGCGCGGCGGCGTCCAGGTGGGCAACGACATGCTCGCGCTCCGCGTCGCTCATCGCGGCGAGATCCTGGTCGGGGACGGACTCTGCGTGGTCGACCCACACCTGCTCGTACACGCTCCAGTAGGTGACCGTGCCGTCCGGCTGGTACAGATTGTCGAGCATTCCCATATCGTCTCTCCTGTCACGCGCCGTGGCGCAATCATTTCCGCGCGAGCGCGGAGTCCTTGGTGCCCCGCACCCAGGCACCGGAACGTCCGGGGACGAGATACTCGAGCGCCCCCGTCGTCCGGACCGCGTACAGCGTGTCCGCAGGAGGGCGAGACGGCAGCGGAGCGTCGGAGTCGAACGCGGAGCCTCGGTAAAAAATTTGATATAGGGTCATGGTCGTTTCCCCATCAGAAGTAGGACCCCATGCTGCGCCAGGGCGCGCGAGGGCACCATATCCATGCATGGGTATTGACATCCGCATAAATCAGGCATCACCCCGATCAGATAGCCGCCCCGGGGATCCGCCCCCGACTCCCGCTACAGCGGGCGAAGTGATGGAGGGGAGGATCGTGGGATCCCGGTGCGGCCAGAACCTGGCAGAATCAATCCGGCAGATCAGACATCCGACGTCGTGGTCCATCCACCCACGCGCCCGAGTCTACACGGTCTCGCGCGATGAGCAAAATCTCGACCTGCGCCGTCAGGCGCGCCAGCTGCCTATTGATCGACACCCAGCCGGCCAAGGACATTATCAGGAAAAAAAAGAACTGGATGGCGGCGGTCAGGATGGCGAGATCCAGCCTCACGGACGGCGTCCCAGCGCATCCGTGGTATCTCCGGCCAGCCGGCGCTTGCGCATCCCCCGGTGCCATGACGTTATGCCCAGCAGGGATCCCCACATGATCCACGCCGCTTGCGGGACCGCAGGCGGGACAACATGCAGCAGGGGGAGCAGAAAATAGACGCCAAGGATAGTCGGAGCGAAAAGAATGCCATCCACAGGGCGCCACGACCATTGGAGCCAATGCTCGCTGGTAGCCTCCGCGCGCATGGTGGCGTTGACGGCCCCCTCGCGCGCCGTTGTGGCCGCCATACTCGCCATCGCCTGGTGCGATGCGAGCGTCGCCAGTTGCACGCGCTGCTCGGCCTCGAGGATGCGCAGCTTAGCGGCGGCGGCCGGGGACTCCAGCGCCGTCGCCACAGCGTCAGGCGTCGCCTGCGAGACGCCCAGCGCGTGCGCGACCATACCGCCCAGCGATGATCCGGCAGGGCCGCCCAGCACGCCGCCCAGCAGCGGCAGCCCCATACCCAGCACACGCTTACCGATGTCGGCCCACGTGCTCATGCCATTCCGGATAAAAAAAGGGTCCGCTCCGCCGTCCGCCGGAGCTTCAGCCCCGCGCTCACCACCTCGCGGCCGGCGGCATCGCGGTAGTGGTCCCAGCGCAGGAATTGGTCGGCCGCGCCGGCGTAGTCGCCGGAATTTAGCAGGCGCAGCAGGGTGCTGCGCCGGAGCGATTCGAGGCCGAGATTATAGGCAAAATCCACCAGGGCCTCTCGCTGCCCCGGCGTCAGAGAGACATGCACCATACTGTCCACCGCCTCTCGGATAGAGGTCAGTTCGGATGCTAGGAGTGCCCTCGCGCTCTCCTCGGACACCGAATGCATCGTCTCGCCCGGCGCGAGCCGGTGCCCATAGCCGACAGTCCATTGGCCGGCTATGTCCCGATACGGCAACGCCCGGAATCCCTCCCACCGGGCGACAAAATTTTCTTCGGTCTCCATCAGCAACCCTCCTATAGCGACCCCCGCCCATACCCACCACGGGATCCGGCCCACCTCACTTCTCCGTCGGAGCCCCCGGCGCCGGCGCGGGCGCGGGCTCCGGCGTTACGACCGGCGGTTCCCGCTGCCAGCCGATGGCATCGAGCACGTGGTGATAGGCGTCCGCCGCCTCCTCACTCACGTCTTCGCCGCCGTCCCGCACCTCGTCCCACACACCGCGGACGGCATCGCCCATCCGGTCCAGCAGCGATTCGCTGCCGACGGTCGGCGTCTGCGGCACGCCGGCGGATACGGTCATCTCCTCGCCGGCACCCAGGTCCACTACGCAGGACCCGCCGCCACTCAGCACGTGCATCACGCCGGGAGCGGCTACGTGCAGCTCTAGCGGCGTGCGCCGGTCCGACGCACTCACGGTCACCATGGTCATTTCCGTTACTCCAATCATTGGGCGCTTAAGACAAGCGCCGCGTTCGTTTGCGCGGTCGAGCCGTTTACGTAGGTTAAACGCAAGTAACGGAACCCTCCTATGCGTGCTGCGTATGCTATTCCTGCATTCGTACTTCCAACGGAAGATAGACCGTCGGTTGCCACTAGCGTTAAATAAAAAAAGGACACGTTGTCGTTACTACCGACCATCCGTACATCGTTTGTCGTGCTCGCGCTCCCCAAAAACGATGCCATAGCTATTCGGTATTGATCGAAGTTCAGCCCTAAATCGATATTGATAGCTTCGGAAGCTGCCGCCGCCGTAGTCAACCCCGCCAAGATCGAATTCACCGCGCGCGTCCGGGGGCGTGCTCTATCCCATGTCGCGCCGTTCCACTCGAGCGTCCGGGCGACCACCCCCGCCAGGCCGGTATCTCCGTCCGCAATCCCATCCGCGTTATCCGGCGTAGACCGCGCCCGATCCCATGCCCCCGACACCGAATCATAGAGCAATGCCCGCGCAACCACCCCCGCCAGGCCAGTATCCCCCGTCGCGATACCATCGGCATTATCCGGCGTGGACTGCGCACGATCCCAGGCGCCGGACACCGAATCATAGAGTAATGCCCGCGCAACCACCCCCGCCATGCCGATGGTATCGCGACGGGGGATACTGGCCTGGCGGGGGGGGGTGCGCGGGCATTG
>VAPE01008442.1_pt1 | contig 13890 bp, 16 predicted proteins | sample 3393911 | NCBI WGS metagenome assembly VAPE01 (sample SAMN08290436, study PRJNA428436) | hydrothermal vent metagenome | isolation source: Deep-sea hydrothermal vent chimney | place: Atlantic Ocean: South-mid Altantic Ridge | reverse complement strand
ATCGGCGGAATTCGATCGCGGCAGTAGTTCATCTTCACGTCCAGACGCCCGGTGGTTTCGCCCGCCTCGGTCTGGATGCCGCGGACGTCGAACAGCACATCCAGACGCTTGCAGCCAGGCCGCGGCAAGTCGCCGATCGAGCGAGCCGTGACGTAGACCGGACCGTTGGCGTGCAGCTTGGTGACGAGTGAACCCGCAACGGGTCCACGCAGCGCGCCAAACGCTGACCCGTGATCAATCGCGTCGATGAGAACTGCACTGAAGTCGTCGTAGCTGCCGGCGAAGGCGGCGGCCGGCAGCGCAAAAATCGCAGTAGTAAACGCTGCGGAGACGAGGCGCTTCATTGGGATACCCCTTTGCCGCTTCCGATCGATTGCCGCACGCGCTGCAGAATCGCGTCCTCGTCGACGGCTTTGGACTGGATCGAATTGACGAACTCGGTAAAGTCGATACTCGAAAAATCGATACGCTGCAGCTGGTCGGCCGTGAAGCCACCGCAGCCTGCGAACGGGATGCCGAGTTGCGCCTTGCCCTGCTGGTTGACGAGCTTCGCGATCAACGAATTGAAACAGCAGTAGCTCTTCTTTTCCTCGACGCAAACGCCGAGCACGCGCTTGGAGCAGCCCTGGTTGTACTGGACACAGAGGTTCTGGCCACGCTTCAGACTGAGCACCTGCTCGTCAGGGGAACAGGCGAGCCACATCTGGATCAGCTGCGCAGCGATCTCGGCCGCGAATACGTACGGATTGAAATCGGCAAGCTGAACACCATTGGTGAGGGAGAACGAAAAACTAAAGCCGTAGGCACCAAAGGTTCCGGAGGTAGACAACGCCCTGTCCGCCCATGCGCCCATCTGCAAGAGACCAGAGTTCACGATCGAGCTATCGACCGTTTCGTACAGCTGGTCAAAGACATACTTCGACCCTAACGCGATGCCCTGCTTCGCCGCCGTTCCGCCAACCGACAGTCCAGCGCTGACCGCGGCGCTTCCGATCGCGTTGTTCGAGTAAGCGGCACCGCCGCCGTTGCTGGTGCAGCAGCTCTTGATCTCGAGGCCGCCCAGCACCTTGATCGAGCAGCTGCTGTCGTAGCCTTTGAAAATGTTCACGTTACCGCCACCGACACCGTAGGCGCCGGCTTCGCGCCCGGTTTCCAGCCCTGCTACGACCTTGCCGAGCGCGCCGTCCGCACCACTACTTGACGAGAAGCATCCGGCACCCGGTGCGCACATCGTGTTCGTGCATTGGGTGACGGTCGTCGTGTGCGCCGGAGTATCGAGACACTGGTACGTGTACTGCATCGTGTCGCAGCTTCCCTGCACCGCGTCGTTGTATGACACACACTGCTGGTTCACTAGGCCGCAGCCTTGCTGCTGCAATGGCGCGCAGTCGTTAACGGTGGAAGCGGCTTGGCATTCGTAGGTATCCTGGTAGTTCCAGCAATCCTGGTAGAGCGGAATCCCGTTGATGATGCGTGTGCCGGCCGGCTCGATGCAGGTTGAACCAGTGCGTTGGCAGGTGGGCGCGGCATACGCTACCGGCGCGGCGAGCAGGGTGACGGTCATTACACTGCCGACGAGGGTGAACGCACGCGCGGCGAACATGAGAGCGCGGATATTCATTGTGCGGCCCGCTGTTCGAACGAGCTGCACTGGTCGATCCAGTTCGGCGTGCAAGTCGCGGTGCAGATCTGGTTCAGCGTGAGCTGAACTCGGGCCTGCCCGCCGCCCTGGAAACCGTACCCGCCTATCGCCGCTTGAATCTCGACGGTATTGACGCCCTCGTGCAAATACGCGCGGATGTCGGTGTTGGGCGCAATGGTCGACGGGTTCCCCTCGTACTCGCTACCGAAGGTAAAGAACGGTCGATACTCTGTGAGACCGCCATCTGCCGTAAAGGCAGTTTTATCCGAACACACGCTCCGAATGCCGTTGTAAATCAAATTGTGTGTGAAGGTCACACCAGGCGAAGACGCGGCAAGATAGCCGGTGGTCTGCCGTCCATCAATACCGCCGGCCGACGCCGGCAGCGTCGCCACTCCGCATTGGAGAATGCGCCCGCCGTCCGGCGCATCGGTGTAGACCGTGACGCCGTTAATGTCGACGCTGCGCAGCGTATTGTTTGCCGTGATCTGGCTGATGACTGCGGTACCGATCTGACCAAGGTTCTGGACGCTGAAACTCATCGAGCCGGACACGGTCAGTCCGTTGTAGCCTGAGTTGTCGTGATAGCCCGTGTCAGCGCCGAAGTTCCAGAGCGCAGAGTTCGATGCCAGGCGCGCGGCAAACCCGCCGGTGAAGCTTCCCTCGACGACCCCGCCAGCGGCGCAGCCTTGATAGGGTTCGGTGCAGACGGGGTCATTGATGCGGTTGCAGGTATAGGTTTGCGTACCCACGGCCTGTTCGCAGGTTTCCTTCCGGTAGGTCGCCGGCACCGTCGACGTCACGTTGTGGCAGTCCTGCGAACTCGTCGTAGACCCGGGGTTATTGATCGCGCCCTTGCTTCCGGTCACGATCGGATCGCTCGCGGTGATCGGCATGCGATTGGGAGGCTTCTTCGCGAGGTAATTCACGGCATCGCATTCCTGACGCCAGTAGGCACTCGGGTTCGCTGGCTGCGTTGAGCAATCCGCTTCCTTCCCTGACCCGGCCGGCCCGAGACTGCCCTGCCCACCGCCATACAGCGGCGTCAGCTCGCCGTCCTGGTTCGTGTAGTTCGGCACGTTCGGGCTACCGCCACTGATGCTTCCGTGAGCCGCGTTCATTCCTGACTTACCGAACGACTGGCCTTCAGTAAACGCAGTCCCGGTAGATGGGGCGTCCGCAGCAGCGCACACGGCGACCGCAGCCAGAGCGGTCGCGATGGCCAGTGGTGCGCTTCGGCGCAGGGTTGCCCGCATTCCGTTCATTCGACATCCCCCAGTGCACGGAGATATCGCTCGGCGATCCCCCCGTAGGTAGGGCTGTGATCGACGATCTGGCGCAGGGCATACGCGGGCGTCACGTCTCCCGACAAGGAGACGTACGACGCCGGCAGCGCACATCCGCTGCTGTCGACCTGACTGTTGGCGTCTCCACCGCGTGTGACGACATAGGCGGGCACACGGGCGATGCGATACTGCGTGAACGCCTTCGGGTTGACGACGATGCCGCCGGACGCAATCCCCAGCCGCTGCATTTCAGCGGCCGTCGCCTTCAGCGAGTCGTTCTTGAAGCCCCGGAACACCACAGTTCCCCCGGCCTGATTCATGGTCTTCACCAGGCGTACCAGCGAGGCAGCGGGCATCGAGAAGCTCGCGAACGCGACGAAGGAGTCGGTCACACGACGCTGCGTACGGCTTTCGTACCGTTTGGCGACGGCGAACGGATCTGCACCGGCGGCGGCTGGCGCCGGCGCCGGTAGGTTCGGGAACGCGTTGCCATCGTGAGCTGCCTTTGCTGCCGCCTGGGCCATCTGCCGATCGCGACTGCGCTGGATACGGCTCATCTCGGCATCAATCGCATCCGACGATGGCATCACGCCTCGGTAACGTGCGGTGCCGCTGGCTGCCTCATCGAAGATCGCTCGGCGCGTGGTATTGATCTGCTGCTGCTCACGCGCGAGCGCGTCATTCGACACGGTTTGTGCCGACACATGACCGGCCGCGAGGGCGATCGTGCCGGCGGCTATGATGGAGAAAGTGAGCCGACTCATTGGGGCAAGTCTCCGAGGTTCGCACCCATGCAGCAGTTGCGCTTGCGGAAAATCTCGTACGCGAAGTCCTCCCCCGTGTACGGGATCATCTTTCCGGCGCCCCAGAGCGCCGACGTGCGGCCATACGGCTGACAGCACTGACCGTTGATCTGGTCGGTTTGCGCAACGGGGTAGAGCATCGTGTACTTGTATTGGGTCTTGTCCATCACCGGCTGCAGGTAGTAGCCGCACATGGCCCCGTCACCTGTCGTGCCCCACATCAAACCCTCGCGATGCAGCTTTGCGGTCATGCGCTCGACCAGCAGTGACGACGCCTGGATCGCGGACACATGGGCCTGAACGTGGCCGTTGAATGGATAGATCGAGCCGTTGCAGCCCGCGCACCAGAAGAGCAGGTTGCTGCCGAAACCTAGGCTCGAGAGCACGCAGTCACCTGCGCAAGCGGCCTGGGCGATCGGACTGCCGAACAGGTAGGTCTCCGGCTCGAGGAGCATGGTGAGATCGTCGTCGCTCCACGTCGGATCGACTTCGGTCATGTACGCGACATCGAAGCTGCCCGTCTCCATACAGGGGTCGTCTAGCAGGATCTCGGTGTAGTACATGACCGGATCGGTGTACCAGTGCACCTGATAGAAGCTCTGCTTGGTGTCGTCCTTCTGCTCGCGCACCTCCCCCTCCGGGGCGTGGATGCCCGGGTTCAGCGAGATCCCGCCGAGCGACACGAAGCAGTAGGGCGAGCGCGTGACGTCGACGCGCCGGATCGGCTCCCAGAAGCTGAACTTGACGCCAAACGTGCCGCTACAGAAGCAGAGGAATCCGCCCGGGTTCGGGGTGTCGTCCTGGCCCATATTGAGGAACGTGACGCTACCGATGGCCATCGGGAAAGCGCATTCCCAGCAGATATCCGTGATCGGATTGGCGAATCGGCCGACACACTGACCCGCATCGGCCGGCGCCGAGAACGAGAAGCAGCTGGCAACCAGCGCGATCGCGAGAATCCAGCGGCGAAGGAGAGGGCGCATGCTCATGAAAGCAGCTCCCGCATCGCCGGATACACGTGGAAGACGAAGTCGATCAGGTATGCGCCGACGTGATGGCCAAGGCGATAGACGATCGGCAGGAGGATCACTGCAAGACCGCCGGTCGCCGCACCGGCAACGCCCCAAGCGGCGACCCATACCACACGTGACGTTACCGTGGCCAGGATGTCGAGCAGCTTCGCTCCAATCGAACGACGTGCGGACTCAACAACGCCGGAGACGGGAAGAGGCTCATCCAACTGGACCGTATGGGTCGATTCGACGCCGATACCGAGGGCGCCCTTCACCCCCTTCTCGATACGACCGATCAGCTCAACGGCTTCGACCTCGCTCAGATGCTCGGCGATGACCGCAGCAGGACGGTGGATATCATCTACAGCACCCACCACAACACGAAAGGTTTCCCCGCTGCTGTCTCCTACGATCTGGCGGTCAGGTTGAACGGATAGACGAGCGACCCTGCTGTCGTAGGGGCTCGCGCGCCAGTAGTAAGTCGCGAGCACACCCTTTCCTGAAACGACGACCTGATCATTGGTGACGTCTACGACATACCGGATCGGCTCGACTGTCGCATTGAAGTGCTGAAGAGCAGCAGCGCCGTCGTGGGGCGAGTTCTTCTCGACGACGTCGATAACGGCCGGGTCGGCAGTGAAGTCCAGACGGTCATAGTTGTTCATCGCGATTCCGATAAATTGGGAGGTGACAGGTGATTTGGTCGCCGGGTCAACGCAGTTGCTCCGCAGGTTCTTCCTCAAGAAGCAGTTGGTTGCCGCGCTGGCTGATGACGGCCGGCACGCGGGTGATCCCGAAACGCTGGCTAAGTCGACCCTGCTGATCGAAATACACTTGCCGTTTCCACGACTTCGTCAGGTCAAACCACGAACCAGCAGTCAGGATCGGTTTGATGGAATCGCCGGAGCGGGCCGCGAGCGCCTGCACCGCCTTGACCTGTCCCGCATCGCGGCCGTCGAAGAACACCAGGCGCTCGTGCAGCGTGACAATGTCGAGCGGATTGATACGCGTGCCGGCGGCGACGATCACGGCGCCCTCGTCGTTGGTGACGGGCTTGGAGTAGGTGACCGTCGGATCAATCAGGCGACTCGAGTACGCGCTGACGGTCGAAATGCCCGGCACCGGGGGCAGGGACGTGACGTCATGCAGCGCGCGCTGGCGCGCACGGCGCTCGATGGCCGCCAGCCCACCATTGGCTTGCAGTTCGAGCAGGCGGCGCTTCAGCATCGCAATCGCGTCGTGCTCCGCAATCGGATACGTCGGGCCAACCACGCCCAGGTCCTCCGCAATCGCTGAAATCGGGGATACCGCGACCGTCAGTGCCGCGATCCACAGGACTGCAGCTCGTCGGATAAGCTGTCGTAGCTGCCTCCAACCAACGAGCAAGCAGGCTGGACCTATCCCTGTGTCCACTATTTGGACGATAAAGAAATGTGGTGTACCAATGACATGCCTATAAACCAGGCCACCAGAAACCCCACACCAAGACAGAACACGATCACGCACATCCATACGGCCCATATGAACAAGCCAATTGCAAGCATCAGAAGCGTCATCTGAGCCTCCAGTTGAAGCGCCGGCCGGCGTGCTGAGGGCGCGGCAGCGGTTAAAAAATTTCATAGGCCTCCCCGACGATTGCGGTTTGAGGAACGGTGCCGGCGATCGAGTACCGCGAATCGAGGCTGTTCGGGTTCGGCGTGGCCACGAAGTAGTGTCCCGGCGGAATCACGCCGTCTTCGGTCGGAAACAGCGCCATCCCTGCAAGCGAGAGCGGCTTGGCGTAGCCGATATAGGTCTGATTGACCCAGACGTTGCGACCAACGACGTGCACGACATCGCCAGGCAAACCAGCCACGTGTTTGATGAAGGTCAGTCCTGCGGGGTAGGTCGCCCCACCGTGCCACCGAAATGCGATGGTGTCGCCGAGGCGCGGCCGACAGGGGCCCTTGCGGATGAAGTAGAGCGTCCCCGGCAGACTGGTCGACATGTTGAACGTCAGCCCATACCAAGGCGTGAGGCCCCATGCGACAGCCGCCACGACCGTCAGCGCGACCACGGTGCGAACAAACCGTCGATAGCGAGCCAGGCCGCTGGAGTAGGCGACGAGCGCGATCACTGCTCATCTCCGCGAAGGTCGGTTCTTGCAAAATTCGCGCCCCCCGATCGACGCAAGTCGAAATGCGTCGTTACGTTTGCAAGCGCCGCCGCACAAGTACTGGTCGAGGCGGCCAGATAATCACCAACGGCGGTCGGTGCAAATCGTCCGCCCACCATTTTTGTTCCAAGCGTGCGCGCAGAAAACTGGGAGAGGGCCGTCGATCGGAGACGAGTCATTTCGCGATCCTCTTGGCGATCAGGTCAGTGAGGTCGGGCGCATCACCTGCGAGCACGGCAGCTTTATTGACGACAACGCAGCCGCACTGTGTGCCGAGCTGGTCCAGCGCGGCCGACAGGCGCTTTGCGTAATCGCCGGCGTGTTGGGTCGCCTTATTCTTCGCGTCGTCCGTCATGTGGACGGGATCGCCATTATTGAAGGTCTTCAGCAGCGTTTCCTGCTCATCGCTGATGAGCTTCTGCACGTCAACCACGACGACCGGCGCAACTCTTTCGCGTTGCGTCCATAAGTAGACGAGCGGGGAGCCCAGCACCAACGAAGCGCCGATCGAGATAAGGCCGGTGAGTACGAGGTCGTGTCGCATGTTCACTTCCGTTTGGCTTGGATTAGGGCGCGGATCGCGTCTTCTGTGGACGTGCCGCCGGCACGCAAACGCTGCATGAATTCGTAGTCCGGCCCCTTCGTGGTCGCCATGGCCAGCGTGAATTCGTCAGGGATATGGCGCAGTAGGTGCGTGCCGCCGTTCGGATCGACGAGGACGAACTCGCTATAGCGACCGGGTACCGGGCGTAGCGACTTCAACATGCGTTTCAACCCCGGCGACAGATCCATCACGTCGCCCTTCTCGATCTTCTTGAGCGTGTCGTCGCTTTGCTTGAGGTGGAACTTCCATGCGGAGTTGTCGAACGCGGCCTGCGTTGCCTTGTTCATCCCGGCGTCGGTGATCCCCTGCGTCGCGAAAAAGAAGCTGCCTTCGTATTTGCGCGCACGCCGATAGCCTTCTTCCATGAAGTCGGCCGATTCCTGATCGTCACCGACGATCTGCCAGCCCTCGTCCTGCAGGAACAGCTTCGGTCGCGACCGGTCAAAGCGGTACATTTCGTTGGTGACCTGATTGGTCAGGCCGAGCATGATCACCGTGCGCAGTTGGGGATCGCTGTTGAGGTGCTCGAGCTCAAGTCCAACCACTTCATTGTCGAGTCGTACGTTGGTGCGCCCGTTGACGTAGTCGCCGTAAACACCCCCCTTGCAGAACGGTTCGAGACGCACGGCAAGTTCATACGCGATGCGCTCGGGTTGCCCATTCTGGTCCTTCAGGCTCAGCAGGGCGTCTCGCACCAACGTGGGACTACCTTCCTGGCCGTAGTCCTTCCATACGATGCGCACTGCGACATCGAGCAACGCGCCCTCGAACGGAGTGATAGGAGCGGTCGGCGATACCATGCGCGCGATGATCGGCCGGATGAATTTCACCTCGCTGTCGAGACCATTTTCGGTATCGATGCCAGCGGTCGAAAACGCATTGATGACGATTCGCGACCCAGGCTTGAAGTCGATGTACTGGCCGTCTCCCATGTCGATCTGCTTTTCGTACGAATAGCCCACGTCACAGATCCGGATGATTCCGCCGACCGAGCGGAACGCTCCGATGATGTCGTTCATGAGCACCGATTTACCGGCGCCGGAAGTACCATCGACAAAGCCGTTGTAGTTCGTTCCGCTCGAGTAAATGTCTACAAGCGCGGGTGTACCGCGACGGCCAAAAAAGAGCAGGCTTGCCCGTCCATTCGTACCCGACCACTCGCCGAGCACCGGTGCCATATCGGTCGCATTTACGGTGGTCTTGGTGGTGATCAACCGAAACTTCTTGAGGTCGTCCCGCATGTCGCTTGTCAGCATCATGGGCAGGGCCGACAGGAATGTCGTCAGCTGCTGGGTCAGCATCGGGAACAGCTTGAAGCGCTCCGAACGCCAGATGCCTTTCGCGGCCGCCACACACTGCTCCATCTTCTTGCGCGGCGCGAAGAGCGTGAGCGTGTGATAGAGCTCACACATCGAGCCCCCTTGCGTGAGCTGCATCGAGACGGCTTTCCAGTCCTGATTCTGCAGCGCCAGTTCGGGCTGCAGCTTCGCGATCTTCGATTCGGCGTTCTGCGTCGCGCGCGCACTACGCAAAGCGGCCCGTGTCTCGACGGCGGTCTGATCGAGAATCAGGACGCCGAGCGTGATCAGGTACGGGCAGGGGTATTGATGGACATCGTTGAAGAGCGAGCCGACGATGTTGTTCATCTCCCACAGCTCTTTGCTCTTCGGATACTGGTGCACGCCAAAGCTGCGCACAGCGATGCGTGCGTCGGGCTCGTCGGCATCCTCCGGCGGCACTCCGTAGAGCAAATGCTTTGCCTTCACCCGCATGTGGTGACCGAAAGCCGTCAGTTGGTCACGAATGGGCTTGTCGTCGCTATAAGTCTGATCGATCGTTTCAGCCCCATCGCCAAAGAACGCACCGGGGTTGAGGATCGGCCAGAGAAAACGCAACAGATCGTTGGGCTCCGCGCTACGGCTTGCCAGGCTTGCGGAACTCAACGTCGCACCGACGACGTCGCGAATATTCTGGATTTCTTCGATCAGCTTCAGATCGTCGAGCGAGCCCTTGCGCACGATCGACAGCAACAGCCGCTTGTCCGTGATCGAATAGTTTTGGCCAAGAAACAGCGGCTGGCCGAGTTTGCCGCGAATGAATGCGGCGCGGCGCTCGGCCTGTTCCAGATAGAACGAGGGCGCACGTCCCGCCTCGGCGTACTCGCGCCGAAGGTCGACGTAGGCGTTCAATGACTCCTCGATGATGGGGTCGCCCAACAGCATCCATTGGAGCCCATAGCCGGCCGGAACCGAGTCATATAGGCCGTGGAGACTGCGGGTCAACTCCGCGTCGGCGCCCGTCTGCGGTGCAACCGCAAGCACGAAGCCAACCGAATCCGTGTTGTAGTAGAGCTCGGTGGCGGGGTCGTACTGGTCATACGGAAGCAGGTTATGAAGTCCGACCGTCTCTATGCGTCGCTGGTCCGCGGCAACGGGCGCGGGCGGCCCGAGATCGTCCTCGGTGCCGAGAATTGCTTCGCTGATCGCAATTCGCGCGAGCGATTTCGCGTCATCGATCCAGGCCTGCAAGGTGCTCATCAATGACTCCTGGATCAATGGTCCGTCGCTGCGGGCATCGCAGCCGCTGCACGGTCGACTGCGCCGGCAGGCGTGAGAATGCCCTGCATGACCCGATCAGCACTCGATATCGCCCCCGACGTCGAATCGCTGTTGGAGCTGGAAGTAGCCGCCTTGCTACCGCTACTGCTAGCATCCCGCGCAGGAGTCGGCGGCATCACCGGCCGGAACGCGGCCTGGATGCGCTGCTGGTTGTGCGCGATCGACCAGTGGCCAGGATCGACGATCAGATAGACGTATTCCTGGTCATGCAAGTCGGAGTCCGCGTCCTGCCACGGCGCGAACCAGACACGCATTTCGCGCGAAGCCGTGTGAACCGGAGCGCCGCTATCGAGCGCTTTGGGGAGAATCTCGGCGGAGCCGACGACGGGTCGAGAACTGGCACTGACCGCAGCACCCGATGCGTTCGATGCCGGGCCGGGATCTCCGGCATAGCTGCCGAGTGCGATATTGGTCGTCGCGCCCGCGCCTGTATGAACGTGCTGATCAGGCAGGTTATGCGCCATCGCGTTGGCATAGATGCCGGACATGCTGCTGCAGAGCACACCTTCAGGCGCCTTGCAGGCGAATTGCGAGTTCGCGTCGTAGCCGCTGAAGCTGCAGCCGGTCAGACTGAGAAGCGCTGAAAGCGTGGCGAGCATGATCTTGTTTTTCATGGTCACTTCGCTCCAAGCCATTGATCGATTGCTTCGGCGCTGGCGGCGCCCGGCAGCACCCGCCCGTCCTCGCTCACGAGCGCAGGCGTGCCGGAAATTCCCATGCTTGCGGCCAGGGCTTCGTTCGCGTCGATGGGATTTGCGCACGACACGAGCTTCGGCTCGACGCGTGGCGGGGCAGGTGTCTTGGCAGCGACGCCAGTCGGAGTCGATCCCTGATCACGCATCCAGCGCGACAATGCGAGGGGCATCCACGCGTGCCAGGTGGCAAGCCTGTCCTCGGCGCACCAGATCGCTATGGAATGGGCGCGGGCACGCGGATGAATCGATTCGAGCGGGTACATGAAGCGGTAGATCGTGACGTCCTTGAGCTTGGAGAGGTCGTCCTCCAAGGCCAGGCAGTAGGGACAATCGGGATCGTCGAAGATTGCGAGCTTGCGGCGGCCGGTACCGTGAACCTCGACGAACGCGTCCTGAAGCCGATCCGCCGGGAACCGCACCTTCTGCAGCGCTTGCTCGAGCGGCACGGTCAGATCCTGCTGCGTCACCATGTCGAAGAGATGGCCAAACAGGAAGTACCGCCCGGTGACATCCGTATAGGCAACCTTGTTACCCATCACGACCTCATAGATGCCGACCGACGGCGTGGCGGCGACCTCGCGAAACTTGGTTGCCGGGTAGCGTGCATGGAGCGCCGCCTTGAGCGCAGCTACGCCGGGATCAAGGTTCGGGTCGGCAGGGTTTATCTGCGACGTCGCAGCCTGAGCGACGGACGCCGTGACACCGACTTCAGAGCTTGGCCCGGCGACGCGCGCCGGAACCGTGGATGGCACCGCGGATGTACCTTGGGTGGTGCAGCCCCACGCGATGCACGTCGTCATCAGAAGAGCGAAAGTGAATTTGGCGTGTTTCATTGGATCATTGAGCATGTTGAGGGCGAGGTGCCGGCGGCGAACGTGGGCGCCGACGCTGGAGGGACGGTCATTTGCCGAGATGGCTTCGAAAAAGCGTGATGCTTGACCCCATCGATCGTGCGGCCAGCCAGCTTCTTACCAACGCGCAGCATGCGGGCGTCGCCGTCGTCGTAGGCTGCTGAATCGATGCCGTCGTAGACCTGGCCAGTCCGTTTGGCCCACGCTCCAAACCACGTGCGGTCGCACCACTCGATCTTGCTGATCTCGGTCATCGCCGCACCATCATGCAAAGGTCCGCCCGGCGCTTGATCTCAGCCGCGTATACGGTCAAGTCGCCGGTCAACACAACATGCGTGCGCGGTGCGGCCGGCACACCGACATACTCTTCAACAGGGGAATCCGCGGTCTGCTTATCTCCGGCAATGCGGACGTTGTAGCCCCGCGAATTCGGAACATGCGCAATCGAGAGCGTGCCCTGCGAGACCATCGCTTCGAGCAGCGGGCGAATCCGTGCCGCGCTCAGGTGAAACTCGCTTGCCAACGCGTAGGCTGCATAGGCGACACGTGGGCGCATCGCAGCAAGTACATCGTTGGCAGTCGGCATATATTTGGCACGAGGCATGGTCAGTCCTCCAGGGGCTTGCGGCGTTGCACGAAGTCCCACAGCGCGGCCGGCAAGAACCGCGCCTCTGCACCTCGCTGGTCGAGCATCATCGCGACGTTGGCAACATCCACGGGATCGCCCATCGCGACGACCTCGATAAGCTCGCTCGCGAGCGTCATCGCCGAGACGGTCGCGGGGTCGCGCCGTCCGCGACGGCCTTCTTGACGCTTCTTGGCGAGCTTGCGTTTCATCCGTGCAGCGAAGAGGTCAACGGCGACATCGTCCGGATGTACTGAGCCAGCGCGTCGATTCCAGGCGGCTGCAGCGGCAGCGGCGTCGTTGAAGAGCAGCACCATCTGATAACCGGGGCACGCGGGTTCGACGCAACTCCCACCGAACATCGCTTCGGAAACACGCATGACCGCGTCAAGGTCGCAGTACGGACACGGGACAAGTTGATAATCGCGGGGAGAGTTCATTGAAGTTCTCCAGAGACGGCCGCGCGCGCAGCGACCCGCTCGAAATAGAAGACGACAGGCGCCCCGGTTTCCTCGATCAACCCGTAGCACTTCGCCAGGCGATCGATCGGGTGATACGCGTTGAGGGAGGCGACATGCTTCATGAGCGCTTGGCGCCACTGCTCAAGCGACATCTGCCCCTTGCTGATGTTGCAAGGCGGACAGGACGGCATGTAATTCGACTCGACGTCACGCTCCGGATGCCTCGACGGGACGCTCACAAGCTTCCATTGGCCATTCGCGGTTCGCTTGGTCTCGACCGCGCGTACAACCGGGTCTACATGGTCGCCATGCCACCGATCGGGCAATGGCATTCCACAGTACGCGCAGCGGCCGTCGTATTTGCGCCGGAGCCGATCGCGCTGTGCTTTCGTCAGCCGGCTCACGCTTTATGCTCCACGGCAGGTGTGGCAGCATCCTGGCAGGCGACTCCACGATCCGCGCCTGCGTCCAGCTTGACGGCGCCGGCGCGGCGCGCTTCGGCCGTGGAACGGATCACAATCTCCACCTGTTCCCAGAGCCAGGGCTTGCAGTCGCGCGCAAGTTCGTTCGGAAAGCCGGTAATGCCAATGGCACCGGCCGGCGTCCTGATGTCGAGTTGGCCGCCCATGACCGGACTGCTGGAAATCTTCGTGAGCTCGCCAGCGGCAACGATCGCGTCAGGCTGCGTGGGGGCAGACGCGACGGCCTCGTCCATGTACCAGTGCATCATGGCGAGCAGGCCGATATCGATGGGGTCGCCCTTGTCGACGTGCGAGCGCAACATAGTCGACAGATCACCCCGTTGTGCGCTCCACCACCCGGCACGCCCCTGGGCTCTACCCACTGCCATCTTTGCCTTCAACACGCGGTTGAACCCGTCGAGTGCTGCATCGTCGAACGCTGCCGCACTTGTCAGTGGATTCGCGTCGGTCACGTCGGTAACGGCTGACGAACCAAGCTCGTTGCTGGAGAGGTCGAGCAGATCCGCAGCTTGCTTAAGAAATTCAAGGAAGCCCGATTGAAACGCGGGATCACCGCGAAATCGATCGGCACCGATATCCGCGAATCCCCGCACCTGCTCGGCAATGAGCAAAGCAGCGCCGCACCAACCGGCAAGCGCCCGGCGCATTTCCGGTT